>ULTV01004794.1_pt1 | contig 31444 bp, 25 predicted proteins | sample 1957931 | NCBI WGS metagenome assembly ULTV01 (sample SAMEA4835743, study PRJEB28245) | human gut metagenome | biome: gut microbiome; material: fecal sample | place: Denmark | collected 2008
TTGCAAATAAAATAGGTGTTCTAATGGTGGTATTTATCACCAGAAAATAACTTTCGGCTCATTCTATCTTTGGAGACTCAAAGAACTTGTCCAGCTCAGCCCGCAGGATCTTCGTATATTTACCAACCTTGATACGAGGGATATTATGGTATTTCACATAATGGTAGAGTTGATCCCGTGTCAGATTGAATCGCTCCATCGCTTCGGCAATGGTGTAGTATTTGGGCTCTTCTGGAGCTATGAGACCTTTGGCAATGTCCACATGCTTTTTGGAGTAGTACACCATAATGCGGATTATGTGATTTTTATGTTTATATTTGCAGCGTTGAATTTTAAAAGCTAAGTATATGAGATTAAATTTTGATTTTTCTTCTACTGAAGTAAGTGAGTTGTTGCATTATTTGACTTGCCGTGCTGCTGAATCTCGTAAGGATTGTATTTACGTTCCGGATTCATTGTATACTCTTATCGGTTCTTTAACTGTTTCCCGCCATGAAGATTTTCAAGAATCCGACCAAGACTAATTCTTACCTCATGGAGGTTAATTATCAAGAATTACAGTATTTGAAAGCCTATTTTCGTGATATGGCTTGCTCTGAGTCTGAGGTTAAATACCCTGCTTCCTCTCTTCGTTGTGAGCGTTTTCAACGTTATTACAATAGTATGTTAAAAGTTTTACCCCAAAGTTTGTTTTGATGTTATGGATAAAAAAGAACTTATTATTATTGCTTTGAAAGTTATTATCTATGCGGCTGGCTTGTTTCTTGCCGCTCTTGGTGTGAGTGCTACTCTTTCGAGTTGTACTGTTTCTCGTTCTCTTGACGCCCGTGGACGTGCCGTTATCGTCACTACTGATACGACTGTCATCAATCATACCGGTATATTGGATTTCCCTAAGAAATAACTTAGCTTTATTTTTATGTGTCTGTCACCTCTTCATATAAAATCTAACATCGTTTACAATACTGCCGGTTATACGCCTCGTTGGTTTGACGTTCCCTGCGGTAAGTGTCTTGAATGTAAGGAAGTTTATATGCAAGAATGGCAGACACGTTTGTCTTTTCACATTGACAGTCTTTATAAGCGTGGCGGACGTGCTGTCATGCTTACTTTTACTTATAATGACGGGTCTTTGCCTTGGTATCATGATTCTTCATGTGATTTTCATTTCCCTTGCTTTGACCATTCTCATGTGCTCGGTTTCCTTAATCGTTTAAAGTCTGCTTGTTGGCGTCGTTACGGTCGTGGTTCTTATACTTATTTTTTCACTTCTGAATATGGAAAAGACACTAAACGTCCTCACTATCATGCTATATTTTTTCTTGAGCATCAAATAACTAACTCTGTGGATTTTATTGAGTTATGTCGTAAACTTTGGAGTTATGGTTTCACGTTTCCTAAATATGATAAGAAACGTAAGTGTTATGTTGATTCTTATAATGTGGCTACTACTCCTTTACTCCGTTCATTGTCCGGTGGTGCGAAATATGTTACAAAATATGTCACAAAGGATTTGTCATATATTAATAACCCTGCTGTCGCTTCTTATCTCGCAGACAAGCATCATAAAGAGCGTATGAAACCTTTTTTGCCTAAACATTGGCAATCTAACCGTTTAGGTTATTCCATTATTGACCGCGTTAATTTGTTTGATGTCGAGCAATTTAAAAAATTGTTGTCTGATGGTATTTATAACCCTCTTCTGGCTAAAAATGTTCCTTTGCCTCAATATTTCATTAACCGCATCATCTTTAAGAATGTCCCTACTTGGAAGACTGAGATACCTCGTAAAAAGGTTAATTTTGACCCCTTGCATGAGGAATATTATTATGATAGAGAGTTCACCGACTTAGGTCGTATCTATTCTCGTTATATTTTTGATTCCCGTGTCAAGAATCGTGAAAATAAAATATCTGCTGTTTTGCAGCTTTTGCGTTCTGACCGTAAGGATATATACGATGCTATTATGCCATATATTTCTAAACTTAAAAACAATGGATTTAATGTATTACATTCGCTTGCCTTGTTTCACGAACTTTTTAAAAACTTTCGTGATGATTTTTTGGAAGACGCTTTAAAGTTCTCCGGTGGTTCTTTTCATGATTTGTTTGATGATGACTTATGTTTTCGTCTTTGGTTTCGCTCCCGTGATACCGCTTATTTGCGTCACTTGCGCGTTACTTGCCTTATTGGTGAACCTACTTCATGTGATTGGCTTTGGCGTGATTTGTTTGGATATTTGCAGAAAATACATTCTGCTTATATTTCCTACTCTCAAGAACTTGCCCGTGCTCGGTGCGAGGAAAATAAAAAACGTCTTGACCTTATGAATGAGATGAGACGTAAGTATAAATGTAGATTTGATAAAAAAGTTTGTTGATATGTTCAGATACAGAAATTACAAATATCATGTGCCCCGTCTTGGCACTGTTTATGAGGATTCCCAAAAGACTGTCGTTGAAAATGGTGTTGAATCTATCCGTATTGTTTCAGTTCGTTCTGTAGATGCTGTTAGTATTCCGCATCCGGATGAGTACAGGTTATCGGATTTGATTGCTGCCGGTGTTTCTCTTACGCCTGTTGATTCTCGCATTATCGATAATGCTCCCGTTGAATCTGATGTCGCTAAGCTTGATTCTTATTTGGATAAAAAAGATGATTCTGATTCTGTAGATGATAATAATAAATCTGAGTAATTATGAAAATGCCTAAAATTTCTCTTGGTTCTTCTGCCAAGAAACGTTATTCCCGCGATATGGGTTTTGATAATAATACTTCCATGGATTTTGGTTTTTGTCAGCCGTTGTTGTCCATGCCTGTTTTTGCAAGTGGTCGTATTAATGTGTCTTATAAACAGTTGGTAAGACTTGCCCCCATGCCTGTTCCGACTTTTGGTCGTGTCTTTCTCAATAATGAGGTTTTTTTTGTTCCTATTGGTGACGTTGTTCCTTATTATGACGCTATGCGCGCCCGTCAGAATTATAATTCCGGTGAACGTAATTATGTTCCTACTTCCCTCCCTTTTACTGATAATCCTACACTTTTGTATTTGCTCTTGTGTAATTATGCTACATTTAGCATATTTGTAAAGGATACGACAGAATCGTCTAAATGGGTTGCCCGTTCTTATTCTGCTTTAAGTGACTACATTGATGCTTTCTTTGAGATTTGTTTTGATAGTCCTTTGCCCCCTGGTGCTTCTACTGCTGACTATTTTCCAAAATTGAAAGCTGATGAAAATTTCCGTGATTCATCTGATGTTGATTTGGTTACAATTGATGGTGCTGACTATGTTTATTATACTAAAGACGGTACAATGATATATACTTTCCGTCTTACAAATATGGGTCGTAAGCTTCGCAAGATTTTTATTGGTCTTGGTTACGGTCTTGATGTCAATGATTCTACCCATGTAAGTCTTGTTCCCTTACTTGCCTATTATAAATGTTGGTTTGACCGTTACGCGCCCAAACGTACTACTAATTGGCTTCAGACTCACTGCTTTGTATTGATAAAGAAGATAGAGAATGACTATGTCACGGACTTTGGTACTAATATGATGCTTCAGTCATATGCAGACCATTTGACGGAATGGTCTAACTTTATCCAGGATGATTTGGTCAATACTTGGTATGTCATTAATGATGATTTCATTTCTGCACATCGTCCGTCTCCTAATTTTGGTACGTCTTATAATTCCGGTGTTGAATTCAGTCCTTATACACAACGTGCTGATTATACTGCACAAATGAAGACTTCTTATACTACTCCCTCTATCAATACGACGGATACGCCGGTAATTACAAATGTCGCTTTGCAGGTTCTTCAAAGATATACCCGTTATATTAATAAAGATTCTGTTATCGGTCAAAAATTGTCTGATTGGTTACGTGTTCATCTTGGTGCCGATATAACAAACAGTCTCTATAAAGAATCTAATCACATTTCATCTACCCGTGTTCCCGTTGACGTTTCGGATGTTTTCAGTACATCTGATACTGCGCAAGAGACTGACGGTGTCCGTTCTGGTGAACTTCTTGGTTCTTATGCCGGTAAAGGTATTGGTTTTGGTAAGAATGGTTTTTCATTCAATGCTCGTGTTGATGGTTATGTTTTTGTCATGTCTTGTATTGTTCCCGTTAGTGGTCTTTTCCAAGGTAATTCTTTCGACCTTGTTGCACTCGATAACGATACTATTCCTAATCCGGATTACGATGCTTTGGGTTATGAGATTACAAATTACTCATGCTTTGTTGATAACAATAGTATTAAGACTGCGTCTACAGCTCCTACAAGCAAGGGATTCGGTTTCGTACCTCGTTATTCTGGTTTCAAGTTTAAAAAGAATGTTGTGAATGGTGATTTTTCACGTCGTGGCTCTTTTGATACTTATTCCGCGTATTATCTTGACCGTGTCATTACAAAGAATGATGTAGAGGCTATAGATGAGAAAGGCGATGGCAAATATACTGTTACGGTTCGTGCCGGTGATGTTCCTGCTGCATCTGAACAATGGCGTTATATATGCCGTTACGATTGGCTCGGTTCTTATGACCGTATTTTCTATGTTGATACCGGTTTCGGACTTCGTAAAGGTCGGAGTTATGCTAACGATGATTTGCTTATATCCGACCATTTCCTTGTACAGACCATCTTTGACGTGACTATGACTGACTTTTTGAAGCCTATTTCACAGAGTTGGGATACATTTGAGGAAAGTTCGGATACTTCAAATGTTGATGTTTCTTTGGATTAATGTTTATTTGGTGACACGTTTTTGTGTCACCTTTTAATTCTTTATACTATGAGTAAATTATTGGATAATTTAGCCGGTAATTTTGATAGTCTTGGTAAGATTGCCGGAGGCATTACTGGTATTGGTTCTGCTGTTAGTGGTGTTGCCGACCTTTTAGGCTTTGGCGGTCCGTCTCAAGAAGAGCTGCAGGCTCAAGCCCTTAAGATGCAATATGAGTATCAGACTAAATTGAATGAGCAACAACAAGAATATGCCCGTGAAAATGCTGATACGGAATACCAACGACAGAGGCAAATGACGCGTGACCAATATAGTTTGAATAAACAAGGTATGTTGGATGCCGGTTTGTCTGTTGCCGGTGATGGTTTTCAAGTTCGTAATGCTACTTCACCTTCTATTGCTTCTCCCTCTGCTGGTAGTGTTGGCATGCCGTCTTTTGATGCCGGTCTTCAGTATAAAAAAATGGATTCTCTTATTAATGTCGCTTCTTTGTTGAGTAATATTAAAAAGCAAGGTCTCGAGGCAGAAGGCGTTGCGCTTGATAATGCGCTTAAACAAGGACAATTTTCTGATAATCTTCGTAAGCTTCGTGCGGAAACTGATAGTGCTGAACAACGTGCTGTTATTGATAGGATTGAGGCTGCTATACAAGAAAATTATGGTCTTAAAAATGCCGGTTTCGATTCTGTATTTAAACAAGTTGCATCTGAGTTTGCTCGTGAAAATGCTGTTGCTCAGTTGCAACAATCTAAACAGACTCTGCAGTTGTTGAGACAGCAATACCAGAAAGGTAGTAAGGAGCTTAAACAGATTGACCAAGCTATACGTTATGCTGACGAGGAATATCGGCAACTTATTGTACAGGGTGTTTATCAGCCTAAAATGTTGCAAGCTGACCTTGATAATAAGCGTGCTGATACTTCAAATAAGGTTATGGATACACGTCTTAAAAATGCTAATATTGGTCTTGTCAGAGCACAAGAACAAAAGACACGTACAGACACTTATGGTGTTGAGCTTGACAATGATTTGAAAGAGATGTCAAATTATAATAAGGCTCGTATTGTTGAGCAAATGTTTAAGACTCAATACATGCGTAATGTTCCTACTTCTGTTCGGGAACAAATTAAAGAAGCTATTTATAAATACGATGTTGGTAATCTTTCTTATAAAGATAGGCAAAAGGCTATTACTGCCCTTGATATTCTTATTGAGCAGGAACAAAACCAACGTGGAAATGAAAATCAAAAGTCGAATATTTCGTATTATCAGGCTCTTAAAGAATTGTTTGATGTTTCAGATTATTTTGATATAATAAAATAGTCTGTCTTCCGTTGTGTTTATATGGATGATAGAATTTATAACCTTATCCGGCTCTTTATTATCTGCACGTGTGTTTGTGTTGTTAGCTATTTTCTTTTATGTTATATTGTCCATCGCGATATTTTAAAGGAAAAAGAGCGTTATGAACAAGCTGTGCGTGACGTTATGAAGTTGAGCCCTTTGTATGATGATTAATCGACTCGATTCGATTTTCTGTTAAAAAATTAACATTTACTTTTAGCGTTATTTAATCTTTAAAACAAAATTTGTTAAAAGGTTAAGTAACGTTAATTGTGTTTTACGTTTATTTAACGAATTTCTTTTTATATGTTAAAATAATACTCTTTTACTACTCCATTTCGTAAGACTACTTTTCCCCAAACCGTTTGAGGGCGTGCAAACTCTGTTTGCATTAGCCACCGGAGCGAAGCTTGCGATGCGACCCTATAAACATAGAGCGTAAGCGATAAAGCGACGAGGAAAGCGGAGCGTCCGAGAAGCGTAAAAAACTGAGCCGTTAAGGCGAAGCTGCGACTAGCGTAATTTTGTGCGTGTGAGTGTAGCGAACGAAAGCACAAAAGGGTAATTTTTACAGTCAATCTTGATTCGCGACAAGGAGCGGAGCGACCTCCGCGCATGTCTTATCCAGTCATCCCAGTTAAACCCGTGTGAGTGGTCTCGTGCACAAGGAGCGAAGCGACCACGGCACGATAAAACGCCGTTTAGCTTGACGGCGTTAGCCACTTGCCTAGATTATGTCAATCGGTACGGTGGTCTCCGACACCGAACTTTGAGGTGCAAGCACGTTGCACAATTCTAAATACCGTGCAGTGCGCTGTTGTTCGCACAAACTACAAGGTTTGTGCTCGTAAGTCCTCGTAAGGTCGGACTACTGTTTTAAAATTTCGGAGAATTTGCAAAATTGCTCCGAATTTTTAAAATTGTTGTCCGCTTTGGTAATGACCCCTATTGCGTGCGTGTGCGTCAATCGCGCGCGTACGCAATAACTCAAAAAAAAAATAATATAAATAGTAATTCTATTTATAGAGTAAAACACTTATTTGTTTACCTTTCAAATTTAATTGTCCCCATTACTTTTATTGCCTAAAAGAGAAATGTTTTTTCTCTTTGTCGGTTTTCTCTTTAAAATATGTTAATTATCTTTTATCATATTGCCGACTTTCTTTTTGGGAATAGCATTCTTTGATACAAAAGAATAAATGGCCGTTAGCGTCATGCCGAACTTCTCCTGCATGTCTTGTGTGCTGTACCATTCCTTGATTTCAGAATCGGGAGCTTTCTTTGCAAAATAATCATCAATATGCTTTTTGCTCCAATAGGTTTTCCCTCGGTGAAAGGTTCGTGGAATATTATGTTCCTTAGCGATATGAAATATCCAGGAATCCTTTACGCCATACATTTCCTTGACTTCGGCGGTGGTGTAGAAATCATTAATGGAAGGTTTGTCTCTTACCGGAATCTTAAATTCTATGGGCTTATTGAATAAGTTATCAATATCCTCCTTTTTCAATAGAAACTTATATCCAAGTCGGGTGGCTTTTAGTTCACCTCTTTTCAGGTAGCCATAAAGAGTAGGTCGGGTTACTCCAATGTATGTGGCAGCTTCTGTGATAGTAAGAATAGGCTTGTCTCTGATTTTTGCAATCGGCTTTTCCTTGATGACTTTTTCGACAATTTGGTTGTTAGCCTTAATAGAAGCCTCACGTTTCTTCTGTTTATACAGAAGGTTTGCACATCTGTGCGAACAACAGGTTGTAGTTGTTTTATGCGCAATGAATTCTTGCTTGCACCACGCACAGATTCGTCTGATTTCAATGTTGCTGCTCATGTTATTTCTCTTTATTTCTCCAATATTTTTGTATAACTCCGTAAAATCCCGTAAAATGGCGTAAAAGTTCTCCACGACCTTGCCAACGATAATCTTCGGATTTTCGTGGTGAGGTACACAGGAGGTACAAAAAATGGCGTAAAAAGGCTTAGCAACGATTATCAACGATACTTGTGCAACAAAAAAGGCGCCCCATAAAGAGCGCCATATTAATCGATTATAATCAATTCAACTATTTGATAATCAAGTATTTACTTCCCGATGCAGAATCTACTTCCCGACGCAGAATGTAAAATCTGCAAATATAAGTGGCTGATAATCAGTGCTTATGCATCCAGTTAAGAGGGACAGATACTATGCCGAGGGACGGAGGAGGGACGGAAAATATACAAAAATCTGCAAATGAAGCTGCCGTCAAAAATAAAATATACAAACATCTGCAAAGACGTTTTTCCAGTTCTTTGTATATTCACATTCGTTAACACGTATTTTTGCAGATTCTTGCAATTGCTGTGAAGCGAGTGAAGTGTGACTTCCAATTTCAGTCCCTTTAGGTACATTTATCTTTGCAGTTCTTTGTATATCTTTATAATCTGGCGAAAAATCGGAGTTTTTTTAAGCTCAAAATCGTGTTGTTAAAAAGTGTTGGTTCTCATTTGTCTTAGCCTATAATGTGTTATTCCTTTTCTTCTAATCTTTGATCTTGACCATTCGGCATGACATTAATAGTAGTTGGAAGATAAATGGTTTAGTTTAGGTTATAGATATTTAATAAGGGATTAAACTAAACCAAGCCCAGAAATTGATTCGTACTATCGCCCTTTTTTATTTTGATGGCAATTGTATCTCTGCTTATAGTTTTTGCACGTTTTTTACTCCCAAATTCACTAAAAACGCGAATTTGAGAATAAATTTCTATAAAAATCGCCGTTATTTGAGGAAAATGTTTGGTTGAACAAAATAAAAAAGCTATATTTGCAACAAATTTATGCTGATATTCATAAAATAACCGAAGATGGCTACAAAAATACAGCAAATATTAGAGGCGGCGCCCAATGAAGCAGTCTTGTTTGGTTCGTGGCTTTCAAGTCATGGATTGGATGCTCGTGGTCAGTATGCTTATATGAAAAGTGGATGGCTTGACCGTATATCGAAGGGGGTTTATAAGATACATGGAACAGAACCAAGTCTATTTGCTGCTATATCGTCATACAACACGCAACTTAGCAAGAGTTGCAATGTAGGTGCATATACGGCATTGGAACTTCGAGGATACTCCCATTACCTGTCAATGGGGAAGCCTAAGGCTTATTTGTTTACAGACAAAAGCAATAAGTTACCTTTGTGGTTACTAAAAGAGGAGTGGGATATGACGATAAAATACATGACTACCTCTTTCTTGGGTGATGAACTGTTGGGTGTAGAAACTATGACTATCAATCAGCATGATTTGCTAGTGTCATCTCCAGAGCGTGCCATATTGGAGTGTCTGAACTTGCCAGATGCCTCTTCTTTTTTGCTCGATATCTATTATATCATGGAGGGTTTGACAACATTGCGTCCCAAATTGGTTCAGACATTACTGGAGGCCTGCACGTCTCAGAAAGTGAAACGACTGTTCCTCTATATGGCAGAAAAGGCTGGCCACTCCTGGTATAAGGCTATGAAACTGGAAAATGTCAATCTTGGTACATCCAGGTTTATGATCACGCCAATAGGAAAGTACATCAATAAGTATAATATGACAATCTCAAAAGAACTTGCAGAATATGAATGATATAAAATCAAGTGTTTACGCTCAGAAAGTAGAACTGCTGCTCCGTCTTATTCCGATAGTGATGGAAGAGGAGGTGTTTGCCATACATGGTGGTACTGCCATCAATCTTTTCTTGAAGGACTTGCCACGTTATTCTGTAGATATTGATTTGACCTATATCCCATTGGCTGACCGTCAGATAAGTTTGGATGACATCAATATGCATCTGAATGTCATCGCGGAAAAGGCAAAGAAAGCTTTCAAGGGAATGCATATCGTTCCAAACTTCAGTACCTGCAAACTGTTGTGCGAATATCGAGGTAAGCAGGTGAAGATAGAGGTTAACCAGACCAAGAGAGGTATTATAGGTGGTGATGTTCAAACAATACCATTGAGCGAGAAAGCACAGGAAGAGTTTTCTCTCTTTTGTGAGGCAAATGTTGTGCCCTTAACTCAATTATATGGTGGCAAGATTGCAGCAGCTTTATCACGTCAGCATCCTCGTGATCTGTTTGATGTGAAGTATAAGGATATACCATTGAGTGAATGCCGAGAGGGACTTATCTTCTGTTTACTTGGTAGTGATAGACCGATCTATGAGTCTTTTGCCCCAAGTTTGATTGATCAGCGTGAAGCAATGGATAATCAGTTTGCAGGTATGACGGATATTCCTTTTACATACGAGGAGTTTGAAGAGACTCGTGCCAAACTCATTAATGATGTCAAGTCGTTGATGACGGAAGCGGATAAGAAGTTCCTGATTAGTTTCGAATCTGGACAGCCAGAGTGGGATGGATACGAATTTGAGTATTTCAAGGATTATCCATCTGTTCAATGGAAGTTACTCAATCTGAAAAAACTTGCCAAGCAGAATCCTCAAAAGCTACAGGAGGAAGTCGCGAGTTTAGAAAGTATTTTTTAATTTCCGTTTTTGTAGGATTAAGAAAGTAAGAAAAAGCATGAATTATGAAATGCTACATATGTAATAGGGAAATGGTGGATAAACCCACTGATTCGAGCCTGTGCAAGGCACATGGCGAACATATAATACATAATGGGATACGGGGAAAGTTGATTTCTCGTGCCATATTGTGTGAGGAATGTGGAGGTGCATACAGTAAAGATGATGCAAACTTTTGCAAGATTTTTGCTCCATTTGTTGTAGCGTTGAGTGATCGGATGATTCCCGCAGATCATGGTAAGACAGATGTAAATACGCTTAAAGGAAGTATATTCAAGACACCTGACGTAAAGGAAGGCGACGAAGGCATAGAGGTCACAGCCAATAATGGTGAGGTTATACCTGTACAACCATTCTATACGATAGAAGGAAATAGAGTAGATGTTTATGCTGGCAAGAAACGCATCAAAGATTACCTCAAAGTGCTGACTAAAGAGTTGGCAGACAAGGGAGATGACATTGCCAATTATACAATAGAACGTCATACTGATATTCATGATCAGGGCTATCTAGCTTACTATTTTTCCAAAGGAAATGACAATTTCAACGAGGAATTTAAGAAGGGCATGGTCAAGATAGCTACAGAGTATGCTCTTCATTGTGGCATAAGTCGTGAGGTACTTACAGAGGTTATATCAATAGACGACAAAGGTAAGGCCACGATTGACTATGACAGAGCAAAACTAACACCTTTTATCCCAACCACATTGTTCGACATCTTGTATGAAGACCATCGATATCTTTATGAGGACGGTTATCCCTCACATATGCTTAAGTTATTTACATCGAAGTATAATGATGGTAAAACGCGATTGTATTGCTACCTTGATTTGTTCAGCACTTTTCAGTATTATGTACTTTTGAACGATGACTACGAAGGTGAAGAGATAAGCGAAACTTATGCACAGCGTTTGATTCCAAAGGGACAACGCCCCGATGTGAGCGATTATAGCCCCAAGGACTTGAGTATCGTAATACAGGATTATAAGATAGACAAGAGCGGGTTGGAAGGCAAAAACTATGAAGAGCAAGTAGCTTATGTACAAACATGTATAGATAAATATCCTCTGCAAACTTATGAGTTACATGTTGCTCTAGAAAGCGCAGTTGAGCGAATCAATAAGATAATCACGGCTTATTATTTCAAGGTGTTGAAAACATCTGTACCAAAAGCATGGAAAGCCCTATTAACTCCTTTGGGATTGGATGACATACCTGCATCAGCAAATACAATTCTAGCTACTTTGTGTAAAGATGCTCAAATCACCAACCTGCTAAAAGTTTATCAGGCATTTTCAGAATCAATAAAGCCAGAGTTTTATCGGAAGTATGGGTTTGAGATTATTGAAGATGAAATAACAAATTATTCTCACCCTGATGAGAGCATGAAAGTTTTACACAAGCATAAGGCAGCAGCAAAGGAATATATGAACGTAAAGTTCTCACATTTGAGTTGCTTGTGTTATGAGCCGTCAAAATTGAACCAAAATAATTGAAAGGATTTATGAGAACTATCATTCTTCCGGCACTAAATGGAGATTGTATTCTGGTGGAATTCCAGCTGTCCCATTATATCCTTATTGATGGAGGATATGTCGATACATACGAGAACTATCTTTTGCCTACTCTAAAAGAAATTGAATCGCGAGGAGGTAAACTTGATGTGGTGGTTGTAACCCATATAGACGGCGACCATATCTCTGGCATCATCAGGTTGCTGGAAGAGATGCCAATCGGGATAGGAGATGTATGGTACAATGGTTACAGACATATTCAGTCAGTAGCTGTTACCACGGAAGAAAAAGAAACGTTTGTTCATAGAAATATCTGCAAAGAGTGTCAAGCTGAGAAACCAAAACCCATTAGCGCAAAACAAGGGTGTACCTTATCAGCACTTATAGCAAAAAACGGGGTTTCTTGGAATACACCGGCGAAAGGTAATACCATTATGGCGCCATTATCATTTCCGTTAGGGAATGCTAATGCTATTATTCACGTTCTTTCTCCCAACAATGAGGATATAAAAGCCCTTGAAAGTTTTTGGAAGAAAAGGCTGATTAAAGACAGATTGTTAAAAAAGGCTCACAGTGAAGAGTTCTGGGATGATGCTTATGAGTTTAGTCTTAGCAAAGATATGCCAGGATTCCATTTCCATGAGAAAAAGGTATCTAAGAATCATGATTTGCTTAAGTTGTGTAAGGAGACTTATGAACCAGATGGTTCTGCAAGCAACGGAAGTTCTATTTCATTTGTGATTGAGACAGAAGGAAAGAGAGTGTTGTTTTTGGGTGATTCACATGCGGAAACGGTAATGACATCACTGAAGGCACTTTACGGTGAAGAAAATGCACCCTATCATTTTGATGCTGTGAAACTTTCGCATCACGGTAGCTATAACAACAATTCACCAGAGTTGTTTAGTTTGTTAGTTGCAGACAAATGGTTGGTGTCCACAAATGGTGATAAGTATAACCATCCTGATATGCCTACTCTGGCACATATTATTACGAAGGATAAAGGCAGAAAGATATACTTCAACTATGACTTACCAATCTGCGAGGAGCTAAGTGATGAATTATACCATAAAGATTTTAACTTTGAAATCATAACTCCTAAAGGAAAGAGCGGAATTCAAATTGAGATATGATATGTACGAGAAGCTGATAGTACAAATATTCTGTGACAAAGAAGTAGGAACTGCATTCTATGTAGCTCCAGACCTTTTATTAACAGCGTGGCATACTGTTGAATCTTTCAAAGAAGGTGGAAAAAATGTGTTGAAGGATGTTGAGGGTGATTTGGCCTTTGTGGTAGAAAAAGAATATGAAGATGCAGATGTCGCAGTGTTGAAGGTGCAGGGAAGATCGTTAGAAGAGTATTTGCCCCTGCTATCTCACCATATAAGAATTGGAGAAAGTTGCATTACGTTTGGATACCCTGATACAGCCAAACAGAATGGATTGAGACTTGAGGGTAATATCAAACAAAGAGTCATGGGTCCGACCGCAGATTTCAACCTTCAGACAGATGATACAAGAGACGGTTATGATTATAGCGGTATGTCTGGCGCTCCTTTGTTTCTGGGGAATCAGGTTGTAGGAGTTGTCATAGAGCAAACAGGGAATAGCTTAAACCTTGTGAGTGTCCAAAAATTAAACGAAATTCAAGAAGGGGCCCTGCCAATAGAAATAGAACAGGAATTGACATCAATACCAGCGTCAATAGCACGGGATGTAGAAGTATCACAACCGAATTTTGAGGTCATACAAACCTTAGATGAGCGACTTGCAGACAGTGGTAGTAAATGGCTGTTGCTGTATGGTTCACCAGGCTGTGGCAAAACAACACTATCAGCTTATTTCGAGTCGAATGATGAAAATGTGGAAGTATTAGGCAGGTTTTTCTTCAAGGTGCCTAATGATATCCATAGTCGAGCGGAGCGCTGTTCCCAAGGTTTTTTTGTTAACTGGTTGGAAACTGTTTATGCAAACCTTACCGGAGCGGAGCTTGTGAAATCGTCTTTCGAAGACAAGCGTAATAGAGTAGCAGGATGGTTATCGATGATAAGCCGTATGTTGCTAAGTAAGGGTAAAAGGGGCATTATTTTTATAGACGGGCTGGATGAATTGTCAACAGAATGTGGCAACCGTGTTGATGATATCCTTTCGCTCATTCCCGACACGTTACCTGATAATATCAGCATTGTGTTGTCTTGCATTACAAAAGAAATATTGCCTGCAAGTGTGATAGGAAGGATTTCTGCAGACAACTATATTGAGGTTACGCCATTGAATATGGCTGCTTGCGAATCGTTCATACAAGAAAACAGCGGCGAGTGGTCTAAGCCTTACTCGTTTATACAAGCTGTTGCAGTTAAGACAGAGGGGCATCCCCTATATATGAACTATCTCTGTCGCTATATTTCTGAAACCTTTAATGAAAGTACCAAAGAATGCGAACTGAATGACTGGCTGATTAGTTTGCCTACTATTAGTGGAGATATCCGCTCTTATTATGAAGCCGTCTGGAAGAAGGCGGATCCTAAAGGTGTCGTATTCGAAGTACTGGCTTTATTGTCTCAAACAAGAGGACCTGTCGAAGAAGAGCATTTGATAGGTATGATGAAAAGTCCAAACCCCTTTGAATTCAAGTCGGTTACCAAGGAGTTCTGGCATCTGTTAAAAGAGAAAGACTCCGACGTATATGAAATATATCATAGCTCGTTCCGGCTTTTCATAACAGGGAATCTATCAACTATTATTAATTACACCAATGACCAGATAGCGGCCTATTGTGATGCTCATAAAGAACAAATATATTCTATAGAAAATCACCTGCATCACGTAGTTAATGGCAGCGATGTGAGGAAAGGTCTAGCTATGTGTAATCAGAGTTGGGCGGACCAATGTGCCATAAACGACGTATCACCAGACCTGGTAATGCATGATATCAAAGAATGCCTGTCGCTGGCTGTGGACAACAATCTTCCAATTGAGGTCGTAAGACTGATGCTTCTAGCGCAACGTATAGAAACGCGCTGTGACTCAATCATGGTGGATAATGCAAAAGAGGTGGCGGATATAAAGATACTTATGGGGAAACCAGCAGTGGCACTGAAGTATCTGGTAAGGGACAATAGCCTCTTAGTGGGCATTGATATGGCGATTTCCTATTTGCGCTGTTTGTTCGAATTAGGGTATGAGGATGAGGCGTACACCTTATCGTGTGCAATAGAGGCAGCCATCAGGAAGCAAATAAACGAAAACATTGGGAAAAAATCCAGCCCATACGTATTTGTACTCAAAGGTCAATTGATGGTGGAAGGAATTCTGGCAGGATATGAAGATCCTGCCCATTTGCCACGCTACTTCAGTTTTCTCAATCGTCTGATAGAAGGAAAAAACGAAGGGACCATCAAAATGAAATCGATGATTCGCGAGATGATTTTAGCCTATCAGATTTCAAATGAACTGCGATCCGGCAAAAAGATTGACATAGGGCAGCATTTGAAAAAATATGAAATTGACTGGAATGAAGAGTTTCTTATGTTCTTCATCAAGGTCATAGCGTTATATGATCATACAGATACAGGGTTACATGTCATTGGTCACAATGAAGCCTTCAATGACTGTCTGAGACAGGTTGAGGAAGCCATGTTAAGCCACACCTTTAAGTTTTGTGAAGATGAACTGAAGGTGTTGCCTAGTTGGTTGATTGATAAAAAAATCCGTACGGATATCGTTCAAAAGATACTGAAGGATTATGGCCCCAATCCCGGCTCTTTTGTATTCAGGAAGGATAATGGTGTTGATGTTGATGCCGATTCGCTGAATCATTTCTATCAGGAGAGTCTGTATTTGGCATATCTCGATGAAGAACTGCCTTGCCCGGTGCTGAACCGCAACTATCATGGTGACATCAGTTGGGCGAGATATATTGAAGCCTTAGTGACCCGGACCGCATACGTCAATGGAGTCCTCTACAGGAAGAGAGCAGCTGGAGAGGATTATCAAGGAATGTATGCTGCTGTCAAGGAGATTATTGACTCCATGGATTTTTCTTTTGAACAGCGTGTGAGATGGAAGCGGAGCTACTTGTTGCCTGAAGAGTTAATCCCATTTGTATATGACAAACTGGCTGAGATATACAAAGAGTTTTTTGTGGACAAGCTCAATGACTTTATGGCGCATTTGCAAAATAGAATGTCTGACCAACTATCCCTATATAGAGAGGGCTATTGTGCCATATTAATCAGACTGACTGTTATATTTGCTCCAAGTGAGCAAACGCGTGGCATTGCATTGTATTTAGCAGACGAGGCCGTAAAATATATTGAATATGCTGTACAGAATCGCAGCGAGTGTTGCGGTTATTTACTGCAAATATGCCGTGAATATGCCTTAATGGGAGAGAATGATAAGACAACTGTCGTTTATCACGAAGTGATGCGTAGTTCCATGGGGCCGGAATGGTATAAAGAGGCACAATTAGAGTTTATCAATCGCTTCAAAAGTTTAGATGTAGCTTTTGATAAAAAGCAGATTGCCCACTTGGCAGCTATTTTCGAGGAAGCATCAGGTGAAATGACCTTCCAACGATACATCAGGCAGCAAAAGAATACTTTTGTGGCAACAATTGCAAAAACGTCTTCGTTGAAAGATGCCATAGCATATTATAAGTTTGAGACACTTCCGGCTGCGGACAGGATAGTGAAAAATGCAGAGGAGTGGAAGGTGGATATGCCAAAGGTCGGTGAAGGATATGACCTTGGATGTAACCATTTGATAGAAGCCAGTGCCATTTGCCAGCTATTAGAGGAATGCAAGGAAGTTTCGCCGTATATTCGGTATTCAATAAGCGAATTGTTCTGGGATAACTGGGACAAGATGCATAACGATTATCAATATGCTGAGCTTCATGCAGATATTTTCACTGTCTTGGGAGAAAATAAAGTGCAGGAAAATTTGTTGCCCAGAATGGCAGAATACTTTATTGATGAGTATAACCACGATGGAAAAGGTGATTATCTAAATGAACTGGAACGTTTGAAGATTCCGACAGCAATTCTTAACGAGTTGGAAAGCAAGTTAGAAGAGTTGGGTTATAAATGGAAAAGGGTTTCCAAGAATAGAAAAAATGATATGATAGAGGAGGAACGCATTGAGAAACTCTCAGACTTGCCTACTAGCCAAGCTGTTCTTGAGAAATGTAGGAAAGATATTGTCTCACCATTGGGTAGCTATTGGTATTCGTTGAGTGAAATCATAAGCCCACTTATCAGTAAATCTGATTTTAATTTCAATGAACTGTTTGAGGTAATAACGAGTCATTATGATATCAATGTTAGACCATCCGCTGAACAATTTGAGAAATTTAATTGGTTTGAAGGGAAACTGGAGGAAAGAGATAGAGACGAACAAATGATTCATTTGTTAATTTGGTTCTTGTTACACCCCGACAGAACTATTTCTTCTAGAGCTTATGAAGCGATTTGCTGGCTTGTTAAATATGATGGGAGAGTGATTGATTGCTTGATTGATGAGGTCGTGAGTCCATCAGAGATAGGACTAGCTACGCAAGCATCTGCTGTACTACTTGAAATGGCAAAGGATAATCCTGATAGGGTATTGGCTCATACGAAGATGAAAGATAATGAGGCGCAATTACTGAATATCCCTCTTTTTTCTGTTTCCAGGAATCTCTATGAGATGGCTAAAGTATTTGCAGAGAAATGTGGCTATACAGACTTGTTAGTTGAATTGAAATCGGTGATACCCGAATCATTACCAGATAGGGGAGATGTGTGGATTGATTTTAAAGATAAGATGTTTGTTGAACATAAGATTGACATGCTCAATAATCTTAATGTAACTGGTAAAGACTTCGCCATGCTGTATCTTGATGAAGTACATGAGATGGCAAAGAATGGGGTTGTTAGCACGCTTATTCGTTCGGGCGTGTACGTTCAAAGGAGTTTTTATTTGGATTATCCACCTAAGGGAAGATATAGTAGGATGATGGAAAACTTGTTTGACAGGATACTCTATCGCAAAGTGGATAATGCAAGGGCAGGACGCGTGTATAACGCAATCAATGACTATTAATATGGCAAAAGACCTACATTCATCATATCCAGAGAGAAGGTACTTTGAAAGAGGTGCCAATCTTTTGAGAGAGTGTTTGGAGAATGACTGCATTCGTTTTTCTGCAAGTGGTGCTAATCAAACAGCGGACTCTATTATGCGTGTGAGAGTATTGCCAAATGGTCGGTTGAATCTAGACACAGTTGATGAACTTGTAAGATCAAGTTTTCATATGTTAGCATCGGACGTATTCAATCAATTGCATGAAAGAAAAGAGTAAATACGGGATGCCGCCACCTGATTCAAGAGCGGCCTTTGAACATAATGTGTTTTTACTGGTTGACGGGTTAGAGCAACACGCCGGAGATGAAGCCTGCTTGGCAAACCGTGCTTGGGCTTTGGGCGACTCGTTAGAACATGCACGTTATCTTCCCAACCGAAGAATAGAAATAGCTAATATAGATGAAAGAATGCGCAATTTAGCTAACATGATGGACTGGATGAAGTATTTACCTCTGATGCAATTTGAAAAGGATCACAATAATGACTGAGATTAGAGATTTTTTGCTGAAGAGATTGCCTTGCTGAAGAAGATTCAAAAGTACGGGAAAGAACAGTCCCAAGGTGACCTGGAAAGGGTAGTAAGGGTTAAGCTACTCTTGTTATTCCGTATTTACTCGAATCTGTATTCGTCTCTACTATTAACTGTGCAAGTCCTGAAAACTGGAAAGATTTCATTTTTTCAGTTACCGATAGGATTGTTGTTGCGTTGTTGTTTTACCGACTGTTTGTTCGCTCTATACATTCAGCGTGCAGGCAAGGAACGAGTTTTCGAGGAGTTGGATTTGAGAACAATAGAGTATGCTAATTCGATGTTGGATCGCAAAGAAGTATATAGAGATCAGGTGAAAAGTACAGGAAAGATCCTTGATGATGATTATATAGATCATTTGTGGGAGTTGACGATGGAAGACAACTTTTTGGGGCCACTGACACTTGACGATAATCTGGAAGAGTTGACGGTTACGAAACGATTGAAGGGGCAACTGAAGGAAGAAGGTTTTTCGAGAGTAAAGAGTGTTATGACCAAAGATGTTGCAGACTTCTTGACAAGTATTCCTGAACTAGAAAAGAAGGCTACAAGATTATATCACTATTACAAGTATTTTTCGCAATATGAGCACTTCTCGGAAAACGGACAAGGGGATGTGCTCGCGTCGTCGAAAAAGGAAGGTAATGATAATATCCATTTTCCTTCTGCTATCAGAGCATTGAGTGCTGGGGTAGAGATTGTTATGAATAATTATGGCAAATGACTAATGAAAAGCGGGGTAAAGGATGAAAAATGAGGGAAACGATACATAAGCAATTGAAGAGAAAGCGTTGAATCTCTTCTTTTTGTCCCTCGAAGAGAATGTGTTACTTCGGGGGACAAATGGGGGACAAAATGGGTGATAATCTGCAAATATCAAAGTTAAAAATCAAAAATCTGCAAAAATGAACGGAATCTATGTAGATTGATTTAAAGAGATTTACAGGCTTATATTTGCAGATAGTATGCTTTTCTTTGCAAAAAATCACTTTCCGATGCAGAATCTACTTCCCGATGCAGAAGTTACTATTTGCAAATATAAGTCGCTGATAATCAGCGTATATTCCTCCAATTATGGGGGACAGATACTATGCCGAGGGACGGAGGAGGGACGGAAAATATACAAGAATCTGCAAATGAAGCTGCCGTCAAAAATAAAATATACAAACATCTGCAAAGACGTTTTTCCAGTTCTTTGTATATTTACATTCGTTAACACGTATTTTGCAGATTCTTGCAATCGCTGAAAATGGTGTGAAAGAGTAACCTCCAATTTTAGCTTCTTTAGGTACATTTATCTTTGCAGTTCTTTGTATATCTTTGTAATCTGACGAAAAATCGGAGTTTTTTTAAACTCAAAATCGTGTTGTTAAAAAGTGTTGGTTCTCATTTGTCTTAGCCTATAATGTGTTATTCCTTTTCTTCTAATCTTTGATCTTGACCATTCGGCATGACATTAATAGTAGTCGGAAGATAAATGGTTTAGTTTAGGTTATAGATATTTAATATGGGATTAAACTAAACCAAGCCCAGAAATTGATTCGGACTATCGCCCTTTTTTATTTTGATGGCAATTGTATCTCTGCTTATAGTTTTTGCACGTTTTTTACTTCCAAATTCACTAAAAACGCGAATTTGAGAATAAATTTCTATAAAAATCGCCGTTATTTGAGGAAAATGTTTGGTTGAACAAAATAAAAAAAGCTATATTTGCAACAAATTTATGCTGGTATTCATAAAATAAACGAAGATGGCTACAAAAATACAGCAAATATTAGAGACGGCGCCCAATGAATCAGTCTTGTTCGGTTCGTGGCTTTCAAGTCATGGATTGGATGCTCGTGGTCAGTATGCTTATATGAAAAGTGGATGGCTTGACCGTATATCGAAGGGTGTTTATAAGATACACGGGACAGAACCAAGCCTATTTGCTGCTGTATCGTCATACAACACGCAACTTAGTAAGAGTTGTGTTGTAGGTGCATATACAGCTTTGGAACTCCGCGGATACTCCCATTACTTGTCAATGGGGAAGCCTAAGGCTTATCTTTTTACTGACAAAAGTAATAAGTTGCCTTCGTGGTTACTAAAAGAGGAGTGGGATATGACTATAAAATACATGACTACATCTTTTCTGGGTGATGAGCTGTTGGGAGTAGAAGCCATGACTATCAATCAACATGATTTGCTTGTGTCATCTCCAGAGCGTGCTATGTTGGAGTGTCTGAACTTGCCGGATGCATCTTCATCTTTGCTCGATATCTATTATGTCATGGAGGGCTTAACTACATTACGTCCCAAGATGGTTCAGACATTATTGGAGGCATGCACCTCTCAGAAAGTGAAACGACTGTTCCTCTATATGGCAGAAAAAGCCGGTCACGTTTGGTTTAAAGCGTTGAAACTGGAGAGTATAAATCTTGGTACATCCAGGTTTATGATCACGTCAACAGGGAAATACATCAACAAGTATAATATGACAATCTCAAAAGAACTTGCAGAATATGAATGATATAAGATCAAGTGTTTACGCTCAGAAAGTAGAACTGCTACTACGTCTTATTCCGATAGTGATGGAAGAGCATGTGTTTGCAATACATGGAGGTACTGCCATCAATCTTTTCTTGAAAGATTTGCCACGTTATTCTGTAGATATTGATTTGACCTATATCCCGTTGGCTGACCGTCAGACAAGTTTGGATGACATCAATTTGCATCTAAAAACCATTGAAGATAAGGCAAAGAAAGCTTTCAAAGGAATGCATGTTGTACCCAACTTCAGTACCTGCAAACAGTTGTGCGAGTATCGAGGCAAGCAGGTGAAGATAGAGGTCAATCAAACCAAGAGAGGTATCGTGGGCGGTGCTGTTCAATCTTTACCATTGAGCGAGAAGGCTCAGGAAGAGTTTTCTCTCTTTTGTGAGGCAAATGTCGTGCCCCTAACTCAATTGTATGGTGGCAAAATTGCAGCAGCACTTTCACGCCAACATCCTCGTGATCTGTTTGATGTAAAATACATGGATATTCCATTGAGCAAATGCCGTGAAGGACTCATTTTCTGCTTGCTTGGTAGCGATAGACCAATACATGAGTCATTTGCTCCCCGCTTGATTGACCAGCGGGAAGCAATGGATAATCAGTTTGCTGGAATGACTGATATTCCATTTACATACGAAGAATTTGAAGATACCCGTACAAAACTTATTAATGATGTAAAGTCGTTGATGACTGATGCGGATAAGAAGTTCCTGATTAGTTTCGAATCTGGACAGCCGGAATGGAATGGCTATGAATTTGAGTACTTCAAGGATTATCCGTCTGTGCAATGGAAATTGCTTAATCTGAAAAAACTTGCCAAGCAGAATTCGCAGAAGTTGCGAGAGGAAGCGAAGAAACTATATACATTATTCAGTGAAAAAAATAGATAAAACTCCCAAAAACATATGAAACTTTTATTGCTCGAACAAAACAAAGATAAAAAAGGTACATTGTTGGAAACAATAGTAAAAGTATTATTGTCTTCTTATGGTTATGATTATGTTGCCACGAATGAAATCGGCTCTGGTGGCAATGAAATAGATGTTGTTGCAGAGAAGCATATGACGAATTTTGGAGTGTCAAAAACATATCCATTAATATGTGAATGCAAAGCACATGAAAATCCAGTTAATATGAATGACTGGTTGAAATTTCTAGGAAAAGTTTATAAAGAAAAAGGAAAAATAGTCTTTCTTCTGGATTAATGATTGCGTTATCTGATGCTAATGGAAATGTAAAAGGAGATATTCGTAATGGTAACTACCTAGAAGATGTAAAACTAATAGCAGGTAATGACCTTATTGAACCTATAATATCACATTACGGGTTGGCATCAATAACAGAAATAATTAATATAATAAAGCATTGGACTAATTTAATAATCACAGATAGGGATATCGCATTTTATAATAATACTCCATATTGGATTGTTTATTTTTCTGATGGAACATTTACTGTATTAGACAAGAATGGACAGTTTTTAGAGAAAGTAATATTGGAAAACCTTGTTACATCTTTTATTTCATCGTCCACATATTTAAAAGACAACTATATAGACATAAGAAAAAATAAAGTTATCGAAATTAAAAAGAATGCAATAAAAGATATTGCTATATGGGCTGTGATGAATAGTTCGCTATCATATGCGCAGATAGTAGAATTTATTTCTCAAAATTCAGGTGACCAATTACGTGTAGATGTTTCTGAAGTAGAAAAATGCTTGAAAGAATTGGATTTTATAGATGTTGTAGATAATGTGGCAAGCATAAAGCCTGTACAAGAAATAAATATGATAGAATTCTACCGTTCATTGTTGGGATTGGGTATTCCTACAAAACTATACAATAGTTTCTATATAGAACATATTGATGAATCACTATTAGATAGTATTATAAGGTTACAGGGAGGACTTTCTTTGACAAAAGAAGAAAGAGATATTGTTTTGTTTATTATAAAGCATTCACCATCTGCTCTTCGTTTGGCTATTTATCCCAATCCTCTTTTATCTTGTAAGTCTAAAATTATTGGAGGCGATCTAAATGCATTGCAAGAAAGCTTAAAAAGCTCATTTATTCAAACTTTAGCAAATTGCTTTGAAGTTGATGCCGATGGTGATATAGCTATGTTATTGTTTGACAAATTGGAATTAAGAGATTTTTATAAACAAACCAACTACCAAGTTGTACTGAAAGATGGATCTAAATGTACAATCCCTGTTTCAAAAAGACTTTATTATATTCCCTTTGAAGATATTGAAGGCGGTGCTGTGATACAGGCAAGCAAGGATTTTATTGGACAATATGATAAGGAATCAGGATATATGATAGGTGGAAAACAGAAAAGGCAAAAGGAAAAGACTCTGTTTGGAATCGTAAAGCATAAAACAGGTATTGACGAAGAGTATTTGTCTATTTTTGGTTGACAAAACAATATACGTTCAATGAAATATTGTCGAAAAATATTAAAGATCCACTTCAAAAACTCATGATTATAGATGGTAATATGAATGTATCTGGTGACGATGAAAATTTGGAACAAATGGCTAAAAATAGTATTATGGATAATATTACAAGCGAAGAAGCAGTTTTCGATTTAGATATATTTACGACAAAGACAAGTCGAAATGAAACCAATCATTTTCATATATATGTAGATGATAATGGAAAATATAAAGTTGAAGATAGCAATTTTGTTGCGGATGACTTAACCCCGGAGGAATACGGCAGTTTAATACATGAATATGTGCATTATATACAGCATATCCAGACGTTGTTTGGAGTCAACAGAACGAGGTTGTATGCACGACTATATAATGAATATCGAAAATATCTTATTACTCATGAAAAAGTCGAAATGCCTCTTAAAATAGATGTTGTAGCTCCTTCTGCAATCCCGATATTTGCGAAAGAGTTAGATAAGGAAGGATTTCAACATTACGATTATGGTATCGATGAAGTCGAGATTCGTGATATTGATATTGAAGAAGCAAGGATAAAACACCATTCGGTAAGAGTTGGCATTTATGATTTTGAGCTAAACGAAGCATGGGATGGAGAAAAAGGGTATCACTTTGGATATTGGGCAATTATTGAAGGTATGGCTCATAACATACAGTTACTAATAGACCCTACTGTTGATGACCGTCATCTATCAGTACCATATAAAGTTGTGGATAGAATATGCGAAAAACTATATCCAGAGATATTTAATAATAAGCTATTAATGATTTCATTGTGTTTGGTTTCATTATTATATGATAATCCTGGAGTAGGATTCTTTGATACTGCAAATCATATAGTCGAGTTTCATATAACTGATGGTAGACGGTTATATAAAGAGTCGTTGCTAAATATTATAAACTTTAGAGGGAAGTCTATGCATGTAAAAGATATGCTAAAAACCATGCAGGATGAACTCTTGAATCAACTAAAAATGCTTATTGGCCAGGAATTAGATTATTATCCGAAAGTTTTTCACCAAACACGTGAAGAATTGACAACAGGTGAAAGTACTTTACTTAATATTCTATATGATGATCGCATAAATGATAAAAAGTCGTTTAATGATATTCTATTGCGAGTTTATGGCTTTCCATTTATAGAGTCACATGAATCTTCTCTTCTTCAAAATAACCCTGATACAAATAAACCTTATATAGAAGTGGCTTGTTTGGCCTCATGGGAATTATTGTATAAGCGATTAGTAGATAAATCCACCAAATGTAGGAGATATGAGTTGTGCCGTGGCAACGAAAAACATGAAGCTAGTGATGCTTTTTCTCCAGAATGTAAAGATGCTCAATGGTTAAAAGATAAAGATTGCATACTTAGCCGGGGCTTTAAATTATTTGGAAGTCATGTTGTAGAATGGGAACAAAGACGGGAGTGAAAAGGTTTGAAATAGTGTTGTATAGATCAACATCTTTGTCTAATTTTAGCGAGTAATATATAGTTATCTATTTCTAAAATTTCAACAAATTGTAGTAGATATGATAGGCTTCAATTCGTATATCAATGGTCTTGACCTTTCGCGATTGACAGAGTATTGTGTTAATCATGGGCGATCGACTCAATATGCTAAAGGCGATTATTTCGTCAAAGAGGGTGAAGAGTCTCGTTATATTGCCTATATTGAATGTGGATATTTCAACTACAAAGTACATAATTCCTCTGAAGGAAAAGACTATATCACAGGTTTCGCATTTGAGGGTGAGTTCGTGGGTGATTACCCAAACTGTCTTTCAGGTAAAACATCTGAAGTGACTATTGTAGCTGGAACTTCATGTAAGGTCTATCAATTAGCAGGTGAAGAATTATGTAATCTGTTAGATTCCGATGGTATGAGAGATCTAAAACTAGCCATATCCGACCATCTCTTTTCTCAGGTCTATACACAATACCTTGATTACCTATCGAATGACAAATAGAGAACGTTATAAGCGTTTACTCCTTCGTTGTCCTGAAATAGTACAAAGTATCAACCTAAAAGACATAGCCTCTTATCTAAAAGTTACACCAACAACTATCAGCAACATACGTAGAGAGATAACTTTTGGGCTGTAAACTCTCAAAACGTTTTGAGAGTTTGTTGTCATGAAGGTTCTTTTGCTTTATATTGTGCTTAGGCCTACTGATAAACTATTACCTTTGCACACAAAAACGCAAAATGAATATCGTAATCATCGGGGCAACCTCTGGCATTGGTAAGGCTCTTTTCGAGAAATATGCAAGTGGAGACAATCGTATCGGCATCGTAGGCCGACGAGCAAATCTGCTTGATGACTTAAGTCAGCAATATCCGTCCAAAACCATCACGGCTAAAGCAGACATTACCAACTTGGAAGAGATTGAACAAGCCATCAATGCGCTTCACAAAGAGATGGAATACATTGATCTTGCTATCTTGTGTTCGGGTATAGGTGATATTAATGCTAAGCTCGACTATGTCATAGAGCGACCAACCATCGACACCAACGTCACAGGCTGGACATTCGTCATTGATACGTTCTATAACATCTTCGAGCAACAAGGCTCTGGTCATCTTGTTGCCATCACCTCCGTTGGCGGGTTGCGTGGCGAGCCGATGGCTCCAGCTTATAGCGCATCGAAAGCCTATCAGATTAACTATATGGAAGCCCTACGCAAAAAGGCATTCAAGAGTGGTGGTCACATAATAGTTACTGACATTCGTCCAGGTCTTGTTGATACAGCTATGGCAAAAGGAGAAGGATTGTTTTGGGTAATGCCAGTAGAAAAAGTTGCTAATCAAATCATTACTGCCATTCGGAAGAAGAAATCCAAAGTCTACGTTACTATGCGTTGGCATATTTTAGCGATAATAAATAAAATCCTTCCATATTGTTTATATAAAAGAATGTAACTTCCTAATATTGAAAGAAAATTGCCTTTTGAAAGCAGTTTAGTTTATTCCGCTTTATATATAAAGAGATCTAAACTAAACCTACTTGCCCACGCAGAATCTACTTACCGATGCAGATTTTCAACACATCTGATTATCAGTGTTTTACGTATTAAAAGGACGATAGTTGAGCCGTTGTCCTTTTGAAAACATTTTAGCTTGATTATCAGCTATTTGTCTAAATTTTGCTTTCTCTTCTTTTCATTTTGAACCTAATTTTGCAGATTGTAAAATTAACATATTTAACATTCAATAACACAATATTGCTATGTGCTCATATCAAAACGTAGCGTAATCTTGCTTTGTTCTGCAGATCCAGTTGTTCAACATGAACACCTCGAAGAACTTGTATGTGTTCATTCTGGCATATGCTTTCATGCTTTTTGGAGAATGCAATTCTATCTTGGCTCGACATCTTGCCGATAAGATGTATGAGTTGCAATCTATATTACCTGTTCTAATGATGATGCAAAATTACCACAAATACTTTTCATTGTGACATTTTTATACTGAAATCAGTCAAAACACCTCAAAATTTAACATTCTTCAGTAAAGAGAAAGAAAAAATGGAGTATCAGCTATTCATACAAGTTTATTTCGTCATATACATATATATGGCTTTTATAAACCTGTAAACTCAATCTCTGTTCCTGTTCTAAGTCATTTGAGGTCATGACATTTGAGTTTAGAGAACATGTATATATACATGAGTAATTCTAAACTTAAACTTACATGCCATAAGTTGAGCCCGATGGCTGCTCATTGACGGCAGGGTCAGTCCTTCTATTTCTCCTTGCTGAATTACTTCTTTCTTTAGCTTCTGTGAATCATTGCGAGAACCGCATTGCGTTTACTCTCGACATCCTAATCCTCAGGTGTGCCTTCCTTATGTTCACTTCCTTGTGCGTTCTCCGTCTTTTCATCGTATTTGCATCCCCAAGCTCTTCATGCTGTTGCTCAGTTTCCGACCATCCTTCAACGGCTATGGACACGATGTTTATCTATCGCTTGTTTATCTGATATAGATACCTGTTTCCTTTACCTAACACCGACTATTTGATTTTCTGCACTTTTCTCCACCTCTTATTTTGGACGAAGCAGACACACTTACTTTTTCCGTCGCAAAGTTAGTGCAAGCCGCATTGTATCAAGTACCAGTGCCTTATTACCTGAATTATTTCAAAAACTTTTTCGTCTGACATCATCCAAAAAACTTTTCTATGCCAAGGTGAAATAATTCGGTAATTCCTTGCTTGCCTGCTTTCCTTGCTAACTCTGATAGCAACGTAAAAAATAAATGTTTCACTTCTAAAATATCAAAGTTATGAAAAAGATTGAAAATTCTTTCGTAGTAAGCGGTTTCGTAGGTAAGGATGCAAGCATCCATCAGTTCTCAACAGCAAGCGTTGCACGTTTCTCACTGGCCATCAGCCGTACTGAGAAGAACGGCGAAGAAACAAACCGCACATCAGCCTTCATGAATGTAGAGGCATGGCGCAAAAACGAGAACACCTCTTCCTTCGACCGCCTTGTAAAGGGAACTCTCCTTACGGTAGAAGGCTACTTCAAGCCTGAGGAATGGCAGGATGCCGATGGAGTCAAGCACAACCGTGTGGTTCTCGTCGCAACCAAGTTCTACGAAGCTGTGGAGAAAGAAGAAACTCCTGCTCCACAGGAGAGCAAGACAAAGAAGGGCAAATAACCCTTCTCGTCATCAAAGAGCGGCCTTCGGGTCGCTCTTTTTTGTGTTTTGGGCTCTCTTTTTCCTTACAGAACCATATAAATTTGCTCTTTATCCAACATTTTCCTTGCCGTTATGCATTTATTTTCAAAAACATTGCGTAATTTTGCAGTCGTAAATATAAGCGCAATATAAAATAGAAGATAAAACAATATATAAATTATAGCAAAGTATAAAATAAAAGTGTGATATTATGGCTGACTATTACGAATATTCCATACCAGAATTGATAAAGCTGCTTGGAGCGAGATTCAAAGATTATCGTCTGCGTAGTAACATGACGCAGAAGGATGTCTCTGAGCAATCTGGTATCACCATTACTACCATTCACAAGTTTGAGAACGGAACGTCAGGCAATATGTCGCTTGGTACGTTCTTATTGCTGATGAAGGCTATCGGCCAGATAAATATTCTAGACGAACTGATGCCAGAACTTCCAGATTCTGCATATCTCATCAAGTCAGAAAAGAAGGTTCAACGAATTAGACATAAGAAATCATGATAACATGCTCCCTTAAAATAATGCTCTGGAACAAGGAAATCGGTCGTTTGTCATGGGATGGCAGGAAAGGAATTTCGTACTTCGAGTTCAATCCTGCTGTTATCGGTGGCGAACTAGATCCTTTCACTCTTATTGCTTCTACCAAGTCACCTGCAAGCCGTCGTCCTATCATGGGAGATAAGGAAATGAAGCTTTACCGTAAATTGCCTCCTTTTCTTGCTGATTCGCTTCCTGATGCTTGGGGAAATCAAGTCTTCGAATGTTGGAGAATACAGAACGGCATCCGAAACCAGGAAATCACTCCTCTTGAAATTCTCTCTTTCATTGGCAAGCGAGGAATGGGAGCATTGGAATTTATCCCTGAATCATCTGGCATTAAGAAGTCCGAACAACTCAATCTCAAAGCTTTGACGGACTTGGCTCAAAAGATATTCACTGAGCGTGAGAACGTAAAGATAATGCCAGATGAGTCTTTGACGATGCAATCCTTGATAGCTGTTGGCACCTCTGCAGGTGGCAGACAGCCTAAAGCCATCATTGCCATAAATCCAAAGACTGGTGAGATAAGAAGCGGACAGATAGCTGGGCAAAAAGGGTTTGAATACTGTATTCTTAAGTTTGGTGATCCTTCACGTTCTTCTGCTGAGCTTGAAATGGCTTATTACAAAATGGCTACAGCTGCTGGTATCAACATGATGCCATGTGAACTTATTGAAGTTGAGGGACAGAATCACTTCATAACGCATCGTTTCGATCGTGATGAGGAACGTAAGCTTCACATGCAGACACTGGCTGCCTTATACCCCGAAGCAGACAGCTACGAGAAACTGCTGATGGTATGTCGTAAGATGCGACTTCCTGAATCCACACAGGAAGAGGTATTTCGCAGGATGGTGTTCAACATCCTTGCCAACAACACTGATGACCACAATAAGAACTTTTCTTTCCTAATGGACGAAAACGGTCATTGGCAGTTATCGCCAGCATATGACATGACCTATATTTTCAATGTCGGAGGTTTCCTTCCAGAGACTATGCACTGCCTTATGATGCAAGGAAAGCTGCAAGGTCAAACCCTTGAAGATGCTCTTGCTCTCGCCAAAGATAATGGTATCAGAAAGGCAGAAACCATTATCAAAGAGGTTGCTTCTGCTATCTGTAAGTTCCGTAAATACGCAGAAGAATGTGGTGTAGGTCAGCAATGGATAGCTGCGGTTGAAACTTGCTTGAACAACCATCTGGCAAATTGGGGCTTCTTGCCTGATAGCAGTTCACCATCATTTGATATTGATGGCATTCTATATGAGAATGTACGTGTAGAACAAACTTACAAAGGCAATTTCCATCTTCTTTGCGAGATACAAGGAAAAGAGCGTAAGTTTGTTATATCAAAAAACCAAGCAGCGTATGCAGAGATTGAAGAAACAGGTACTTCCAACCTCTCGATAGAACAACTGCATACACTGGTTGAAACATACCTTGCCAGGTAAATCTACATATTGATACTACATAAAGAGCGGCTTCGGTCGCTCTTTTTTATACTTTCACCTTACTGAAGGAAAATTGTCTTTTTACATTCGAAAGTATGGGTAATAGACTTGAAACCATGAAAACATTTGAGTTTGGAAAACATGTATATATAGTAATTCTAAACTTAAACTTACATGCCATAAGTTGAGCCCGATGTCTGCTCATTGACGGCTGGGTCAATCCTTCTTTTTTCTCCTTGCTGAATTACCTCTTTCTTTAGCTTCTGTGAATCGTTGCGAGAATCGTATTGCGTTTACTCTCGACACCCTAATCCCCAGATGTGCCTTCCTTCTGTTCACTTCCTTGTGTGTTCTCCGTCTTTTTCATCGTATTTGCATCCCCTGGAAAAGCCACGCGACTTTGACCCTTTTGGCCAAGCAGGATTTGCCCACCTTTGGCTACAATATGATTGACCCTTTAAAGTCCTGGTGTTGGGGGTCAATTTTATTTTACCCTTTTAAAATTTCCCGTTTTTCTTAGACCTTAACTTTCGCATACTTTCACCATATAACTCTATGGTATGAGCCGTATGTATGATGCGGTCAAGGATTGCATCGGCTATTGTCGGATCACCTACCATGTCGTACCAGTTGGAGGAGGGGTACTGCGATGTGATGATGATGGATTTCCGTTCATGCCTGTCCTCGATGATGTCAAGCAGTATGGGACGCTCCTTGGCGTCGAGAGGCACGATGAACAGGTCGTCAAGGATGAGTAACTGGCATCGCTCAATCTTCTTGAGTTCCGTCTCAAGTGTACCTTTGACTTTGGCGACTTTCAGCGCTCCGAGCTGTTTCAGGGCATTGGCATATAAGGTACGGAATCCCCTTTTGCATGCTTCGTGGCCGAGGGCGCAGGCCAGATAGCTTTTCCCCGTTCCTGAAGAACCGGTAAT
>ULTV01044708.1_pt1 | contig 30447 bp, 47 predicted proteins | sample 1957931 | NCBI WGS metagenome assembly ULTV01 (sample SAMEA4835743, study PRJEB28245) | human gut metagenome | biome: gut microbiome; material: fecal sample | place: Denmark | collected 2008
CTCCGGTCGTAGTGCCATATTCGTTGATGCTTGCCTGCACGAGCTGTCCGCCGCCTATATACAGGGCAGTGTGGTGGACGTGGTTTAAGAGCACATCGCCGCGCTCAAGCCCCGCGCCGGTGCCGAGGTCGACGCTGCCCGTCACGTCCTCAAAGCCGCGACGCAGCATGTCACCGCGCATATTGCCGGTATAGGTGCAGCTGAGGGGCAGTCCCGCTCTCTTGAAGCAGTCTATCACAAGGCTGCTGCAATCGTAGTCAGGCCCCCAGCGGCTTGTCTGGTCGTAGCCGTGGCTGTCGTCCGCCGCGATGTTCTGCGCGTATGCCGCGGCATTGTCAATAATTCCCATGGTGTCCTCCTCATGTCACTGTCGTAAATCTTGAGAGCAGCCACCCTGTCGGGTCTACACTCTCCCGGGCATCTTCCGTCAGCAAACCGCTGTCGGTCTTATCGTCGTCAGGCATCACTCGTCACCTCCGTCCATCCATATACGCCGGGTTCCCATACGTTGTTGTCTATCGTGCTTATCCATATCTTTCCGTTGTGCTTGACCTTGTCGCCCTTGGCGTAGGGGTTAGTGCTGCTCGGCTGCTCCCAATCGGGTATCTCACCCGGCGTGGGTATCAGTACCTTAGTCCAGAGTGAAGGCGCATCCGTCGGTGTCCACGTGCTCTGCGATGTGTGAGCCTGTAAGCACTTATACAGCACACCGCCGTACATTACTCTGTCGCCTGCGGCATAACTTATGCCATCGCCGCGCCACGCAGGAAAGATGATAGGCACGGTCAGCGCCTGTTCATCCGTCAGCATCGCTCCCGCGCCGTTAATAGCCGCGCGGAGCTTCTGTGCATTACTGAGATAGCTCATGTGCTGCCCTCCTCTTCATCTTCATCGGTCACGCCCAATGCTGCGAGTGCGGCGCGCATGTCCTCAACTTCAGCAGAGCTGCCGCCCTGCTTTATCTCCGCGATTTTGGCAAGGATGGCATTCTTCCGTTCTTCTATCGTCATTCAGCATTCACCCCCAGCGCTACCTCTATCTCCGATAAAGCCGCTTCATACTGTGCATTCTGCACTGTCACATATGCCGCTTGCGCCGCGTAAGCCTCGCTCGGGTCTTTCCACGGGGCAATCATCTCGCCGCGGAACATTTCTCCGTTTTCCTTCACCCATGTCTCGCCTGCCGGGACAAAGCGGAAGCTCTCTATCCACTCTGCACACTTGCCGTTAAAGGCATCTGTTTCAATTGCCTTGCGTCCCTCTGCTGCGGAGACGTAACATTTATAGTCGCTGTCTATGTAGATCGTCATGCTGCGCCCCCTCATTCAAGCCAGATGTTATAGATTTTGCCGGCAGAATATGATCCTATGACTTTAATGTACTCCGAGTCTGTCAGCGCCGATATATCGCACTGCACCGTATTCCGGGCAATTGCGCCCTGCGCTGTGCTGGTAACCTTTGCTGTCCAGTTCGTGTTTGTGAGCATAAGGCTGGAAGCGGCATCCGTGCCGACGCCAAATCCCATGCCGTAGTTCCCGCCGTAGTTGTATGAGCACTCAAAATCGACACACAGTTTTGTATAGCCACTCAACGCGACGGCGGGGTCGATATAGAATGCTACGCCGCCGCTTTCGGAGTTGCCAGACCAACTGATTGTGTCGCTTGAAACTGTCGGCGCAGAAATCATGCTGTTGCTGTTGCTGTTGATCGAGTACCCAGACGTCAGCCCCGAGCCATTTTTAAAGATATAGAGCCCATACGTCAGCGTCACGATCTCAACTTGCCCCTCAGCAGTGATGCTCACGGCCTTGCTCTTGCTCTTGTTGCCACTGACCGCCTTAACAGTCCACGTCCCGGCATACGGGATAACGAACAGCGCTCTTCCGGTGGTGTCTTTTGCCGTCAGTGTCTTCGCGCCATCAGTGCAAGTGCAGGTTGAACCGGTGGGATATGTGACTCCGATGACGGCGTAGACTTTGGCGCTGCTGCCACCCCTGCGCGTTATAAAAGCTTCACCCATTACTTTCTCACCACCTTAATTTGAATGGCGATATCAACAGTCGGCTTTTCTGCCGCATAGACCGTGAGTTTATTTTCAGCCGTGACCATTCGATAAATGTTCGCAAATGCTTCAATTTCAGTTTCTGCGGTCTCGAAAGCGCTTGATGCGATCATGTCAATGAAAGGATTGTCATCGGCGGTCAGGCCGGTTGCAGTGACCTCGTTTGTGTATGGCGCTGCGTCGCCCGCCCATCCCGCGGCGGTTATCGTTGCGGTAAAAGTCTGTGACACCGCGCCGTCTGCAATCTTAGGAGCTGTTACAACGCCCTCCGCAAGACTTGCGGTTCCTATGCTCCCCGCGGTTATGCCACCGGTTGCATTGGTGATACCGCGTCCGTTGCCGCCATTGACTATGATCGTTGCAACGGGAATCGTCACCGCCGCCGTCGGCTTTTCTTTAGCCCATATCTCAAGATAGCCGTTAAACGAGAACGACAGCGGCGCGAAATTGCCGCTCACTGCGTCGCCCTGGTTGAATGCCACTATCGGGAAATCGTCTCCCGTCGCGCCGCTGACCGTGATCTGCGCTTTATAACTGTAGCCCGCGAGGGATGCAGTATCCTGCGTCCATGCCGATACGGCTATCACCTGATTTTCTACGTATTGTGCGGAGATATCCGCCGCGCGGATTTGGCCGTAGTTTAGCCACTCATTGCGCAGGCCGTCGAAGATATACAGGTTATACGGCGCCGCCGCGCCCACGCTGTAAGCATCGCCGACGTTCTGCGGTGCAGATGCTTGCAGCGCGGCGACTGTGTCAAAATGACCTAATATTTTGAGATTGCTGCCAAACGGCACAGCGCCGATGTTCTCGCGTGCCTGAGCTTTCTGAGATTCAGACAGACCCTGTTCAGCGTTGAATCTGACTGTGCCTGTCCATGTTTCTTCCATTTCTTGAGCCAGAAGCGAACTACGGAAGTATTCTGTTGCCATGTTTCCACCGCCTAATAGTAGATTATGAGGCATCCCTTATAACCGGCGGTTCCGGCACTCCCTTTGCCGCCTTTACCGGGGATGTTAGATTCTTCTTGCGTGTACGTGGTTATGAGTACATTGTAAACGTCATTCCACCAATAGTGATTAGAAGCTCCGCCGCCGCCGCCACCACCGGAACCGCCGTTTCCGCCTGAGCCGTAAAGTTCAGTAGTTGGCAAAGCCATAGCAGCATCTGCACCGTCACCGCCTGTCGGCCATTCATAGTCTTCATTTCCGCCTGTAAGGTTTGTCGCATCATGGCCATTCGCTCCGGCAGCAGCTCCGCCGCCGCCGTTTCCGCCAAAGCGCCACGTCATATTTTCGTGATATGCGGTCGAATAGCTCCGCGCTCTGACGGCCTGCATCTTTCCGCCCTTGCCGCCCTTATATGTGACGCCGTTATACACAAGATCGCCGCCGTCTGTGGCTCTTTGCGGCGATGCGCCTATAGCCGGATTACATCCACCGTTGCCGCCGTCAGCGCCGGAAACGCCGTCGTTTCCGGGCAGCGCATAGACCGCGCCGGAAAACAGTTCAACAAATCCAGAGCTTGAAGCACTGCCGTTTGCCGACGAATAAATATCATCGGCTGCGTAAAGCACGGTTGCGCCGTCTATGTTCTTATAGCGGATGAACGCAAGGTTTGTGCAGTCGATAGTCACAGAATACACCTTGCCGCCTGCGCCACCCTTGCCACCTTTACCGCCTTTTCCGCCTTTTCCGCCCGCGCTGTCGTTACCGTAGCCGCCTGTTTCGCCATTTTCGCCGGTCGCACCGTCTGAACCGCGGCCGATCAAGACGCAACGGATTTGTGGGGCATCTTTTTGAAAGACGCTGTCCGGGATATCCCATCGCTGTTCTGTGTCCGTCAGTTCGAGAACCGCACGGCGGGCAAACGATGATCCCCCGGCAGCAGGTGTGTAATTCGTGATAAAATCACACTCTGCACGCCGAAATGATGATGTGTTCGTAAGCATTCTCGAAAGAAACCCTATCATTTTTTCTTTGAACGGATTTTCGATATTATATCTGCGCCCAACACGTTCTTCGTCAACGACTATCGCTTGTGTGACAACTGTTGTGTTGAAATAATAGCTGCTGATTCGCGCAAGGCAGTTTTCGCTATTTGCTGTTGTTATCAGTGTCGCGTCTTTTACAGTGACGACCTTTTCAATACGCGCGTCGGAATTTTCTTCGACAAGTAGCTTCGTGTTATGGACATACGGCTTGCCCGAGAGTATGCCGGAGCCTTGAATGATTGCGTAATTTGTGCCCTTTTCGGAGATAGTCATGTCACCCGACGCGGTGATAGAATCCGGGTATATCGGATGGTCAAAAGTCACTGTGGTCTGCGCTAATGACTTGCCTTGGGTGTCGTAAAGAGTTTCTTCTTCCGTGCTCGACAGATAATGATAGCTATGCTCGGTAACTTCAACGCGGCTCGCCGTATCGCCGTACTTTATCGAACCACTGTCAAAGATTCGGCCTCGCGGAATGTCATATGTGTCACGCGCGCTCAGGAAAACAAAAAGCATTTTCCCCGTGTCGGATTTGGATACGATCACGCCATATGCAATAAGGAGCTGATGCAGGTTGTTCCGACGCGTGTCATACGGCAGCCAACCATAAACCTGTTGTGAAGCAACTTCCGGATCAATTTCGTATTCGTATTCCGTGCCGAGAATTTCGGCAAGTACCACGTCGAATCTTTGACCAGTATATACGCCGCCAACGTGCCGCTGGTTGTCCATCATCCCGACCGCCGAAACACAGTTAAATTTAAAGAGATCGCCGCTCTCCCTTGTCACCGATTCACAGTAAAACACCCCCGTCTGGCGCCCGTCATTGAAAAACCTCGTCGGCGTTCCATAAGGGACATCGCGAATGTCATAATTCCATTTGCTGCATATAATTTTCCCGTCAGCAGACAGAATCCCGTCATAAACATTATTGTCTTGAGGGAGTATCTGGTATCTGACATAAAGGGCATATCTGACGGTCGGCATGAATTGATCTATATACAGCTCTTCGCCAACAGCAGATATGCCTGTTTCTTCGAGAACTTCTTTTATTGCGTCGTTCTCAAATGTTAAAATTGGTGATTCGACGTCACCAATTACAATCTTATTCGGAATTGCAAACATCGAATCACCTTTCTATAAGCGGAAATGCGTCAAAAGTCCACCATTCGTGACCGTCCATGCTCATCACAAGCGTGGCCACGTTGTTATTTGAATACATCTGTACGGTCTCTATTGCGCCCGTATAAGGGTTTGAATATGTGACCGTCACATATTCCGGCAGCATAGCCGCGCAAGCTGTATGAGCGTCGTCGTCCCAAAGATCACGCAATTGGACATCCAAGCGGTACTTTGTTGCGACCCTATCGCGGTACATGTACGCGTCAAGCGTTCGGCCAGCATTGGGGCCGTCGCTGTCCGCGCGCGTTACTTTGAATCCCTCGGCAGCTACCCACTTAGAGAAATCGACGCCGTTTATCTCAAAAACAAACATATTAGTCCACCTCTATAAGCGATTTGCCGTGCATTCTGGTTTCGCGTTTTGTGTAGCTGTGAAGCTGTTTCGACACACGAACGCCGTCAAGCTCTACCACCGGATAAACCTCTATCGGGCTGCTGCCGCTATCCTTGCCGAACCTGTCAAGAAAGTTGCTTAACTTCTCTGCGAGCTCCGGGGTTATGCCGGTATAAGTAACCGCCGCATTGGGCGGAACTACTGAACCCGTAGCAACTGCCGGAAGTGCGGGCATAGTCATTGTGGCGAGCTGCGCCGTCATACGGTCAAGAGCAGTCGGAACAAGCGATATCTTGTCTGCGATCCGAGAGAAGATATCTTCGTCGAACAGCAGCGATGTAATCTCCTGCGCGACTGAGCGTATCCATTCGGTATTACGCTCAAGTGGTATGATCGCCTCTTTACCAGCTTCGCCCGCTCCGATAAGCGTTGCGCCGTCAACAATGCCGCCTTTGGCGTACCAGTCCACGCTAAAATGTGGTACACTCGGCGGTTTAAGGCTAAATTGGCCGCTTATTGAGAAGTGCGGCAACGGGATATGTGGAAAAGAGAGTTTCTGCGCGAGCGTGGTTTTTATGGTCTTCCACGCGGATTTTACCTTGTCGCGGATGTTGTCAAACTTCTCGACAAATTTGTTTTTAAGGTCTTCGGCTTTCGCCTTGATATCCTCAAAGCTTTGTTTTGTCGCAGCTGCAAATTCTGCGCCCGCTTCTTTGAGCTTGTTCCACGCTTCTTTAAGCGGCGTTCCGACGTGTTCATCAAACCATGCGGATATTTCGCCCCAGTAGCTTATAATGACCATCACAAGAGCCACAACCGCCGCAACCGCCACGGGAATCCAGCTCCCTGTGAGAAGCGATATAGCAATTCCGATTGCGCCCAGACCGGCCACTATCAGCGCGCACGTATCATGCGATAGTTCGCCGGTCGCTATCCAGTCCTTAATACCTACAACAAGCATTGTTACGCCGCCCACTAAAAGGGTGATAGCGCCTCCGACTTTGCCAAATGCTAAAAACGCTCCCACCGCCGCCGCAGCAGCGCCGGAAAACATTTCAACAAGGTTTGTTGAGTCGACGCCATTTTTCCATCCGTCTATTGCCCCCTTAATGAGAACTGCTGTTCCCGCAAATATCGTAGCGATGCCGAGTATCTGCTTGAATCCGCCTTTTATAAGCCCGAGGTTTTTAAGGATGTTTGCGAACTTCCAGCCCGCAAGAGCCGCGCCAACGGCAATCACAATGTCAAGGATCGTGTTGAAATTGTCTTTGAGGAAATCGCTGATTTCAACATCTTCATAGTCGAGGCCGGTTCCGCCGCCTCCACCACCCCCGCCACCTCCGGTGTCGTTGTCCTGCAAAACGTTCAGTTCGTCAATGCCCATGAGTTGTTTCTTTGCTTCTTTAGCCGCATCCGCTGCTCCACCCGCAGCACCAGCGAGTTTATCCATGCCGGATGTAGCGCGTTTGAACGTGCCTCGCCCTCCGAGTAGAGCGAAAAATGATGCGATGGCATTTATGGCCGTATTAATCCAGCTTATAAGCGTTTGCAGCACCGGTATAACGGCGTTAAGCACCGGCGCAAATGCTGCCCCCCACGTTGCTTGTAGTCCGGCAAGAGACGCTTTAAGGCTGTTTATGTGCGCCTGCGTTTCTGGGTCATTTTCCGCATAGGCTTTTACCGCATCAACTGTATAATCTTTCAGCTTGCTAAACAGCGTGAAGAGTGTGCGTATGCCTATGCCGTATTTGAGCAGGCTTTTTACACCGTTATTAACAGCAGCCTGAGTGCTCTCGAATATGGCCTTGAGGTTCTTACCCTTTGTTGCGTCCGTTATCTGCTTCGTAAGTTCACCGGCGCGTTCTTGCGCTTGCTCGAGTTCCGCCGTCTGCTGTGCAAGCACATCAAGTATCTTGCTGTCCTGCGCTTCAAGGCGCTGCGCCTCTTTTTCTTTGGCTTGCATGATTTTCTCTTGCTCCGCAAGCTCGGCCTTGATTTGCGCCTGGCGCTGAATTTCGGCAATATATGTACCGGGGTCAGCGTTGCCGGTTATGCTTGTTTTTGCTTCGCTCTCGGCAAGCGCCGCTTTCAGCTCTTCGACGCGGTTATATGCTTCAACCGCCGCGTCCTGCGCCTCTTTGAGTTGTTCAACTATTGGCGCTCGCGCTGATTCATTTTTTGCGATGCTTTCTTTGAGCTTGCTCATCTTGTTTACAAGCTTGTCAAGCTCTTTTGAGGCTTGGCCGTCATCGAGTTCGACCGGGAATCTCAATTCAGTTGCCATTTATCCGCCTCCTGTCCATTTCTTTAGGATTTCTTCATCCTCCGCTGTGTACTTTTGCGGAAGATTTATAATCTCGCGGTTCTGCCTTAACCACTCGCGTTCATATTTTTCAAGCTTCTTGCCCTTTGACAGCTTTGACCGGATATTGACGATCTGTGCAAATGCACATTCGCCGCCGATCTCCATATAAGCGCCCATAAACGTCCACCAATGGAGATATTCAACGGCGCGGCTTTCAAAACCAAGCACACGGTTAACCGGCGCGATGATATAAGGGAAGTCCTTTTGCCAATCAACAAGCCGTGCGGTTTTCCTCCCGCTCGGCTGTCCCATGTCAATGAACCAAAAGCATTGCTTGAGCGCTTCGGCGTAATCCGTGACGCTCTCCCAATCCTCGATTATCGTTTCTATCGTCGCTTGTGCCTTGTCTGTGTCCGAAAAATCTGGGTCATTCAGAACTTCGATAAGCTCAAGAATCACCCGGTAATCTGTGCGTATTGCGTACTTGCTGCCTCCGATGTTAAGAGAAGTAGGCAGACCGTATGTCATTTCTTCTTATTAAAACGCGCAAGGTACTTTTGCAGCTTCGGATTTGTCTTTTTCTTTTCTGCAACAACAGTGTCGTCCATGTTTTCTATAAGGCACATGATGAGGTTAAACCATACCGGAGTACCACCGGCAAGCGCATACACGTTCATGTCGCCGAAAACAGGTGTACACACGTCTGTATCGAAGAGCGTGTTTATCAGAGTTTTCATCTCTGCGTCCATCTCGCGCGCAGTCTTGAATATGTCCTGTAGATTTTCTGTGGTTTTTAGCATGCTCTGGTACTTTTCTTGATGCTTGTCCATTGCATCAAAAACCATAAAGACGCGCTCTATAAAGTTCATGTCCGTAAGGTTTATCCATACAGATACTTTATCGTTAATAGAAATTTCCTGTACGCCGTCATCCGGCCTAAATACGAGTTTTTCCGCCATGTTAACCTCCTTAATTAGTTAAGGGCGCGTATAAAACGCGCCCCTGTTGATTATGCTGCCGCCGGTGTAAACTCGATTGCGCCGTTACTGCCCTTGGTGGCGCTGCCGATAGTGCGTTTGCCGCCGAAAGTGACAGTTATAGGCATACCGGCACTGCCGCCGCCCTCGCCGCCGAGACCTGTTACCTCGATCATGCTGGATTCGTAGCGCTCGGCAAACCCGGCGTAGCTGTGAACGATCAGCATATCCTGTGCCGCAAGCGCCATAGCGTCTTGTTTGACAACTGCGAGCTTCCAGATGTGCTGCTGTGCGGCGTCGCCGCTGTCCATTTCGCACGGCTCGAAGCTCTGCGTGATAACAGGCTTTTTCATAGTGCCGTAGGTATCGCCGAGTATGTCTTTCTTGCTCTCGGTAGACCAGTCGTATTCCTCGGAGCTGTCCTCGACGCGCTTACCGAGCGGAGACCATACCGGGCTTTCATTAGTGCCGGTATTAAGGTAAGCAATGAGCAGTTCACGGGCTACGGCCTGTCCCGCTGTGGTAGTCCATGTATATTCAGCCATTCTTAAATCACCTCGTAAAGTAAAGTTAAAAGGATCTGGTGATCCTCAACATCGCCCTCATATCGGGCGAAAAGTGCCGCCGCCGTATCGCGCTTGACCTTCTTAACGGTAATGCCGTCGGCTATAGTCAGACTGCCGCTGTTCTGCTCTGCCCATTCGCCGTATTTATCCAGCACCTCGTCAGCGGTTATGCGCTCGTCGGCGTCTGTCGCCGTCGTGCGGTAAATGATTTTGAACTGGTACTGTGCCTGATATGTCCCGTCTATAAACTGCTTGGTCTTGTATGCCGCCTGTATGGTGGATATACAAAGACCGCTGCTCTTGCCTAACCATTCAAAGTCAAGCTTGGACAGCGGTTTATTTGGGTACGTATTCAGCCATTTCCGCACTGCGCGGCTCACATCTGCGTTTTCCGACGCAGATACTAACGTTTTCGGTTTTTCTTCTTTATTCAAGCCACAACTTCACCGCTCTTTCTCCGACAAGCGCCCACTTCTCAGCGTTTTCTTCATAAGACGCTTCCATCCAGTGTGCTTGTGCCTTTGGATGCATATCCGTTGTAAACACAAGGTCTTTATCAATCGCGTGGAGCTTTGCGCCCTTGCGATGTCTCCATCCCACGTCCTTGATATACACTGCGTGACGCCCCATTTCGTCTACCATGACCTTACCGGCATATAAATACGCGGCCTGATCGCCGGTATAAACGATCTCATTACCGTCGACGCGGGCGAGATTGGAGAATGCCCCGGTAAGCGCCGGGACATAAGGCGTCGTGTCTTTGAGTGCCTGTGTAGCAACGACGGCTTCGGCAGCGGTGCAGGCAGCTTTGAACTCGCGCCCTTTGATAGCCTTGATCTTGAGCGTGATTTTCATTTGCCACCCACCTGCCAGTGAGCCATATCCCCGCCGAAGTCCCGGATATCGACCGTGGACACATCATAGACATATTCATGCGCCTGCCGCAGCTCCTTTAGGCTCATTTGCTCCGAGATTTCGCCCTTGGCAAAATACGTCGATGTGGAGCTGCTTTCTCCGCCGCTGTCAAGCGTCCAGAACTCGCCGGGATTGTCAGCCGCATAGAACGCTTTCGGCTCCTTATAGCGCTTCACATCGCCCGTGGTGCTTTCTGCCGTGACGATGAACGGAATATAGAGCGTCGCCGCGTCCGCGTCTGACAAGCCCGTTTTCGCGATGTTAGCGCCCTTTGAGATATCGAGCAGCACACCGCGCAGTATCGTGATGTTATAGTGCTTGCCGAGGTCGTCATCTTCCCATACGTTAAAAACAGTCACAACATGAGGGAACACAACAACCACCTCCCCGGTATAAGAGTCCGGTGTGCCCAAGATACTGCATTGCGATACCGGCCAGCGTCTCACGCGCTGTCGCTGCCGTCTCCGTGCCGCTCTTATATGTCTTGCTCCAAGCGCCCACGGTCTGGCTTTGCAGCTCGCCGCCGCTCATGCTCTGCGCCTGTGCGTCCTCGATAATCTGATACTGTTCAGCAAGCGCGCAGCAGCACATTTTCAGCTCGTCGCCGGTGTAAGTCTTGGCCTTGCCGCGCGTGTAATAATCCAAAAAGGAGCTTGCCCGCGTCGATGCACGGGCAAACTCCTCTTCGGTTAGTGCGCTGCCGAGATAGGTGGTCGTGTAATATGTGTAATCAGCATACATCACGCTCACCTCCGGTTATCAAGAGACGGTAACAGCCGCTGTGCCGGTCTTAGTGCCGTCCTGCTTGGAAGTTGCGGTGACGGTCAGTGCAGTGTTGGTCTCATTGGAAGCGATAGTCAGATTGCCGTTTTCGTCAATCTTAGTGCCCGCCTTGACGGCAGAGCTGCCAGCAACGCTCCACAGAACGCCGTTAGACACAGCGCCCTCACCTGCGACAGTCGCAGTAAACACCTTGCTTGCGCCCTTAGCGACGGAAGCCGTCGCCGGAGTGACGGTAACGGTGCTGACAGTACCGGCAGGGGCGTAAACCGCGAACGGGCAGGGATTGGCGATGTTATCGTTGTATGCACTCTTGGGATTGGGGATTTCCCAGCCAAGACGCATGACAGCGCGCAGCGCAACCATGTCATTCTGCATGAGGTTGTACACGATGGAGTTATCAGACGGGTCTTGCACAACACCCTGATCGAATATCTTGAAAGTGATATCCTGGCGGATGGAGTAGACAAGCTCCGTCCAGTCACCGGCAAACATCAGCGCCTTAGTGGTATCGAATGCGCCATTGCGGGGGAAATACATTGGGGAACCGTCCAGCGCATACGGGGTAGCGCCCTGCATATCGGTTTTGAAGAGCGGAACGCCGTTCAGGTCTTTCAGGCCGCGCAGCTTGGCGCGCATCTGGATTGCAGACATGATACCGTTGACGAGATAGCCGCTCTCTTCAACCTTGGCGATAACGCCGCCCTCCGCCATGATATCATCATAGATATAGGGAGTTGCCGCAACGACGGAACCGGCTTTCTTGCAGGTATCAAGGACGCTATCGCGCCAAGAAGTGGGCTTGTTCGTGCCGAACAGGATAGCGCTGTCAATAACCTTGCCGAATGCCTCAACAAGGCGCGGGCGAACCTCACCCCAGATGTCGTATTCCGCATCGTCAAGGACGGCTTCGGGGATAGGCACGATAACGGCGATCTCTTCGGCATAGATTTTCTTCTTGTCCCACTTCATTTTAGTGGTCTGCTTCATGCCGGTATCGCCGTTGACGAAATAGGCAGTAGGCAGCATATCCAGCACGTTCATGGTCTGGGTCTTGCTGGTCATGTTGGGCAGTCTGCGCCCCATCTGGAGGACGGCGCTGCCCTCAGTAACCCCTTGAATTATCTCACGGGTTACGGGTTCGGGGATCAGTCCCGAAAGGTCAGTTCTGTTGACAATGTTTGTAGCCAATGTTTATACCTCTCTTATTTAAATTTGCCCCTTATGAGGGCGTTCATTGCGTCGTTAGCACCATTTGTGCCCCCGGCGCTGCCTCCGACGTGTGCGGACATGTCCACGCGCACACCCGCAGGCTTTCTTTCCTTGAGGAAAGCGTCTGCCGCTTTCTCAAAGCTCACAGTATCGGTCACTTTCTGGCCGATCTTGAAGCAGTAAAATTCAAGCTCATCAGCGCTTACGCCCTTTGAGGTCAGGTATTTCTCCCGCTCATACTGCGTAATCTTCGCTTCAGCGGCAAGGCGCGCCGTTTTTTCGGTGTCGCGCTCTTTCTCAATGTCCTTGAGCTTTTCCGCTTCGCTCTGCTGATTTGCTTTCCAAGCGTTATATGCTTTCAGCTCGTCCTCGCTCGGCATTCCGCGCGTGGCTCTTGCAAGCCTCTTAGCAACGATGTTGTCGACCTCCGCTTGTGTAAAGGTCTGTTCGCTCCCGGCAGCGCCGGTGTTGGTATTGACATTCTCTTCTGCCATAAATAAACCTCCGTTTACCGCCCGTCGGCGTATTCCGTTTTATGCCCGTCGGCATATCAAAAAGTGGCTATCGCATTTCTGCAATAACCACTGAATGAACATATTAAAATAACGTTTCGCCTAAATAGAACGGTGTCCCATCAGAAAACCATTCCGCAACGCTTGAAACGTTGGATCGTGCCTTGCTCGTCGGCGCAGCGTTTCCGTGTTGGCGGCGCAAGCGGGATTTGAACCCACAACAACGGCGTCAAAGGCCGTTGTGTTACCATTACACCATTGCGCTATATATTGCATGGCCGCTGTTGAGCAGTAGCGACGCGGTATTTATATCCCCCACCGCTTGGGGCATAGAAAGGAGAAGAAAGGAAAAGGAAGTGTATTTGCTCTCTGTCATGCTTTTAGCTGCATCATTTTAAGGCTTTCAGCAGTGCTTTAGATTCATCCGCGCCGAACTCCGGGATGTTGCCCCGCTCGAGCTGTTCCCGTAGCCCTGCCGCCTTGCTGAATGTGTGGTATTCGTCGTTTAGGCGCTTATAGCGTACCGCAAGGCTTGTGTATTCCTCGTCATCGCCGCGCGCCTTGGCCGCTATTGCCTCGCGCTTGACCTTGCGCAGCGCCGTTTCAATCTGCCGCTGTTTCTGCGTCGCTTCGTACATGGTGTATTTCCTACCCTCGAACTCAAACGGCGGCGGATCAAGGTTTTCTAACTCTTCGTCGGTATATGTCCGCTCTGAAACACCCTCAACCCATGCATGGTACAAATGACGACAGTTAACGCCGCATAGGCCGTCCACTTGGCCAAGCCCGCAGACTTCGTATATCGACGGGTATTTGTCTTTGGCGTATATCGAATATACGCGGCCTTGCCATTTCTTGTGGCTGCTCCACGGATTTGGATAATCCTTATCACGTGCGCCCCTGTGTGCTGTGACCTCTCTATAAGGCGTATTAAGCAGCTCGGCGGTCTGCTCGCTATACTGCCGTGACAGTTGCGTTACCCCTGTCATAACCGCCCGGCGCGCTGCGACGTCAACGCGATTATGCCACCCGGAAGCATATTCGATGTACTGCACCCCACTGTCTGTGAGCTGCTTTGTCGCCTCTCTGATAGCCACGTTATAGCTAATACCGCTCTGCACTTTCATAAGCGCATCATCAAGAACGCGCTCATACATACCGCCGAGATCAAGCATCTGAACACGCCCGGCTACACGCACGGCAAAGCCCATTGTGCGCGTAATGTTGCGCAGCTCGCCACTTGTCTGCGCGGCTATGGCTGCTATCGTGCTGTCGAACGCTTCACGGTTAAAGCCTGTCTGATCCGTTACGACAGCATCAAAATAACGCTGATTCTCGCCCAGCGCGGTACTCCAAACTTTGGAGAACTCCGCGTCGGTGAGCTTCAGCGTTTTCTTGATGTACTTATTGATGTTATCGAGGTCATAGCCGTTCTTCAACAGTTGCTTTATATGCCGGATCGTCGTTGCCGTCGCCGTCTCGTTATACTTGAACCGGCTGCATATATCGGCTATGAGGTAATCGGCGAGCCGCTCATAGAGAACGACGATAGCCTCCGGAAGCTCCTGCATGAACTCCGGTGTAATTGGATACTTCGGCATTACTCATTTTCACCTGATACAAGGTCTTCCATCTTTGGCAACGCTGCCTTTGCGGTCGCTTCATCCTCGTTCATCCATTTAGCCCTAAATTCCCAATGGTTCATAATGCCCATCTGCACCATGCGGGAATCACGGGAAAAATCTGTTTCCTTGTCCTCTATAATGCTGTCGTCGAAATCTATTGTAATTTCAACATCTTCATCAAGTCCCGCTTTCATATAGGCGTTGCCCATACGGAGAAGAATCCGGCATAGCTCAACAAGCACATCCTCAAGGATAATCTCATGCTTCTTTATTGTGCGGAACATTTCACTGTTCTCGCTGATAATCTGCGTGGCCGTGCTAACATTGCCGTTATCGTACTTATAGTGATTCTCACCAAAGCCGCATTTGCTCGACAGCAGATTAAGCATATCCTGTATACCGGCGTTGTGCTCTGCTGTGCGCAGGTTCATGTTTATCTCTTTGACAATATCGCCGGGTTGCCCGTCCTCCGGGAGCACATAAAAAACAACGTCGTTTGTGTCAAACAGCGGTTCGCCCGTGTGGAAATTCGTCGTAGCCTGTGGCTTGAGCATTACGCGCTTTTTGCCGAGTTGAAACTCATTTACATAGCTGTCATAGGTAAGATCAACACCCTTGAGCTGATCTGTGGCGTTTGCAAATACCGCTATGCCCATCGGAAGTGTCGGATCGACGTTGTTTGCAATGTTCAGCCGATCAATAACAAACGTCCGCTGCATAAAAGGCGTATGCACAACAGGCGGGATGTTCTCGAACCCCGGAACATCCGCAAGGTTAACTTCGGATAGGCTGCCTTTTGTGTCTCTGTACAGTAGATTTTCAATATCATACGTGCCGCGTTCGCTGCGCTTATGAATACAGATATACAGATACGTGTCTTTCTTAACAGCTTTATGACTACCGAATGCGCATTCTGTAACAATGCCGTTTTCCCATGTAAGCGGCAGGATCAAATCAGCCGGAACGTAATCAATACGTATCTCTCCATCTGTGCCGGTTACTGCGCCGGTCTGGCCGTCGACCTGTACATTAGAGACCGTCGGCACGTATGCCGTCGTTCCTCGCGCTGCTTTCAGCTCCTGCATTTCGTTTATTTTGACGGCGAAATTGTTTCGCTTAAAAACATCATCAATGAACGCCTGTTCTTTCTTGCCCTCAAGGGTGATTTTAACCTTTTCGTTCATCAATAGATTCGCCCAGTCCTCGCAGACTTTCTTTGCCATGCCGAGCGAGTACAGGCGGCAGGGGACAGACTTCATACCGTTCCACACCTTATAACGGTGGAACGTCTTAACATAGCCGTCATACCAGCTTTTCCAATTCTCTATGTACGTATAAAAACTTTCGGGCACAGTAGTATAGCCCCGCGCCCGCAACACTTCGTATATGTTCATTTATGCTTTTACTCCGTATACTCTGAATACTTTTTCGAGGGCATATCTTGTGCTGTCGATGGTGTGGTTATCTTTATCCGGATAGCCGCTTATTACATTCCCGTCCTTGTCGCGCTCAAATTCATAGTTTACAAACTCCTTGTAAACCGTTGGCGTTCTTTCCGGGTCAATTACCATCTTTCGTATCTGTAACCACTTCATACCATACTCAACGCTGCCGGGGCCTTTTATCGCCTCGAACGCATTTACGCCACTTGCTCGGAAGTCTGCAACGCTCTTCGGCTCCGCGCTGTCGCACGTTACCGGATAATCGTCATACCCTGCTTTTTTTATCCATGCCGCATTATCTGCATTGCTGGTTTTGTTATTGCAGTGCTCGTCTATAAAATAAATCGTCTCTCGCGCGACGTCGTAATGCACGCGCACGAACGCGAATATGTCCGGATAATAGCCCCAGTCCACGCCCTGATATATTCTGTCGAACCGGCCTATCTCTTCATCAGTAATACGCCGAGCCTCGATGTTATCAAACACGTTGCCGCCGTCACCGTTGGAAACGCCGAGATATTCATGCTCATACGCTGCCGGGTTTACTTCTTTCAGATGTTCCGCGTCATCGAGGAACATAGTACCTAACCATTCCGGCGGCGCTTCCAAATATGACGAATGATGTACAATGCGGTTTTCGTCCGGCTCTAAGAGCTGCTGATTTACCCAGTTTGCGCGGCTCTTCGGTGGGTTATATGAGCCGAAGAAATAAGCGTCGTTACCGCCACGGAGAACAGATTGTCTCACGCTTCGTTCTTCCGCTGCTCCCGCGAGCTGATCGCGTTCTTCTATCCAGAGAATGCCGACATAACCAAACGGCGGCTTTAATGATTTGAGCTTTACAGGATCGTCACATCCGCGAAAATATATCTTTTGCCCGGTCTTGCGATATGTTATCTCGACCGGCGATACCTTAAAATCGAAGTCAGCAGACAGCCCCATCTCGTTGATAGACCATTGTATTTGCGAGTAAACGCTATCTTTAAGTGTGTTCGTCTGCTTTCGCACAACGCAAGCATGCATCGTCGGATTGTTTATAAGCAGCTCCGGTATCTTCTCAGAGATATACGACGACTTCAAACCGCCGCGCCCGCCCTTGAATATGTATGACTTGTTCGGTACTATCTGCCGGTTTATATCAACAAACGCCTTGCCGATTATCTCAGCAGGTATCTTGAACGGCTTATCATCTGCCGTGCCCTCGCTTGTCCATGTCTCCCAGCGGTCAACGGCTTTGTCGTCGCCGCTTACGGCTTTTCCGTACACTCCTGCAACAATGGCGGCGTTGCACGTCATATCTTCGTCGTCTATCGCAAGCCCTACGCGCTTTATTTGTCCCTTGAGCTTATCCGGCGCGGGCTGCTGCGCTATCGACTTCGCGAGGCTTGCAAGGCTCTTGTTAGCTCTCTTGGCCTCTCCTGAGACTATGCCGCCCTTTCGCCCATTTCTCGCCGCCATCTCGCCGCTTTTGAACTGCGTATCGCGTCCTTTTTTTAAGTTCTCGTCCTGTTTGGGATTGCGTGGCATACCCTCCCTCCCTTGAAAATAAAAAATCGCCGTTCTGAATTATCAAAACGACGATTGCTGTTAAATTAAAAATGGCAAGCGAACGGAATCGAACCGTTACCTCCGCTATCACGGTATGCTCCTTTTACACCACGGACTTGCCACGTTTATTGTACCATGTCTGCCGTACCTTTTCAACAAGCTTTTTCTCCTTGTCTGTAAGGCCTCTTGCATTGCCGCCATGAGAATACCCATCATGGATATGCGGCAATTTATTATCGTGTGGGCGCAAGAGATCAATCGTTTTTGATCTCTTGCCCTGCGTATCGTAGTATGATATATATGCTGGTTTATCCTCGCTGTTTACTGTGACATATACGCGCCCTTTGGTCTGCGTCTCAAGCGGCGCTTTTGCATTGTCAGCAAGCCGGTATTTTACAAACTTGATATTGCCATCCTGCAACACCGTTTTGTACTCGCTGCCGTATGGGTGCTTGCCTGCGCCGCTTGCTGCACCTCTGCTGCCCATTATCTAACTCTCCATGTTGCAGAGTTTTTGCGTGTGCGGTAATACGTCTTGCCGTTTACTGTCACTTCAAGCTTTCCGCTGCTCATTGCGTTCTTGAGCGCCGAAGAAAGCGTATTTGTTTCTTTCTGTTTCTGCGCTTTTTTCGCCTTATTTTTCAAACTGTTCATATAAGAATTGACGGCTGCACGTTTGTCAACGGCTTTCTGTGCGTTCTTCTGCACCTGTGCGCGGTTGAATCGTGCTACACCGAAAACATAAGGGCTGACATCCTTCGATTCCGCTTCGAGTTGTTCGGTTGTCAGACGGTAAAGCTCTTTATATGCTGCTTTCGTTTCGGTCTCGTCAAACCCAAGCCCTTTTATGGTCTCGACATTCCGCGTGTATTCCCGCTTTGTCGCGTCTCCGGTGTCTACTGCAAAACTTGCGGCGTTTGCCCTGCGTATAAGATTGTTATCAAGACTTGGCGCACCGCCTTTTGATATGCCGCTGCTTGCTCCACGTCCGCCCATCAGCTTTTCCCTCCGAATCTCTCCGTGTTATGGTTTGCAATGTAACTCACGCCACACGGGAATTTATATCCTATATCGCCGCCGTAACACACGACGTGCGACGGTTTCAACCGCTTTATTGCTTCGTCCATACCGGCAAACCATATACCCCCGGCGTTTTTATCGCGCTTTACGCCTATCGTACTTACCGAGACTACACCGCCCGGCTCTATGCCGTCAAAGCAGAAGTCAAAGCTCCGTTCATCTGCCCATTGCAGCGTTGGTATAACCGTTATGCCCGCGTCCTGCATGATCTGCCCGATCAGCCGGGAGCGGTATACGTTCCATATCTGCATTGCAAGCGGCATATCCAGATAAAGCGAAAAGTCCGGCGTGAGAACGCAGTCGAACATACCGAGCTTGTCAATGTACTTGTCCGGCGTTGTCCACACTCTTTCAAATTGGTAATCGTCGATATAGAAGTGTATGCCCTTGCCGTAGTCTTTGCTTGTGAGCATATAGTTGAACGATATTAAATCCTCCGGTATATGGCCTGTCGCTTTCAGTATCGGCATATCCCATTTACCGGTGGCGCGTTCTGCGTCATAGTCGCGCAGATTCATTTTGCTATATGTCTTTTCGCGTTCGTCGCCGTAATAACCATCGTCCTCTTCTTCCTCCGGCTCGTCTGCATAGCCGAGAAAGCCGAGATCAAGGCCGGGAAGCTCCAAGGACAGCATATTCTTGTCAAAACCGCTGTCCATTGTGGTTTTGTTGTGGGCAATGGTATATTCCCGGCGCTGCTTATCGGTCAGGTGGTCAAGGCGTATGCACGGGGCTTCTTTTATCCCCATCTGCCGCAGAGCTTCAAAGCGTCCGTGCCCCTCTACGATAGTGTTTGATCTGCCCCAAATAGCAATAGGGTCATTCATCCCGTATCTGGCGATAGATTCTTTTATCTCGTCTATCTGCTCCTGCGGGTGCTCCTTTGTGTTGTTGCTGTATGGCTTGAGATCGTCAAGCCGCATTGTAATTATATCCATAGCCCCCTCCGCTGCTTATGGTGTCCCTCGCCGTAGCTGCTCCTACTCTTTGGGCGGTGTGAAAAGGAGGTAAACTCACCGCCGTGTCTGCACAAAAGAGCGCCGGTATCTTCCGGCGCTCTTCATAGCTATTCACGCTATCATTATAACACTGTTTTCAGAAAAATCACTGTCACAAAACTCGCATTTTAACTCGCGCCGTATCGCGCAGTACAGTAATCTGTCAGTGCGCGTTTGGCTTTGCGCCATACAGTGCTATCATCGCAGTTCAGCTCATCACATAGCCGCTGTGCGCCGTTCCTCTGCTTGTCTATGTAAAGCACCTCAAGTATTCGTCGCTCTTCGTCGGCGAGCTTATCAAGCGCCCTACAAGTCAATTCAACCTCTTTTTCAGCAAAGTGCAGGTTAGCCGTCAGCAAGTCAATAAGGCAAATGCTGTTATTAAGTCTGTCGTCGTAGCTGCTCCCGCCGCCCTGTACCGGTGTTGAGTCTGTGCATGCGCTTTTAATCGCCGTCATCCGCTCGCGCTCAAGGGCTATGTCGCTTGGTATGGATTCAATAGCCGCTTCGTTCTTGCGGAGATTGTACAAGTCTGTCTTGCATTTGAGTTTCCAGAGTTCAGTCATTTGCCGCCTCCCATGTTATAACCAGCTTTTGTAGCTCCACTGTCGTAAGCAACGCATACGCCGCGTTAAAAGCGTCTTGCGCTGTGGTATTGGAGAACTCCAACACGCCGTTTATTGGTATTCCCGCGCCCATATGCGGTTTGTTTGGCTTTTCAGCAGGTTCCATGACCTGTTCTATCGGCGTTGCAATCTCCGCCACCGGCGACGGTTCTTCACTCACGTCCTGCATAACCTCGTTCGCGCTATTTACCCATGCCCAGAACGCATCGTTTCTTCCCTTTCTCGCCCCGCCGTTTTGAAAAGATATGCCCACTTCCCGGCACGTTACGTAGAGCGTGTTCGGGGTTATGCCGAACATCTTGGCGAGCGCCTCCCGTTGTGGATTGTACTTGCTTATAATTGCGCTGAGATATTCATGCTTGAGATCATCCGGCAACCGTTTGAAATGCTCCCACTTCATAGGGCTGTTAAGGTTATAGCTCTGTACTTCTCCGTTCATCTTATCGCGCTCCTTTTTCGTCATATAATCAGACGGCATTTTGACTCTGCCGCCCTTTCCGGCGTGGGAGCGTTTATTGAAGCTCCCACGCGCTGTGCGTTTCCGGTCTGCACATTCAGAGCGGAACACATATTCTTCATCGGTCATTTCCCTGTGCTCCTATCAGCGGCCAGACGAGCCAAAGCCGCTGTCTCCGCGCTCGGTGTTGTCAAGGTGGTCTACAATCTCAAGTGCCGGGGTGATTATCGGCATAATTACAAGCTGACTGATTTTATCACCTTTGTTGACCTCATAAGCGCTTTGGCCGTGGTTATAGAGCTTGACGCAGATGCTCCCCGTGTAACCGCTATCGATTACGCCCTCGCTGGTGATGTCGTGCTTGACGTTCAGCCCGGACTTGCTCTTGAGCATACCGACGTAGCCCTCCGGTATCTCGATATGCACGCCGGTGTCGATGATTGCGCTGCTGTACGGCGGGACATAGGCTCTTATAGGTGAGCGCAGATCATATCCCGCGTCAAGATCGTGCGCGCGTTCCGGCAGGTAAGCGCCGGGGTCGATTACAATTTTCATTCGTCCTCCTTGTATTCCGGGCACTTTATCACATGATAGCTGGTATTTTCGTGACGATAACCCTTGAGCGTGGTTTTCCTTGCTTTCCAGCCCTCGACCGGCTTAAACATGATCGCGCCGGTTTCCGGGTCGCGTGCCGTCCATGAGCATCCGCCCGTTGCGTTTGCACATGACCAGCACAGTGTTAATTTGTACACTTGTTTCACCTCACAGATATCTCTTTGCTTCTTTGTGCGCTATGCGCACCTCGGTTTCAATGAGCGTGTGGGAATAGCCTAATATCTCGGCTATCTCTCGGTATGTTTTGCCGTCGTAGCGGTACCGCAAGATTTCACGCTGCCTGTCGGTCAGGCTATCCCACCAAGCTTTACTGTCGCACCAGTCCACGTTTTTCGCCCCCGGTAAGACTTCTTCAAGCTCATACTCGCTGCCGGACTTATCGCGTATCGGTGTGCTGAGAGAGATCGTTTCCTGCGCTCTTTTCGTGCGCTTCGAGCTGCGCCATTCCTTGATTATGTCGCGACGTATGTAAGTGTACGCAAGAGTAGATAGCTGCCACTTTCCCGGCTTGAAGTCTTGGCAAGCTCGCCATAATGCCATTCGCGCAGTCTGCAAAACATCTTCGTCGTTGGCAAGCGCCGGGAAGAACCGGAGCAGACATTTTCTTGCAAGCTTCTCATTTGCTATGTACAGTTCCTCACAGCTTGTGTTGCTTGCCGTCTCTGGTGACGATTTTGATATCATATCTTACCTCACGCGGTGCATAGTATTTGCCGCAGGCCGCTTTAAGTGCGGCCTCTTGCTTGGCTATGGCATATTCGTTGTCTTTGGTGTCGCCCTTTTCCAGTTCTCGGATTTCCGTGTACTTGGCGTTGAAAGCGTCGTGGAAGCGTTTCAGCCGCTCCTCACCGAACCCGAAGCCCTCAGCGAGTGCGAGGCAGACCGCATCAAGTGTCTGCTGCTCGGTGTAGGCGATCACCTTGATCGTCCACAGCTCGCGTTCCGCTTTCTGTCGGGCGAGCAATCCGCTTTTACTCATGGCCGGTTCTCCTTTCGCCACGGGAGCAAAAATCGTCAGGCGTTACCCTAATTGCAAATTGAGGGTGTACATTGCACCTGCCCGCCGAATCGGAGTAATGTTTGCAGCCCTCGCATCGAATCACGGGGGGCAGGGGTGCCGCACTGTCAGGGACTGTATCCGGCAATACAGCAGATATGACTTTGAAACCCCCGTATTCTTCGTATTCAACCATTGGTTTTTCCCCTCTTCAAAATAATTCATAATAAAACACTATCGGCTTTTCGCGCTCTGTGACGTTGCCATAAGCAAGGCCGACCTTGTAAATGTAATTGTCTCGGAGCTTTTGCGGAATTTCCCGGATGTATCTGCGAAACGTTTCAATGCTGTTTGCCCGCTTATAATGGTTACACATCCGGCACGCCGGCATGAGGTTCGAGATATCGTCGGTTCCTGCATCCTCCGTATCCCATGCTCGCAGCGGTCTAAAGTGGTCGACCTGCATGTCCTTGTAGGCGAGCGGTCTACCGCAATAGGCACAGTGTCCGGCATATTTCTGATAGACAGCTTCACGGGTCTTTTTGCTTATTGCCATGTTTGCCCTCCTTTCCTTGTTCCTCCGCCTTTTTCAATGCGTTAAACACCATCACATAAATATCCATTGTCAGATCATCCGTAACCGGGATAAGCGGCGCTACGAAGTTCCAGCAGTCCATATAGGTTAGTTCAGGCACTGTTTCTCCTCCATTCTGAACATCCGCCGTTGTTCTTCCACACGCAGCGGTCACATTTGCCGTAACATCTTTTATGTTTTGTCATTGCCGTGCTCCCCCTCATACAAAGTAGTCGAGTTTGAACTTGAAGCAGATATAGTTGACAGCGTTCGCAACACCGCATCTGAACGACAGATCATCCAGTCCGGGTAGCGGCAAGTCATTTGCCTCACTGAGGTCTGCGAGGCTGCCCAGTTCTTCAAGGGTTTTCAGCAGTTTCTTTTTTGAGATAAATCCGAGCATCGTCAGCCCCTCCATTTTCTAACTCCGATTTCAATTTTACAGCGCCAACACAGCCACGCAAATGCAATGGCGATAACCGGATAGCCGTAATAGTAGCGCTCATTGAGCCATCCGAATGTTGGAATCAGCATAACTTCATTCCATGCACCACCGGTGCAACGTCGGCAGCAGGAAAATTTTCAATGTCAAATTTTACATTAAAATATCGGCTCGTTCCCTTCATGTAGTCAAGAAACGCATCCCGCTCAATGTATTCAGCCATTATTCTCCTCCTTTATTTCTTCGAGCCTCACGAAAACATCCCCGATGTCCCCGTAGAGCTTGTGTACTTCCAGCTCCGTGACTTGACTATCGTCGTCATAGGCAAGTCCGTTGAGCGCGTCGAGCACGATCTTAGCGATGTTGTCACAGTCCGGCTTTATCGTGCAGGGGATTTCGTCGCATATCTTCGCGTCTTGCATTTTTTTGCTATCGCGCTTCGGTACGGGATATCTCGCAAGTATCACCGCTCTTATAGCTCCGTTCAGCATAACCGCCCCAGCGCAACGCCAACAGAACCGCACAAACTCTTCATACTGCGTTGTTTGACTTGGGGTATATGCGTGTCCGTCTCGCCTTACTCGTGGCCTTGCCTTGCCCTGTGGCTTGCCGGGGATCGTAAAATGTGTTTCCATCGTTCACCTCACAAATAGTTTTTTCCGAACCGTCCCCGGAAATCTCCGGTGTCCCATCCGTAATGTTTCATCGCCTCGCGCTGCCCCCAGCGCTTGAGCAGCGCATCAAGCGCCGCGTCGGTATGGTGTAATGTCATATGGCAGTCGTGGCAGAGCAACACCCATAAGCCCAGCGCTTTTGACTTCTTCCGGTATGCCCCGTGGTATATCTCATGCCGGTCAAGCTTGCCCTGCTGTGTTTTGCAGAACCAGCAGCCGTCTATATCCTGCATGATCGACGGAGCATAGCCGTTTCGGTCAAGCGTCACGCCGTATTCGTTAGTCATAACAGCGATATTTGCTCATACGCCTGTGTGCCCTCACAGTTGCGTACTGCCTGTTTGTAGTATGAGCTTTTAAGTTCTATGCCTATTGCCTTGCGCCCTTGCTGTAACGCAACAACAGCCTCAGAGCCTATCCCCAAAAACGGAGTAAGCACCGTATCGCCGGGGTTAGTCCATAGATTTATTCCGCGCCGAATAACGCCAAGCTGCAATGGGCATATATGCCGTTCGTCCTTATCCTCCTTTGCGCTGCTTGCTTGGAGCGTATCTGATGGGTTTATGTCCATCCAGACGGGGCTTGCGTATCTCTGCCATACGTCTACGGGAAAACTCTCATTCGTGTGCGTCACGCGCTCAGGATTTTCTCCCGGCTTGCGCATGGTCACGAGATAATCTGGTATGCCCTGTCTGCTCATACAGCTGTCTTTCTTTATCTGTTTATGCAGCAGGCCGAGAGCCTTAGTGCGCTGCATTGCGGTCACGGGGTCTTTCCAAATACACACCTGAGAATGAAGCACAAAACCCGCATCCTCAAACAGCCGGATCATTTCACCGCGGAAGTCCCGGATACCTATAATGCCGTCTCGCTCTTTTGAGAGCGGCAAGTCCATACAATGAAAACTCACCAGCCGTCCCGGCATAAGCACACGGTACAGTTCACTCACGATGTATTTGAACTGTTCGTAAAACTCCGTCGTCGTGCGGCAGTTGCCTAAATCTCTCTCGCTGTTCGAGTATGTATACAGGCTTGCAAACGGCGGCGAGAAAATCTCATAGTGTATGCTGTTCTCCGGTATGCCTTTCAGCACCTCGCAGCTGTCGCCGTTATACAGCGCGTAGTTCTCGCCTATTGCTTGATCTATCACGCCGATATTTTCAATAACCATTCCGGTATTTCCATCCTTTCCAAAGCGTAGTAGCTTTCGCTCATTCTCACGGTATGGTGCAGGTCGGCAGCAAGTATATTTTTTGTGAACCGTACAAGCTCAGAAGTCATACGCTCCGCATCGTGCTGTTTGCGCTCTATGTTTTCCTTGACGCAGCCCTCTGCATCAGAAATCACGATATACACATCAACAGGCTTTTTCTGGCCGAATCGCCAACAGCGGCGAACCGCCTGATAATATGCTTCAAAGCTATCCGACAGCCCCACAAATATCATTTTGCTGCACTGCTGCCAGTTCATGCCCCAACCGGCTATTGACGGTTTGGACACAAGCACTCGGTTTTCGCTTGTTGTAAATCCGTTCATCGCCGTTTCCTTGTATTCCGCGCTCTGACTGCCACGGACTTCAACCGCACCATCTATCGCATCCGCAAGTGCGCTACTCTCATCGTTGAGATCGCACCAGACAAGCACCTGTTCATCCGTCCCGTTGGCTATCTCTGCCGCAGCTGCCACTCTGTCAACCAAGCTTGACCGGCGCGCTTGCCGTCGTTCCTGCAAATCCTGTGTAGCTTTCGCCATCAGCATCATCTGCCCGTCGCTGTCCGTTAAGGCATCGCTTTCCGTTACGACTTCGTGTATACGAAGCTCCGGCAGATTAAAGCCTGCGCTGTCATATCCCAAGTCTGCCGGGCTTGTCAGACAGCACGCCCATCCAGCAACCCACTCAAAGAATTTGCTTTCTGCGTGACCTTTGAGGCGCCACTGTGACGTATTCCCACCGTCGTGGCAAAAGAACGTAGATAGCATTTCGGTCTGCGTCATTATGTTGCAGAACTGCGCGTGTGTGCCAAGCTCCTTGTAATCGTTCGGCGCGGGCGTTGCGGTGCAGCACAGCTTATATGGTGTGTCTTGAAACATATCCGTCAGCAGCTGCCGCGTCTTGCTTGAGTAGTCCTTGAGTATGCTACTCTCATCAAGCACGACGCCGCTGAATGTCTCTGCTGTGAAGTGCTCGACCATCTCATAGTTTGTGATGTTCACGCCGTCAACAGCGTCTTTCTGCGTTCGGCAGACTTTGACAGGAACATCGAACTTTTCACCCTCGCGTCTTGTCTGCTGCGCGACGGCAAGCGGCGCAAGTATCAGTACGGGCTTTCCGGTATGCTCTGACACCTGTTTAGCCCATTGGAGCTGCATAGCCGTCTTGCCAAGCCCGCAATCTGCGAATATGCAAGCGCGGCCTTTTACAAGCGCCCAACGCACTATGTCATTCTGCCAGTTGAACAGTTTCGGATTACTTGACGTTGGCTCAAATCCGGACGGTGTGACAGCTATTTTCTTGCTCTCAAGGAATTTATGGTAATCTTTCATTCCCATGCCTCCAACAGTGACTTGATCTCTTCCTCCGGGCGCGTCTCTATGCCGAGTGCCTGTGCGTCCTGCACAAGGTTATCTATCAGCATCGACATTTGCCGGGGGTCAAAGTCCGAGCTGCCGTAGTAGATATACAGATTCGCGCAGCCCTTGATTTTGCTTTCCTCCCGCTCTACGCGCCGCCCTATGTGGTTCCTTGTCCATAGCCGTTCCATGCTGTCAACGGCCTTGTCCTGCACGCAAAGCACCTCGCAGATGTTCGGGATGTTCTTCAGCGCCTCGCGGTATACATCCTCCGGGCTTTCCCGAACGGCAAGCGCAATGTCGTTGATAAGCTTCCACGCATACGCATTGGCGTTCAGACTGCGCTTTTTCTTTGCCGGGGATATCTCATACTCCCCCGGCTTAAAGCCGTACACAAAGCGTCGTGCGTCCGGTATCGAAGCGGTAAGTATGAGGTCATTGCCCATGATCCGGGCGCTTTCAATCTTCATGCGCACCTCCCGGCAGCGCCGCAAAGCCAAGCTTCCCGGATATTTCGGCCAGCGTGTTTTTTACCCCGGTCGGCAGCGCCATGTACTCCCGCTCTTTTTCGGCCCTCACCGTGTATGAGCGCTGGAAGTTCGACGCTATGACGCTCTGTACTGTCTCAGCATCCATCATCGCCCATTCTTTCAGCTGGTTAGGACTGCCAACGATCCGCTGAACCACCGGCGGGAGCTTATCAAACTCGTCTTTCGCGTGATAGATTCCGCGCTGTGTAGCTGCGTTCACAAGCTGCCATGCCTCTTGCGGCGTCATGTCCGCATTGGTCGTCATACCGATAAGGCGCTGCTTGATAGCCCCCGGCGGCGGCATGAATCTATCTGCCGACGCGGATATGTGCGCCATCACGGCGGCTTGCACGGCACTTGCAGGGTCGTCCTCAAATACCTTTGCCCATATCTTGACCGTGGAGCGGAGCGCATCAGCAGATAGGTTCTTGAAGCTGTCTGGATAAACCGTCTGCATAATGCCTATGATTTGCGCCGATTCTCGCTCAGTCATCGAAATCCCCCCTCCGTATCATTTCGGCTAACCTGTCAGCCGTCGCCACCGGCGCGGGCTGCGTATACTTCCGGTTAAGTCCCCAACCGTCACGGTGGCATTTCCTAACGGTGAGGTTCCAGTCTTTCCACTTGTTTTTGTTGCCCGTGGACTGCGCCGATTCGTCTACGTAAGCGATGCAGCGGGCAAGTTCGGTTTCTCCGAGGTCTGCAAGCAAGCGGGAATATTCGTTATCCGTTAGCTTTACCCAGCCATATTGCCCGTGAGCGTGGCGCGTGGGCGCGCTCTCTTTCGGATTCGTATTCGGATTTGGATTCGTATTCGGATTGGATTCAGGCGGTGATTCACCGCAGTTCACCGTCGGTGACGGTGGTTCACCGTGAGGCGGTGCAGGAAACCGTGATTTTTTCGTCTGGATTCTTTGATGCGACTCCCATGTTGGGAAGTATAGGTAGGGCTTTCCGTCCACTTCGTAGAGGCCAACGCAGCCTATACCCGCCAAATCTCGCAGAGCGGCATCTATATCCTTATTCGTTATCCTGTCCCGTAGGGGGAAGCAAGCGCCTTTGATTATCGCCGGTCTTGCATCCCCTCTGCCGTAGTCGTCCACATACGTAATCAACGAAATCCAAAGCCGGAATTGGAAGTCTGTCATCCTGTTTACGTCCTCCGACGTGTGGATGCTCTCTTTAATTATCCGGTTCGGCATTCTCGCGCCTCCAATCTGTACCGTGAATAGCGCGTTGCCTCGCCGTATCTGTTCTTTCCGGTCTCTGTCTCGCCGACTATCGGATAGCCGAGCTTGCGCAAGTCGTTAATGCGGGAGGCAAGCCGCATTATTCCGTATTCGGTCATTGCCTCCTTGCTCGTTATGCTGCCGTAATCGGTCAAGTGCCGGATTATTCTTTCGTTCTGTGTCATAGGTCAAAACGGGAGCGTTTCGCCGTCCGCTTCCAGCTCTTCAAACTCCGGCGGCTCGGCGCTTGTGCCGGTGCTGCGCTTGCTCTCACCGAAATACACGCTGTCGGCGATCACTTCCGCGCTGCGGCGTTTGTTGCCGTTTTTGTCCTCCCAATCGCGCATCTGCAAGCGCCCGGTTGCAATGGTCATGCTGCCCTTGGTGAAATACTTGCTGACAAACTCTGCTGTCTGACGCCATACGACTACGTCTATGAAATCGGTCTGCTTCTCGCTGCCGCCGCTCTGATAGTCGCGGTCAACCGCGAGTGTGAACGTCGCCACCGGCGTTCCCTGCGGCGTGTGGCGCAGCTCCGGATCACGTGTCATCCTGCCCATGATGGTTATTCGGTTAAGCATTTAGCCCTCCTGTTCTGCCGTCTTAGCGGCTTTCTTTGCTTCGTTGATCTTGGTCATACAGTCGCGGCACAAGCTGCAGCCATAGCTTTTCTGACTGTTGCGTACCACGTCCGCCGGTGTCCAGACGCGCCCGTCCTTGAGCTTGATAGGCTCTATCTTGCTGCCGCAATCGGCGCATATCAGAGCCGTCTGTGTGTATCGCTCTTCTGTGCTTGCCGTCTGATCCGGGTCATCGCCGGTGCTGATCTTATAGGCTTTCATCAGCGCGTATTTATCGGCGTATGTCATTGCCTTGCCGCTTCCCTTATCCTGGCTGTCTATGCCCTCTGCAAAGGTCGTCGTTTCTATGTATTCTGCCGGATTGTCGATGTTGCAGAAGCGATAGACGGTCTTGATGCGTTCGTAGAACGTCGTTTTCTTCGTTACCTTGCCCTGATATTCGTTCTCACTTTCGAGTATCTGAGATTCGAGAACGTGTCGTTCAGCAGGATAGGAATAAACACCGTGCTTGATTTCAAGCGGCTTAACTGCGTCGATGATATCCCGCTCGGATACGGCCTTATAGCTCTTGCCGCGCCCAGTCTCCACGCTCAGATTCTTTGCGACGGTTTGTAAGTCCGCCGTGATTGCGGCCATGCGCTGATATATGTTTTTCTCTGACATTTCTGTCTCCTTATTTAATTATCACGGATGTGTTCTCCACCAGCTTTGCGCCGGGGATTTCTGCGCCTTGAACAAGCAGAGCTTTTATCGCGACCTTATTAGCCGCCGGGGCGGTGAATCGGAGCAAGGTGTTATTCCCTGTTTTTTCCGCCCAGTCTATAAAGTCATCTGCAAGCTCAACCGCCTGAGATTTGCGGAATGAAACCGCACATTTTGCCGTCTGGAATTTCTGCCCTTGTAGCGCATAATCGAGATAGTCCCTAAGGCGTTCGGCCTTTTTCTCTGTTGCCTTGCGGCGCTCGGCAAGTGCTGTCTCCTCGTCCTTGAGCGCCTTTACATCTGCGGCAAGATTCTTGACGTAACACGCGATGTTCTCGATCTTTTGCTCTCGCTCCATCATCAGAGCGTCGAGCGCATCATTATCAACCATCAGCTCTCCGGTCTCCGGATCAACAGCATTTGCAAGCTGTTCTATGTTCTTATCAATTTCGTAAAGTGTCATTTTCACCCTCCGTTGAAACATTTGACGGCGTCCGAAAGCCTTTTGAAATATTGACTTTTGCCGTCTATCATTACTTCGTAATCACCATAGCTTTTATCTGCATAGTGCTCCATCGTCCAGAAAAGCATTTTGCCCTTGTGTCTATACATGAGGTGCTTTTCTCTCATCCCGTCAAACCGTGCGCAGCTCAAATGTTCGGGGAGCACGGCGCAGATATCCGCAAAATCGTATAGGCTCATTCTTCGGGCACTTCCACGATCTCACCGTCTTTGAGCGAATACCATGTGTCCGCTTTGTACGTCTCGCCGTCAATCTCGAACGACTTAACGCAAATGCACGGACACCCTTCACCGTTCCACTCGCCATACTCGGCAAGTGTGCACCAAGTACCTACGGGCGCTTTGATTCGTCCGCGCTTGCCCACACAAGCTACCACATTATTAGCGTTTTCAACGG
>ULTV01043552.1_pt1 | contig 29783 bp, 33 predicted proteins | sample 1957931 | NCBI WGS metagenome assembly ULTV01 (sample SAMEA4835743, study PRJEB28245) | human gut metagenome | biome: gut microbiome; material: fecal sample | place: Denmark | collected 2008
GAATGCAAAGAATAAATTTTTTCATGCGAGCTACCTCCTTTTGTTTCTTAAATATATTTTAGCAAGAAAGTAAGCTTCTGAAAAGTAGCAATATAAAAATTATCTTCATCTGCATTAGCAATTTTATAATCAGGCTTACTTATCAACTGCAGCAGCGTCGGGCTGCTCCTCTTTTTTAGGCTTCTTTTTATTGTGCTGGGTCATTACTGCCTCCAAATCGCCTGTCTTAACCCATTGCTGCAAAGCGTCGGCCATTTCCTGCACGGCTTGGTCGATGGCTTCTTTATCTGCGCCTTGGAATTGATGCAGTACGTGGCTGATAACGGCTTGATTATTGCGGGCGGGATGGCCGATGCCGATTTTAAAACGGGCAAAGTCGCTGGTGCCTAAATGCTCAATGATGGATTTTAAGCCGTTGTGGCCGCCTGCGCTGCCCTTGCGGCGAATGCGCAGCTGTCCCACGGGCATATCCATATCGTCCTGGATAACGGCGATGTCTTCCGGCGCGATATGATAGAAATTGGCGTAAGCGCCAACGGCGATACCGCTGAGATTCATATAGGTGGTGGGTTTGATAATTAAAATTTTTTCGGGGGCGCGGTATTCGGCGCAGTAAGCGCTGCGGTCCTCCTTGCCGAAGGCTACGCCATAGCGTTTGGCCAGCTCGTCCGCTACCATAAAGCCGATGTTGTGGCGGGTATTGGCGTATTCGCGGCCAATATTGCCCAGACCGACGATGAGTTTCATTACTTTTTTCTCCTTTGTAAATTTATTTTACTATGTTCACGCCATTACATATTTCTTCGGTCAACTCCGGTTTTTTACGCTCATTGCGTGCAGAACCATAACGAAGCTTGCGGGAAAATTTGTCAGCATAAGCGCAGGAAGGTACGCCCTCGCTTCTATGGTTCTAAGCACTTATGAGCTAAACCTCTAATTCCCTCAGAAATAAAGTAATGGCTTATTTTACGTTATTTTACAAGCTGCTCTATCGTGACAAATTCATAACCATCCGCTCGTAAACGGTCGATGATTTGCGCCGTGGCGGCGACGGTTTGCTCGCGGGGGGCTGTTTGCTTGGGGCTGTCGCCGTCGTGAAGCAGGACGATGGCGCCGGGCTCGGCGCTGCTGCAAACGCGGCTGACGATTTGTTCCGTGCCGGGGTTGGTCCAATCGCGGGGAATAACGCTCCAATTGACGGCCTGCAGTCCTGCGCTTTCCATAGCGTGCATAACCTGCCAGTCCTTAAAGCCGTGGGGCGGGCGCATATAGCGCACGGGCTGGTCGGTAAGCTGTTCTAAAGTGCGCTTGCCGTAAGCGATATTTTCCTGGAGCTGCGGCGCAGATAGCTTCAGCAGGTCCTGGTGATAACCGGCATGCAAGGCAATTTGGTGTCCCCGGCTTTGCACTAAGCGTACTATTTCCGGATGGCGGGCGGCGTTTTCGCCTACCATAAAGAAGGTGGCGCGGACATTTTTAGCTGCTAGAACTTGCAGCAGCTTTTGCGTATAGGGCTGATAGGGGCCGTCGTCAAAGGTCAGGGCGATTTGCTTTTTGCCGCTGATGCCGTGGGTCAGAACAGGGCCGTAAAAGCTGTTGCCGGGCAGCACGGCCAAAAGCAGCAGCACGCCGCTGCACAGCATGCTTACGGCTGCCAGCATGGCGGCTGTGCGCCGCTGTAATTTGCCGAAGCGTCCCAGCCACAGCAGCGCTGTGCTCAGCAAAGCGCTGGTGATAATAATATAAATAATTCTCATAGCGTTTTAAAAGAAAAGGCTTGCCTGAGGCAAGCCTTTAATAGACTATTGGATTGTGCGCTTTTATTTCTTAATGTCGAATAATTGGCTTACAGACCAATCATTGTAAATGCGCAGGATGGTTTCTGCCAAAATAGGCGCAATGGACAATACCTTAATCTTCGGATGCTTCTTAGAAGGAGGCAGCGGAATGGTATTGGTCACAACCAGCTCGTTGATATCGGATTGAGCGATACGAGACAGCGCCGGGTCGGTCAGAATGGGGTGGGTGCAGCATGCGTAAATTTCGTTAGCGCCGAATTTTTTGAGTGCGCGTGCGCCTTCGGTTAATGAGCCTGCGGTGTCCACCATATCGTCGACCAAAATGCAGTTTTTGCCCTTAACGTCGCCAATAAGATTCATAACCTCGGCTACGCCGGGTTCAGGACGGCGTTTGTCGATGATGGCCATGGGGGCGTTAAGAATTTCGGCAAAGCCGCGGGCACGGCTTACGCCGCCTAGGTCGGGGGAGATGACAACCATGTTGTCCAGATTTTTGCTCTTAATGTATTCTGCCAGCAGCGGGCCGCCGGGCATATGGTCAAAGGGGATATTGAAGAAGCCTTGGATTTGTGCTGCGTGCAGGTCGATGGTCACTACGCGGGTGATGCCTGCGGTTTCCAGCAGGTCGGCCATCAGCTTGGCGGTAATGGGCTCGCGGCCGCGGGCCTTGCGGTCCTGACGGGCATAGCCATAGTAAGGAATAACTGCGGTAATATGGTTGGCGCTGGCGCGTTTGAAGGCGTCGGCCATAATCAAAAGCTCCATAACATTGTCGTTAACAATGGGGCCGCAGGTAGGCTGTACGATAAAGATATCCTTGCCGCGCACGCTTTCGTTGATCATTACCTGAATTTCACCATTGTTAAAGCGGTTAACTACGGAATCGCCCACGGTGGTTCCCAGGTAAGCGGCAATTTCGCGCGCTAAATCAGGGTTTGCATTACCAGTAAAAATTCTTAACTTATTTTCATCAGACAACATTTCCAATCCCTCCAAAATCGCCTTGCTGTTCTTGTAGTGCGAAAGGCTTTGTCTAGCATCAATTATACACTAAAAGCCTGCCTTTTAACAAGTTTTTTGTAACGCTTTTAACTGTTTCTGTATTTTTCGGCCCAGCCTTCGATATTTTTTTGCCGGGCGCGGGCGATGCCTAATGCGTTTTCGGGCACTTCCTTGGTGATAGTGCTGCCTGCGCCGATGTAGGTGTTGGCGGCTACGGTGACGGGCGCAACTAAATTGGTGTTGCAGCCGACGAAGGCGTTGTCGCCGACTACTGTACGATGCTTCTTCTTGCCGTCATAGTTGACGGTGATGCAGCCGCAGCCCATATTGACGCCGCTGCCGATATCGCTGTCGCCGATGTAGGTAAGATGCGGCAGCTTGCTGCCTTCGCCGACGTTGGAATTTTTTACTTCTACGTAATTGCCGATTTTTACATGGTCTCTGATAACCGTATCGGGGCGCAGGTGTACGTAAGGCCCGGCGGTAACGTGGCTCTTAACCTCGCAGTCGTGGGCGTAAATAAATTGCAGATGGTTATCGTCGCCCACCTTAACATTGGTCAGACGGGAGCTGGGGCCGATTTCGCAGTCCTCGCCGATTTCCGTGCTGCCTTCCAGCCAGGTGTAGGGATAAATTACAGTGTCGCGGCCGATTTTTACGCTGGCTTCAATAAAGGTGCTGGCCGGGTCCATAATGGTTACGCCTGCGTCCATCAGCTTGTCTAAAATACGCTGGCGCATTACGCCTTCGGCGGTGGCCAACTGTTTGCGGGAATTGATGCCCATAACCATATCGCTGTCGGCAGTGCTGACGCCGCCCACCTTTTGACCTGCCTGATTAAGCTTAGCCAGTACGTCTGTCAGGTAGTATTCTCCCTGCGCGTTGTCGTTGGTTAAGGTCGACAGCACGTCGAACATCAGCGGGCATTCCATGCAGTAGATGCCGGTGTTGATTTCCTTAATGGCCTTCTGCGCTTCCGTAGCGTCCTTCTGTTCCACGATGCCTTGCACATTGCCCTGCTCGTCGCGGATAATGCGGCCGTAGCCAAAGGGGTCGTCCATAACGGCGGTGAGCACGGTGGCTGCCGCGCCGGATTCCTTATGCGCCTGGCAAAAGCGCTTCAGCTCTTCGCCCTCTAAAAGCGGCGTATCGCCGCATAAAATAAGCGCCGTACCGGTAAAGCCATTGAGCGCTTCGGCTGTCTGCATAACGGCGTGGCCGGTGCCCAGCTGTTGAGCCTGCAAAGCGATTTTGCCCTGTGCGCCTACCATTTCTTCTACTAATTCGGCCTCATGGCCTACGATAACAACCTTTTCCGTGCAGCCTGCAGCGGTGGCCGCGTCGATAACGTGCTGCAGCATGGGCTTGCCGCCTACCTTGTGCAGCACCTTGGGGTATTTGCTGCGCATGCGGGTGCCTTTGCCTGCGGCAAGAATAACGGCAACTAAATCAGACATATCTATTCTCCTCTCCCTATACGGAATTTATTTTGCTAAATATTTTCCTGCCAAGCGTAAATCAGCTGGCTTGTCTATATCCATACCGATACCGGCGTGGCTGGTAATGACGGCCTTACTGGTCATGTCCATAATTTTGCTGAAGCGCTGTTCTGCTTCTTCAATAGTCAGCCGGTGCAGCAGCGCTTTAAAGATAAAGCTCCAGCCCAGCCAGTTAGCCAGGCGCAGAGGCGATTTGCGCAGGGCAAAGATTTCGTCGGCCTTGACCCGTGCCAGTGGTATGACGGCTTTATCAATAAGCATCATATTGCCGCCGGTAAACGCGCCGTCCCGAAGTCTGCCGTAGGTGCGCTGAGCGTGAGGAAATTGCTCCAGACAGGCGGCTTGAGGAATAATGGGATAATAAACCTGACCGTTCGGATAAGCTTCGCATTGGCTTAAAAAATCCTGCACTCCTGCCGCCGTCAGCAGCGGAATATCGTCGCAGACTCCTAAAATTTTAGGGCTGCAGCTTTCGCCAAAATACTGCACCGCGTCGCAGGCTGTAACTGATAACGTAGGCGCTGCGGGACACAGGCTGACGCTGGCTGGCAGCGTACCCTCCAGCTGAGCCAGAGCCTCCGGTGCAGCGGCGACTACGATGCGGTGTATACGGCCGCTGCCAAGTAAGGCGTCGGTAATATAATCGATAAGACGGCGGCCGCCAATAACTGCCAGGCAGCGGTATGGCGTGCCGCAGATATCCTGCAGCCAGGGGCTGCTTCCCCCGGCTGCAATAAAGGCGTCGTATTGCTGCATGCTTACGCCTTCTTATTGCCGTGCTCAGCTAGCGAACGCATCAGCGTATGCTCGGCGTTTTCAATGTGAATGCGGGCGGCGTGCTGAGCGCGTTCTACGTCGCGGGCGGCAATGGCGTCTACCAGATAACGGTGTTCGTCCATGGTTTCCACCAGACGTCCGGGATAGCTCATGGTGCGGCCGCGGATGCCTGTCAGCTGCTCGCGCAGATTGTTGATGATGCTGCGCAGCCGTTCGTTGCGGCTAGCGGTATATAAAACGTCGTGAAAGGCTGTGTCTATTTCAACGATTTTGTCGATATCCATATTGGCGACGTGCTGGCTGATTTCATGCAGATAAACATTGAGAGTTTCCAGCTCCTCGTCGGTAATGCGCTCGGCAGCCAGGCCTGCGGCCAGTACGTCCAGGCAGGTGCGTACCTCGTAAATTTCGGTAATATCCTTAATGGAAATATCCGCTACATAGGTGCCGCGGCGGGGAATCATTACCACAAAGCCCTCCAGCTCCAGCTTGCGGATAGCCTCGCGCACGGGAGTACGGCTGACGCCCATTTCGTCGGCCAGCTGAATTTCCATCAATCGTTCACCGGGACTAAAGGTGCCGTCGATGATGGCTTGACGGATATTTTCACATACCAGCTCGCGCAAGGGCTTGTAGCTGTCAAGTCGTATTGGCTGTAAATGTCCAGACATAATTATTTTATCCTCCCTACGGTAGTAGTAATGGCTGTTTCTACGGAAAAGTCGGCTAAGGCCGCCGTGATATTGGCCGCCGTTTTTTGGTCGGGGGCCAGGGCGAAAACTGTGGGGCCGCTGCCGCTCATCAGCGCGTAATAAGCGCCGGCGCTGAGCATAGCGGCTTTAATGGAAGCGATGACCGGGTGCGCCGGAATAGTTACCGTTTCCAGTACGTTGCCCATATAGGGAACTAAGGCGCGGGCTCCGTCCTGCAAACGGGCTTGCAGCTGCCAAATGCAGGGTGCATGCACTACGCGGCCTTTGTTATAATGCTGGTAGACCCAGGCGGTAGAAACCTCCAAGCCTTTGGGCTTGGCCAGTACTACCACGGCCGGGGGCAGCTCGTCCAGCTGCGTCAGGATTTCGCCGCGGCCTGTAGCCAGCGCCGTGCCGCCTTCTATGCAGAAGGGTATATCGCTGCCTAATTGGGCTGCCAGCCGTTTCAATTCGTCTGCGTTCAGCTTTAGCCGCCAGTATTTGTTGAGACCGCGCAGCACAGCCGCCGCGTCGCTGCTGCCGCCTGCCAGTCCTGCGGCTAAAAAGATTTTTTTCTTCAGGGCAATGTGAACATGGGGCTTGATACCGGCATGTTTGGCTAAAAGCTCTGCCGCTTTGTAAGCCAGATTATCGGGGCCGCAGCTGAGGCCTGCCATATCCGTTGTTACGGTAATGGCTTCGTTGTTTTGCCCAGCGCTGATGACGACCTCGTCACTCAGGCCGACGCTCTGCATAATCATGCTGACCTCGTGATAGCCGTCGGAGCGCTTGCCGATAATGTCCAAGCCGAGATTTATTTTAGCATAAGCTGTTTCAGTTATCGTTTTCATCTAAGCTCACCTGCCCATAAGTGTATACAGTATTATTTTATACTGCTTTAGCCTTCACCGCAAGTTTTTTTAGATATTATTAGTAAGAAATGCGCCGGCTGTTACAGCTGTAATGTTTTGAGCATCGCGGCTTATGTAAAATCATGAAAAAATTCTTTATCTGCCGGTTGCTTTTTTGGCAAAAAATGTTTACTATACTAGGAAGTAAAGAATTTAAGGAGAAGCTTATGTCGACAAATCTGAAAAAAATAGCTTATCAATATTTTATGGTTACGCTGGCCTGCGTTATTATGGGCGTGGCGCTGAACGTATTTTATATGCCTAATAAAATGCTCAGCGGCGGTATCGGCGGCGTAGCGGTGCTGGCCTATTATATCGGCGGGCTGCCCATGGGCGCCACCAGCCTGATTTGCAATGTGCCGCTGTTTTTCCTGGCCTATAAATTCATGGACCGCCAGTATACCATCAGCGCGTTGTTTGGTATCGTAATGTTTTCCGCTTCGCTGGACTTTTTCCATTTTCTGTCCTCATATACGGTGGTGCATGATAAGCTGCTGGCCTGCATTGCCGGCGGCGTGCTTTACGGTATCGGCGCGGCCTGTATGTACCGCGTAGGCGGCAGCAGCGGCGGTACGGATATTATCGGCGCTATCATCCAGAAGAATTATTCCATCAGCATCAGTACGACGGGCTTTTTATTTAATTTATGCCTGCTGGTTGCCAGCGTGTCCTTCTTTGGTATTGAGCCCGTGCTGTACACCCTGCTGACCTTCTTTATTATGACCAAAACCTGTAACGCCTTTACTACGGGCTTTGATTATAAAAAGAATGTTATCATTATCAGCAACCGTCATTATGAAATTGCCGAGGAAATCATCAAGGTGGTGGGGCGCGGCGTTACCTATCTGCACGGCGAAGGCGCCTTTACCCATCAGCATCGGGAGATTTTGTTTGTGGTGATTAAGCTGACCCAGCTGGCGAAGATTCGCTCTATCTGCCGGGAGATAGACCCGGACGCCTTTATGATTATTAACGACGTCAACGACGTTTTTGGCCGCGGCTTTACCTTGAAGCCTTCGGGGTCTAACTGCCCGCGTCCCCAATTTGCCGGGGAAGAATGTGCGCAGGAGAAAAAGGCGCAGAAAAATTAAAGGATAATAAAAAGAGGACTGCTGCAGAAGCGTTTTGGCGCTGTGCGGCAGTCCTCTTGAGCTTAGTGTGGATTGTAAACAATTTTAATGTGTTTTGCTGCTTTACGGAACCAGCGCCAGCTCCGCCGCAAAGACGACGGCGCAGCAGCAGCAGGCTACGTGGAACAGGCTCAGACCCCGCCAGGCAGCGGCAATGCCTGTTGCCAGAGCTAAAGCGCCGGACAGGGGGTTTTGAGTATCGTAAACGATGGCGGGAAAGGTCATCACGGCCAGCGTTACATAAGGGACATAATATAAAAAGGAACGGATAAAGGGGTTTTTGATTTCCCTGCGGATCAGCGTCAGCGGCAGTACGCGGATGGCGTAGGTCACAAGGGTCATGATGGCTATATGCACATAAATATTGCCCTGCATGCTACACCTCCTGCCGCACCGGATGGAGCAGCGCCGCCGCCGCAGAAATGGCGACGGTCAGCAGAATGGTGCGCGTGCCGCCGGACAGAGCTGCTAAAAGCGGCCAATAGTTGGCGATAAGGCTGGCGGCAAAGCTGACTGCTACGACCGTCAGAATGACGCGGCTTTGGCGGGCCGGGGGAATGATGACTGCCAAAAACATGCCGTAGAGGGCTACGCTGAGAGCGCTTACCAGACGCGCAGGCAGCTCGCTGCCAGCAATAATGCCCAGCGCCGTACCGCTGGACCAGCCGGGGATGGCTACGGCCATAGCGCCGTAATAGTACCAAGGGTTAAGCATGCCGGGGCGGGCAATGGCGATGCCGAACAGCTCGTCCGTGACGGCGAAGGCGACGCCTAAACGATGCACAAAGGGCGTACCTTCTGCAAAGCGCTGGCTTAAAGCGCAGCTCATGAGCAGATAGCGCGCGTTGGCGATAAGCGTCACCAAAGCGATTTCCACATAGCCTGCGCCTGCGCCGATGAGCGTAATCGCCGCAAATTCACCGGCGGAGGTGTTGTTGAGCAGGCTGGCTAAGAAGCCCTGCAGAACGCTGAGGCCGCTGCTGCGGCAAATGATGCCAAGGGAAAAGGCCACGGCGAAATAGCCGAGGCCAATGGGAATACCGTCGTGGAGACCTTCGAGGAAGGCGCGGCTGCGAGGGGACGAAGCCATTATTTCAACAGCTCTTGGGCAACAAGGCGGCCCATTTCAGAGGTGGAAACCTTCTTCAAGCCTTCGGCATACAGGTCGGGAGTGCGATAGCCCTGTTCCATTACTGCGTCCACAGCGGCTTCGATAGCGTCGGCTGCGGCGCTTTGGTTGAGGGAATAACGCAGCATCATAGCGACGCTGAGAATGGTAGCCAGCGGGTTGGCAATACCTTGACCGGCAATGTCCGGAGCGCTGCCGTGAATGGGCTCGTACATGCCGGTGCCGTCGCCTAAGGAAGCGCTGGGCAGCAGGCCGATGCTGCCTGCGATGGTGCTGGCTTCATCGCTTAAAATATCGCCGAAAATATTATTGGTCAGAATAACGTCGAATTGTCTGGGGTTGAGTACCAGCTGCATAGCGCAGTTATCCACATAGAAATTGTTCAGTTCTACTTCCGGATAATCTTTAGCCTGCATTTCAGCGACGATTTTGCGCCACATACGGCTGGAGCCCAGCACGTTGGCTTTATCGACGCTGGTTACTTTGCCGCGGCGCTTTTTAGCGGCCTCAAAGGCAAAGCGGGCAATGCGCTCGATTTCCGGACGGGTGTACAGCTCTACGTCGCTGGCTTCTTCAATGCCGTCGGCGTTGAGGTGAGCCTCGTTATGCTCGCCGAAGTAAATACCGCCGGTCAGCTCGCGCACGATGAGCAGGTCTGCGCCTTCGGCACGTTCCGTTTTCAGCGGGGATAAATGGGCGGTGAATTTGGAAACGGTCATGGGGCGCAGGTTGCAGTATAAGCCCAGCGCCTTGCGGATGCCCAGCAGGCCTTTTTCCGGACGGATGGAGGGTTCTACGTTATCCCATTTGGGGCCGCCCACGGCGCCCAGCAGCACTGCGTCCGCAGCTTTAGCGGAAGCGATAGTGGCTTCCGGCAGGGGCACGCCGGTAGCGTCGATAGCGCAGCCGCCGATGAGCTGCTTGTCATATTCAATAGCAAAGCCGAATTTTTTTGCGGCAGCGTCCAGTACCTCTACTGCGGCGTCTACGATTTCTACGCCGATGCCGTCGCCGGGAAGTAAGCAAATCTTCATTATTACTGCTCTCCTTTTAAATAGTTGATGAGACCGCCGCAGTCGGCGATTTTTTGAATAAATTCCGGCAGCGGTTTAGTTTTGATGGTGATGTTTTTATTGGTAATATGAATTTCGCCGGCGTTCATATCTACGTCGATGATATCGCCGGGCTGAATTTTTTCTACGTCAGCGCCGATTTCCAAAACGGGCAGGCCGATGTTGATAGCATTGCGATAGAAGATGCGGGCGAAGCTGTCGGCAACGATGCATTTGATGCCTTTAACCTTTAAAACCATGGGCGCGTGCTCGCGGGAGGAGCCGCAGCCGAAGTTTTTGCCTGCCACAATGTAATCGCCGGGCTGAACGCCTGCGGCAAAGTTTTCTACTAGATTTTCCTTGGCGTCCTCCATAGCGTGCTCTGCCAGCTCGGTGAAATCTGCGATATTCAAATATCTTGCGGGGATAATTACGTCCGTATCGACGTGGTCGCCGTAACGCCAAACTTTACTCATTTTACTACCTCCTCAGGGCTGGTGATATAACCGGTGATTGCGCTGGCAGCAGCGGTATAGGGGCTGGCCAGATAAACCTCGCTGTCTACATGGCCCATGCGGCCGCGGAAATTGCGGTTGGTGGTGGAAACGGCGCGTTCGCCGGCTGCCAGAATACCCATGTAGCCGCCCAGGCAGGGGCCGCAGGTGGGAGTGGAAACGGCTGCTCCGGCTTCGATAAAGGTATCGAGATAGCCAAGGCGCATAGCCTTTTGATAAATTTCCTGGGTAGCGGGGATAACGATCATGCGCACATGGTCGCAAACCTTATGGCCTTTGATGATTTCCGCAGCCTGCGCCAAATCCTCCAGACGGCCGTTAGTGCAGGAGCCGATTACTACCTGATCGATTTTAATGTTATGGCCTTCGCTGGCCGGATGGGTGTTTTCCGGCAGATGCGGATAAGCGACTACTGGTACCAGCTCGTCCAGCTTAATATCCAGTACGCGGGCATATTCTGCGTCCTCGTCGGCAGTTACTGCTTCCCAGGGGCGGGTTACGCCGCGTTCCTTCAAAAATTCAATGGTCTTTTCGTCAACGGGGAAAATGCCGTTTTTGCCGCCGGCCTCGATAGCCATGTTGCAGATGGTCAGACGGTCGGCCATGGACAGCTGGGCAACGCCGTCGCCGCAGAATTCCAGGGATTGATAACGGGCGCCGTCAACGCCGATCATGCCGATAATGGTGAGAATAATATCCTTGCCGCGCACATATCTGGGCAGCGTGCCGGTCAGGTTGACCTTAATTGCCTGGGGTACTTTGAACCACGTGGTGCCGCTGGCCATAGCGCAGCCGATATCGGTCTGGCCCATGCCGGTGCTCAGCGCGTTCAGCGCGCCGTAGGTGCAGGTGTGGGAGTCGGCGCCGATAACGATTTCACCGGGAGCAACCAGACCTTGGTCCGGCAGCAAAGCGTGTTCGATGCCCATACGGCCTACCTCAAAGTAGTTTTTGATTTCGTGCTTGCGGGCGAAGTCGCGCATACGTTTGCACATGGTAGCGGATTTAATATCCTTGCAGGGAGAAAAATGGTCGGGAACCAGAGCAATTTTATTTTTGTCGAATACCGGCTTGCCGATTTTTTCAAATTCGGTGATAGCCGGGGGACCGGTAATATCGTTGGCTAATACCAAGTCTACTTGGGAAACCAGCAAATCGCCAGCGCTGACGCTGTCGCGATGAGCATGCTTCGCAAGGATTTTTTCTGTCATTGTCATACCCATAGATTAAGACCTCCAATGTTTTCTTTTTGATATGGTGTTGATTATTACCTAATAAAAAGCCCCTATCTGCTTTTTTTATAACAGATAGGGGCGAAAAATCGCGGTACCACCCTAATTTTTTACTTCATTCTTTCCGAAGCCTTCGTTCGGGGACTTAACGCTGTCGGGCGTCCGCTTCTACTTCGTTCAAAGCGGCTGCTTGCGGGCGAGCTTCTTTGCCTGGAAGGTGGCGGCTTGCACCGTGCGCCGTCTCTCTGAAAGCCTTGGGTCAGGTAAATTTTCCCGTTCATTGCATTTACTGATGAGTATTAAATTTGGCAACAACACATCATTGTGTTCTTTACATTATGGCAACAAGTTGCGGATTTGTCAAGCAAATTTTTTGCTAAGCTGAAAAACGTAACGCTTTGTGTATATTGTGACGGGAAGGTGTACAATGGCAGAGTAATCTGATAATTGCGGAAAGCGTCAGCGAAGAAAAATAGTCATCGGGACGCTAAACCGTCATAAAAAAAACACATCTTTTTGGTATGATAACTTTGACCTCAAAAAGAGAGAGGTATATAATAGATACAAAAAATGATGAATGAGGGATACGCTATGCTGAAATTTATTAAAAACAATAAGTACGTCATTATCGCGTGCGCCATTCTGCTGGCAGGCAGCTATGGCGGCTACCAATATTATCAAAGCTCTCAGGCTGACGCCGTTTCGGTAAAGCTGGGCGAGGTGACAAAGGGGAATTTGACGGAAACCATTTCCGCTACCGGTTCTTTGTCCGCTCTGGATAATGTAGATATCAGCTCCAAGATTACGGGACGTATCGTAGAGGTGCTGGTTAAGGAAAATCAGCACGTTAATGCCGGAGATGTGCTGGTGCGTTTGGACGACACCTCCTTGCGCGCTACTTTGGCGCAGATGCAGGCGCGTTTGGTCGACGCCGAGCTGACCTATAACCGTTACCGTCAGTTGGTAAACCAAGGCGCTATCAGCCAGGCTACCTTCGATACAGCCTATGCCGATTATCTGGTAGCTAAAAGCAATTATGACAAGGCTGCCTCCGACGTCAGCGATACGGTTATCGTTACGCCTATCAGCGGTTATGTTATCGGCAAGCCTACGCCCGTAGGCCAGACCATCAGCTCCGGTATCAGCGAGCCTCAGGTAATTATGTCCGTTGCTACGCTGGATAATATGGAGATTGAAACCATGGTGGACGAGTCCGATATCGGCCAGGTTAAGGTGGGCCAGCAGGTGCGCTTTACTGTCGATGCCTTTCCTGAAGAAACCTTTACCGGCAAGGTACGTTTAGTATCCAAGAGCGCAGAAACCGAAAACAATGTAATTTACTATAAGGTATATGTAACTGTTGACGACGCTAAGGGCAAACTGCTGCCGACCATGACGGCAAGAGCGGAATTCATTATCGCCGAGGAACAGAACGTGCTGATGGCGCCTCTGAACTGCGTTTACAGCGAGGGCAAGCGCCGTTATGTTAAGGTATATAATGAAAAGACCAAGGAAAGCCGCGACGTTGACGTTACCGTGGGCCTGAGCAACGACAGCAGCATCGTTATTTCCGGCGCAGATTTGCAGCCAGGCGAGCGCTTGCTGGTGAAGAAGGCCGTAGCAAAGCAGACTAATACCAGAATGGGTCCTCCCATGTAATAAGGAGGCGACTGTAATGGCTACTGTTATCCAATTAAAGGATATAATGAAAACCTATGTGATGGGCGACAGTATCGTTCATGCTTTGGACCATGTCAACGTGGAAATTGGCTTTGGCGAGTTTACTTCCATTATGGGGCCGTCGGGCAGCGGCAAGTCTACCATGATGAATATTTTAGGCTGTCTTGACCGGCCTACCAGCGGAGAGTATTATTTGGACGGCAAGGAGATTGCCGGTTATAACGACGACGAGCTGGCACATACACGCAACGCTAAAATAGGCTTTGTTTTCCAGAACTTTAATCTGCTGGCCAAGCTGACGGCTCAGGCGAATGTGGCTCTGCCCCTGATTTACGCGGGCGTGGAGGAGGAGGAGCGCATGGAGCGCGCCAAAAAGGCTTTGGAGGCCGTGGGCCTGGGCGACCGTTTGGAGCATAAGCCTATGGAAATGAGCGGCGGCCAGCGGCAGCGTGTGGCTATTGCCCGCGCGCTGATTAACGACCCGGCGATTATTATGGCCGACGAGCCGACGGGCAATCTGGATACGAAGTCCAGCTATGAGATTATGGATATTTTTAAAGAGATGAACAGCAGCGGCAAAACCGTGGTTATGGTTACGCATGAGCCGGACATTGCCGAGCAGACCAAGCGCATTCTGGTAATGCGCGACGGCAGGCTGGTCAGCGACGAAAGAAGGTAGCGGCATGTTAAACGAATCTATCAAAATGGCCCTGGACGGCATGATTTCCAACAAGCTGCGCACCTTCCTGACGCTGTTGGGCATCATTATCGGCGTAGGCGCGGTTATCGCTATGGTCAGCCTGGGCTTTGGCGTTAAGGAAAATATCAAGCAGAATATTTCCCGCTTGGGCAGCAATCTGCTGGTTATCACCAGCGGCGGGCGCACTGCTACGTGAGCGCGTTTGGCGGCGGGCGAGGGCGCTAAGCTGACCTACGACGACGCGCAGGCCATCGTGCGCCAGGTGGATGGAATCGCCGCTATGAGCGCCAGCGTGACCCAAAGCTATCAGCTGGTAGCGGGGAATCAAAACTGGACCAGCCGCGTGGAGGGTACTACTCCCAGCAACTTTACGATTCAAACTCTGGAGATAGAGGATGGACGTATTTTAAATGAGAAGGATTTGTCCAGCCGCGGCAGAGTAGCCGTAATCGGCAAAACCGTAGCCGACAGCCTTTTTCCGGACGGCGACCCTGTAGGCAAGGTTATGCGTATCAACAAGGCTCCCTTTCAGGTTATCGGCGTGCTGAAAAGCAAGGGACAGAGCGGCGTAGGGCAGGACCAGGACGACGTGGTTTATATTCCGCTGACGACGGCGCAGAACCGTATGATGGGTATTACTCATGTGCAGCGCATTACCTTGCAGGCCGAGGATGAAAATACCATTAACGATGTGCAGGCGGAAACGGAGCAGGTGCTGCGTTCGCGCCACAAGATAAAAGAAAACGATTACGACGATTTTACAGTGCGCAATATGGCGGCCATTATGGATACGATGATGGAAACGGCCAACAGCATTACGCTGCTGCTGGGCTGCATTGCGGCTATCTCCCTGCTGGTCGGCGGCATCGGCATTATGAATATTATGCTGGTTTCCGTAACCGAGCGTACCAGGGAAATAGGCATTCGCAAGGCGTTAGGCGCTACCTATAATAATATTCTGCTGCAATTTCTGATTGAGGCCATGGTTATCGGCATCGTGGGCGGTACGCTGGGCGTGGTGCTGGGCGTGGGCGCTTCCTTTGCCATCAGTCATTTTGCCGGCTGGAATACGGTGATTTCCATGTGGGCAATTATTATCGCGGTAGTCTTTTCTGTGGGCATCGGCCTGTTCTTCGGCATTTATCCTGCAAGGAAGGCGGCGCTGTTGGATCCTATCGACGCTTTAAGATATGAGTAATTTAGAAGCGCCATAGCACGTCATCTGCTCAATAATAACTTATGAAAAACTATTTGAAAAATCTTCCCGATAAACGCTGCCCGCAAAAAAATAACGCCGCTTTCGGCGAATACGTGCAGGCCTTCTTGGACTTTCTGAGAAGGCCTAAAACTGTTTTTGATTTGCAGGACAGACTGCGACTGGCGCTGCTGCTGATAGCTGTAATTATTCTGCTGCAAAAGGTTGTAGAATTGCTTTGTGATTGATATAATAAAATGATAGAGTAGATGCGGCGCAAGCCCATGTACAATGAAGCCGGCTGCCGCGGCAAGAGCGGCGGCTGAGCGTGAGGAGGATGGCTGTGGCTGGCGGCAAGCTTGGCATATTGGGCGGAACCTTTGACCCGATTCATATGGGACACCTGCAAATGGCAGAGGCCGTTTACCGGCGCATGGGGCTGTCGCAGGTGCTGTTTATTCCCGCATATGTGCCTCCGCATAAGGTGGGTATGTACTTCGCTGCGGCGGAGGAGCGTTATGCCATGACCGAACTGGCGGTGGCTGCTTACCCATACTTTACTGTGTCCGATATGGAGCTGCGGCGCAGCGGCGTGTCCTACACCATCGATACTATCCGGGAGCTGCATAAGCTTTATGCGGAGCAGCAGCTGTATTTTATCATCGGCGCAGACAGCGTGGCGCAGCTGCACACTTGGCATAATATTGAAGAAATGCTGGAGCTGATTACCTTTGTGGCAGCCGGACGCCCGGGTTACGAGGGTGTGATGGAGCAGGTGGCGCAGCGCTTGGGGCAACGGGCGCGGGAGCGCATCATATTGCTGGATACGCCTGAATACGATATTTCCTCTACCGATATCCGCGCCCGCATCAGACGGCAGGAAAGCTTGGCCGGATTGGTGCCGCAGGCGGTGGAGCAATATATTTACCGGCATGATTTGTATATAAAGCAGGAGAAACTATAAATGATGAAGCTGGAAGAAATGAAGCGTGTTTTAAAGGAATCTTTGCCGCCCAAGCGGTACAGGCATTCCGTTAATGTTTATGAAACGGCGCTGGAGCTCGCCGCAGCGCATAAGCTGCCGGTAGAGAGGATTGCGGTGTCCGCACTGCTCCATGACTGCGGTCGTGAGGTAGGCAGCAAGGACAGCGTGGCTAAGGCCAGGGAGCTGGGACTGCCAGTTGACGAGGTGGAGCTGCAGCAGCCGATTTTGCTCCATGCTAAAATCGGCGTTTATAACGCTATGCACAAGTACGGCGTGGCCGATCAGGAAATTTTGGACGGCATTCTGTACCATACTACGGGCATCGACGGGATGACGCCTTTGGCCAAGGTGGTTTTTTTGGCCGACATGGTGGAGCCGGGCCGCGATTTTCCCGGTGTGGAGGAGCTGCGCAGGCTGGCGCGTAAGGATTTGGACAAGGCCATGCTGCTGGCTTACGGGAATACTATCCGTTATTTGCTGGACGAGGGGCAGCTGATTCATCCTCACTGCATCAGCGGCTATAACGAGCTGCTTTTGGCAGCGAAAAAGCGGTAGGCGGGTGTTGTTATGGAAGAACAGACTAACGGACAGCAGGAGCATCCGCGCCGCGTAAAGCGCAAGCTGCGCTGGGGCAGGCTGCTGTGCTTTTTGCTGCTGATTGGATTATTTGGCACAGGGCTATTTTGGTGCAGCGTTTGGATTTACGATAACCTGATTAACCCGCCCCAGGCACAAATTGCTGCGGCTGACGACAGTATCCGTCAGAATGAAAAGCTTAACGAGCGCATTAACGTGCTGCTCTTAGGCATTGACGACGGCGACAGCGAGGCTGCCGAATCGGAGCCTAAGCGGACGGACGCCGTTATTCTGCTGAGCTTTGACCCGCAGCAGAACAAGGTGGCGGTGCTTTCCATCCCCCGCGATACCAAGGTGGTGCTGCCGGGGCATAAGGACCCGGATAAGATCAACGCGGCTTATGCTTACGGCGGCGCGGTAATGGCTAAGCAGACGGTGGCGAATTTGCTGCGAGTGCCTATCCATTATTACTGCTTGGCAGATTGGCGCGGCTTTATCGACATCGTGAACCTTATCGGCGGCGTCGATATCTATGTGGATAAGGATATGTATTACGAGGACCCCTACGCCGATCTGGTCATCGATATTAAGCATGGCTACCAGCATATGGACGGCGAGACGGCGGGCAAATATGTGCGCTTCCGCAAGGACGAGCTGGGCGATATCGGCCGTGTGCAGCGGCAGCAAAAGTTTTTAAAGGCTGCGGCGGAGCAGATGTTTTCCGTACAGAATATGACTAAGGTCAGCAGTCTGCTGGCGGCGCTGGATAAATATATCCAGACCGACCTGAATACGGTGACGATGCTCAAGGCAGCCAACAGCTTTAAGCTGTTCGGCGACGATAAGGTGCGCATCTGCATGCTGTATGGCCAATTTGACGACAGCAGCGGCGTCAGCTATTGGGCTGCGGACCAGGAGTCTGTGAATAAGTCGCTGGAGGAGCTGGGCATTCCCTATGAGAAGGAGGATGCAGCCAACGAGCAGTCTGCGGAACAGGCCGCGGCCGAGGAAACTCCTGTCGAGCATTTACAGCCGCTGGACAGGGACCAGCTTGATAAGGAAAAGCAATAAATGCCACAGGCATTATGGATAGAGGATTAAAAGGAGGACATTAAATGGAAACTAAAGCAATCGCAACGAAAATTGCCGCTGCGGCTAACGATAAAAAGGCAAAGGATATTTTGCTGCTGAATATGGAGGGCTTGTCCCCTGTAACTGATTATTATGTAATTTGCAGCGCCGGCAACAGCAATCTGGTAAAAACCATTGCCGATAATATTGAAGATAAGCTGGGCGAGGACGGCGTTTTCCCCAAGCACAAGGAGGGCTATGCCGACGGCCGTTGGATTCTGCTGGACTACGGCGACATCGTGGCTCACGTCTTTTTGGAGGAAGAACGCGATTTTTATAATTTAGAGCAGCTGTGGGCCGACGCTCCGTCCGAGGCCTTTGTGGAGAATAGCAATGAATGATAATACAAGGGGCTTTGGGCGTAAGCCGGCGGCTCCGCAGAATAATACCAAATACCGTCCCGGAGACGTGGTTACGCTGAAGGTAGTGCGCTTAGGTGAAATGGGCGCTTTTTTGGACGCCGCCACCGGCAATACTAGCGACGACATTCTGCTGCATAAGCAACAGCAGACTAAGGAGTTGCAGATAGGCGACGAGGTTAAGGTATACTTGTATCTGGACCCAAGCAAGCGCCTGACCGCCAGCATGAACCTGCCTAAAATGCGCGAGGGCCAGCTGGGCTATGTGCGTGTGCTCAGCGTTACCCGCGACGGCGGCTTTGTGGACATCGGCGCGGAACGCGGCGTGTTTTTGCCTTACAGCCAAATGCGCGGCCATGTAGTGCCGGGGCAGTTGGTGTGGGTGAAGCTGTACCGCGATAAAAGCGGCCGCCCGGCAGTTACCATGCGGGTGGAGGAGGATATGGTGCGCGCCTCTAAACCGGCAACAGGCTTAAAGGTGGGCGATAAGGTAACGGGCACTATTTATAATATTCTGCCCGAAGGCTTTTTTATTCTGACAGACCAACGCTTCTTAGCCTTTCTGCACCGCAGCGAGGTGCCGGGAGGACGGCTGGACTTCGGCCAGCAGGTAAATTGCCGCGTTACCTATATCCGCGAGGATGGGCGCATTAACGTATCCATGCGCTTGCAGAAGGAAAACGCTCTGATTGCCGACGCACAGGATATTTACGATTTCTTGGTAAAGCGTAACGGCAGTATGCCCTATTGCGATACTACGCCGCTGGAAATCATCAAGCAGAAATTTGGCATCAGCAAGGCGGCATTTAAGCGCGCTTTGGGGCATCTGATGAAGGAAGGAAAAATCAGGCAGGAGGACGGCTGGACCTATCTGCTGGAACAGGATTCGCAGAAGAAATAAAGGACGGACAGGGGGAGCTTTGCAGACGGCGTAAGCTGCCTGCAAAGCTTTCCTGTCTGCCGCTGTTTTTGGAGGCTTTATGGATATCGAAAATTTACTGCTGGCGGGAGGCATAATTTTTCTCGGCTCTTTCTTTGCGACGATTTCCGGCTTTGGCTTCGCATTGGTGGCGACGCCGCTACTGTCGCTTATCATGCCGGTAAAATGGGCCATTATCTTTATTCTGGTGCTGACCGTGGTGCTGCGTATTTTAACTATGTATCGCGTATGGGGCCAGTTCGATTGGAACACGGTGCTGACTACCTCCGTCGGCAGCTTGGTCGGCATGGTTCCGGGCAGTATGCTGCTGCATAAATTTTCTGTGAGCCATATGGAAATCTTTTTAGGCGTGGTGCTGCTGCTGGCTACCTTTTTGATGAGCAGGCAGTACACGGTAAGAATCAGCAGTCAAACCGGCGGCAGGTTGGGCGCAGGCTTTTTAAGCGGCTTTTTTGGCGCTTGTACCAGCGTCAGCGGACCGCCGTTGGTGCTGTACTTCTTGAATGAGCATACGGAAAAAAACTTGATGCGCGCCAATATGATTTGGATTTTTGGCCTGACTGGTATGCTGATGGTAGTTGTCAGCTATTTCGCAGGCAATATCGGTACTGTGGAAAACTGGAACTATATGTATACGATGGTACCGGGAACTATCGCAGGCATTATGGCAGGCGAGCGCATGTTTTACAGGCTTAATCAGGAGCTGTTCCGCAGGCTGTCGTTGATGATAGTTTTAGCCGGAGCCGTAATGATGCTGATTAACGGCTGGCGGGGTATGTAATAGAAAAATTTCTGTATTTTCTATTACATTTTTGTTAAATTCTAAATTCCTTTACAAATTCTGCTTACATCGAGAAACGCAACGTGCTATAATGAAATAAAAATAAGTTAGCAATATTTACTCTGGGGGTGACGCTAATGACTTTTGAGTTCAATAAAACGACGTTTTTAAAAGTTTATACCGGCGAGGATGTGCTTTATAACGACGTGCCTTTGTATAAGGCTATCATGCGCGAAGCGCACCGGCTTGGCCTGGCAGGAGGCACTGTCATTAAGGGAGTCGAAGGCTTTGCTACTAAGATGCGCGGCGTAGGACGCGCTGTCAATACCTTTATCAGCGGCAACGCTAATTTGCCCGTTGTCGTAGAAATTGTGGACAGCCGTGAAAATATCGATAAGATTTTGCCCTTCCTGGAAAAGAACGCTACTAACGCTTTAGTGACGATTCAGGAAAGCACTTTCATGGTGACGGATTATATGCGGAAGCGCGGCTACGGCGACCGTATGGTTGGCGCTCCTCCGAAAACGCAAAAGGAAAGACAATTGGCGCAGCAAAATTTGCAGCAGCAGCAACAACAGCAGTAAAGTAAGAATAAGGTGTAAAAATGAAAACCGCAGTCCAGATTTTGAACTGCGGTTTTTCGTGATGTTCAGAAAGGAGCGCAATCATGGAACAGGAAAAACGGCAGAACGAAGCGGAGGAGGCAAAGACTGTGGAGGTTATCGACGACCGGATGCGCGAGGAAGAAGCGGAATCGCTGTGCCGTTGGGCGGCAGCCCGCGCAGGAGTAATTGTAGTGGCGCCTTTGCTGGGTACTATGAGCTTGATTGCCAACGAAATATATTTGATTATAAAATTAGGCAAGGCTTACGGCGAAGAAATCAGCGAGCAGGCTGCGGTCAGCGTACTGGGCAGCTTGGGCGCGTATTTTGTCGGCAGTACGCTGACGACCTTGATTCCCTTTGCGCCGCTGCAGATTCCCGTGGCCGTAGGCACTACCTACGCTTTGGGCCGCGTCGTTACCGAATGGCTCAAGGCCGGTAAGCCCAAGGATATGAGCGCCTTTAAAACTGTGTACGAAGACGCTTTGGCCAGCGCCAAGAAAAATATTAATTTGTTCAAGAATAATCCGAAGAAGGACGAACCCTTGGGCGACGAGAAAAAGCATTATGACATTTAGGAGAATGAGCATGTACGACGTAGCTATTATCGGCGGCGGTCCGGCCGCAATTTTCGCAGCCTATGAATTTGTGATGAAGTATCCGAAGCTGAAGGTGGCGCTGCTGGAGGCGGGCAACGATATTGACAAACGCTTTTGCCCTTTGGCGGCTAAAAAGGTTGACCACTGCATTAACTGCAAGCCTTGCAGCATTATGCGCGGCTTTGGCGGCGCCGGAGCTTTTTCCGACGGCAAGTATAATTTTACGACGGAATTTGGCGGTTGGCTTAACGAATACCTGCCGGAGGAACAGGTTATCGAGCTGATAGATTATGTGGACGAGCTGAACTGCCGTCACGGCGCTCCCGGCGAATATTTTACCACTAAGAACAGCGATATCGGCCGCAAGGCGCTGCGTTACGATTTGCATTTGCTCAACGCCAAGGTGCGCCATCTGGGCACGGAAAATAATCTGGTGATTATGGAAAATATTTATAAGTTTCTGCGCGATAAAATTACCATCCGCTGCAATACGGCGGGGGAGGAAATCGTGCGCTTGGAGGATGGTACCTTCGAGCTGGCTGCGGCTAAGGGCGAAAATGTGCGCTGCAAATATCTCATCGCCGCGCCGGGACGCGCAGGCGCGGAATGGTATACGGAGCAGTGCCGCAAAATGGGCCTAAGCTTTATTAATAATCAGGTGGATATCGGCGTGCGCGTCGAGGTTCCGGCCGATGTGTTCAAGCACATTACGGACGAGGTGTACGAGGCGAAAATTTTGTACCGCACCCAGGTTTATAACGATATGGTGCGCACCTTCTGCATGAATCCTTACGGCTATGTGGTAGCGGAAAACACCGACGGCATTATCACTGTTAACGGCCACAGCTACCGCGACCCCAAACTGCACAGCAAGAATACCAATTTCGCTTTGCTGGTCAGCAGCAAATTTACCGAGCCATTCCACGAGCCGCTGCAATACGGCAAGCGCATCGCTTCTTTTTCTAATATGCTGGGCGGCGGCGTTTTGGTGCAGCGTTTCGGCGATTTGGTAAAGGGACGCCGGACTAATGAAAAGCGTTTGCTTAAGAGCTTTACCAAGCCGACGCTGAGCGCAACGCCGGGAGATTTAAGCTTGGTCTTGCCTAAACGCCAGCTAGATGATATTATTGAAATGATTTATGCGTTGGATAAGATTGCGCCCGGTATGGCTAATGCCGACACGTTGCTGTACGGCGTGGAGGTAAAATTCTACAGCGCGCGTTTGGAGCTGGACGGCAATTTGGAAACGAAGATTCCCAATATGTTCGCTGTGGGCGACGGCGCAGGCATTACCCGCGGTCTGAGCCAGGCCAGTGCCAGCGGCGTGTGGGCGGCGCGAGTTATTGGCCGCCGCGCTGCCGAGAACTGAAAATTTTATCCGCAGGCAATATTAAGGAAGGTGTTTAAAGAGTGAATTTTGAATTCTTTGCGTTCTTGGTGTTTATGTCCTTTGTGTCCTTCAGCGTGGCCTTTTTAGCTTATGGCATGGTAGTGCGCTTTATGGGCAAGGAGGGTTTCGCTTCGCGGCTGGGACAGATTATTTTAGTGCCCGCCTGCATCGTTATCTATGATTTTATTACGATGGCCGCGCCCAGCGGCTACCGTTATCTGGTCGGCGGTCTGCCATTGCTGGCCTGCGCCGCTATCGCGCTGTACTTTCGTTTTGTTAAGGGCGAAAACTTTGCCGAAGCTAAAAAATCTCCCAGCGAGCTGGCGCAGCTGGCAGCGGAGCCGAAAAAGTTCAGCAAAAAATCCGCGCGCATTCACGCCGCAAGAAAAAATCGCGGCGGCAAATAAAAAAGCAGGAAAAACGCCGCTGCAAACAGAATAATATAGTATAAGGATGTTTGAGCTGCATCTTTCGTTTGGCAAATAGCTAATGCAACACTATGGAGGTGCTTTATATGTTTACGAAAATTCTTATTCCTGTTGATGGCAGCGAGGGCTCTTGGAGAGCTTTGTCCACAGCTGTGCAGCTGGGTGAAAAATTTGCCAGCGAGCTGCTGGTAGTAAACGTAATTCAACCGTATAATAACGCCGCTTTGCTGGCGGTTCCTTTAGATCACGCTACTATTACTCAGGGCAATAACGAGCTGGAAAAGGTTGGCGATAAAGTTTTGGAGATGGCCGAAGAAAGATTGGCCGACTATCCCCATAAAATTGAATTTACTTTGGAGGTAGGGCATCCATCCGAGCGCATTATCGCTTTGGCGAAAAAGGCCAACGCCGACGCTATCGTTATTGGCAGCCGCGGTCTGTCCGGCATTGCCGAATTTTTCCTGGGCAGCGTAAGCTCCAAGGTATCCCAGTATGCCAGCGTTCCCGTTCTCATTGTGAAATAAAATGCTGCGCCGCATTTTGGTACCGATTGACGGTACGGATTATTCTTGGAGAGCGTTGGAATACGCCTGCGCTTTAGTTTCGCTGAGCGGGGGCAGTCTGGTGGTCATGACGGTTTCTTCGGGACATCATACGCAGCCTGTCGTTGCAGCCGACGGCGATTGCCTGTACGCCCAGATAGGCGACGAGGTGCTGGATTCGGCTCACGCTATGATGCTGGCGAAAAATATCGACTGTACCTATTTGCTGGAAAACGGCGGCAATATTGCCGAAAATATTCTGCAGACGGTGCAGGAGGAAAAATGCGACGGCATCGTTTTGGGCAGCCGCGGCATGGGCGTGCTGGAGGGGCTGTTCCGCAGCAGCGTCAGCCAGGTGGTTTTGGAGGGCGCGACCGTTCCCGTAACAATCGTAAAATGAAAAGATCAAGCTCCGGTGGGGTTCCTGCCGGAGCTTTTTATGCTACATTCAAGCCATACTTGTAAAAATTCTGTATACATCATCGTTTACTGCGGCTTTTGGTTTTACAAAACACAACGAATAGTGTATACTAAATGTGTCGGCCGGATTAGGACCGGCTCTGAATAAGGTCAAGCGCTTAATTTATAATTTAGAAGTACATTTGGAAAGAAGGGAATTTAATGGTCAAAATGAAAACTATGGATGGCAACACTGCCGCTGCGTATATCTCTTACGCTTTTACTGATGTTGCCGCAATTTATCCCATTACGCCGTCCTCTCCCATGGCGGAGGTAGTAGACGAATGGTCTGCTCAAGGCAAAAAGAATATTTTTGGTCAATCAGTTAAGCTGTTGGAAATGCAGTCCGAGGCCGGCGCCTCCGGCGCAGTGCACGGCTCTTTGCAATCCGGCGCGCTGACGACTACCTACACTGCATCCCAGGGCTTGCTGCTGATGATTCCTAATATGTATAAAATGGCCGGCGAGCTGCTGCCCGCCGTATTCCATGTATCTGCCCGCGCGCTGGCTACCAGCTCTCTGTCCATCTTCGGCGACCATCAGGACGTTATGGCCGCCCGTCAGACCGGCTTTGCCCTGCTGGCCGAAGGCAGTGTGCAGGAGGTTATGGATTTAGCCGGCGTAGCGCATTTATCCGCTATTAAAGGCCGTGTGCCCTTCCTCAATTTCTTTGACGGCTTCCGTACATCCCATGAGATTCAAAAAATCGAGGTTTTGGATTACGATGATCTGGCTAAGCTGCTGGATAAGGATGCCGTTGCAGCGTTCCGCAAACGCGGCTTGAACCCGGATAATCCTGTTATCCGTGGCACGGCGCAGAACCCGGATATTTATTTCCAAACCCGCGAGGCTGTCAACAGCTATTATGAAGAGCTGCCGGAAATCGTGGAAGAATATATGGGCAAAATTAAAGAGCTGACCGGCCGCGAATATCATCTGTTTAATTATTACGGCGCTGACGATGCTGAAAATATCATCATTACCATGGGCTCCAGCACGGAAACCGCGCGCACCGTTGTGGAAGCGCTCAATGCCGAAGGAAAAAAGGTCGGCGTACTGTGCGTACATCTGTATCGTCCCTTCAGCGTAAAGCATTTTATGGACGCTATTCCGCAGACTGTAAAGCGCATTGCCGTTCTGGATCGCACCAAAGAGCCCGGCTCCTTTGGCGAACCGCTGTATTTGGACGTGCGCGCCGCTTTCTACACCAGCGACCGCCAGCCGTTGATTATCGGCGGCCGTTACGGCTTAGGCTCCAAAGATCTGCTGCCCGGCGATATCGTGGCCGTATTTGATAATCTGGCTGCTGCCGAGCCGAAAAACAATTTCACTATTTCCATTACCGACGATTTGTCCCATACCTCTCTGCCCAGAGTTGAGGGCGTGGACGTAACTGCTGCCGGCACTAAAGCCTGCAAGTTCTGGGGCTTGGGCAGCGACGGTACTGTCGGCGCTAATAAGAGCGCTATTAAAATCATCGGCGACTATACGGATATGTACGCTCAAGGCTATTTCTCCTACGATAGTAAAAAGTCCGGCGGCGTAACCGTTTCCCATCTGCGTTTCGGTCATACGCCGATTATGGCTCCGTATCTTATCGACAGAGCCGATTTTGTAGCCGTGCATAATCAGTCCTATGTTCACGGCTATGACGTTACCTCCGGCCTGAAAAAGGGCGGCACCTTCCTGCTCAACTGCACCTGGACTGCGGACGAGCTGGACGAACAGCTTCCCGGCCAGCTGAAACGCTACATTGCCGAGAACGATGTTAAATTCTATATTATCGACGCCGTGAAGATTGCGCAGGAAATCGGCCTGGGCGGTCGCATCAACATGATTATGCAGTCGGCTTTCTTCAAGCTGGCTGATATTATTCCTTTGGATGATGCTGTGAAGTATCTGAAGGACGCCGTAGAGCATTCCTACGGCAAGAAGGGCCAGAACGTCGTCGATATGAATAACGCTGCTATCGACAAGGGCATCAACGCTATCGTCAAGGTAGATGTTCCCGCTTCCTGGGCCGAGGCTGCCGATACTCCTGTCGCCGCCGCTACCGGCAATGATTTCGTAGATAAGCTGCTGGTTCCCATGAACCGCCTGGAGGGCGACAAGCTGCCCGTCAGCGCCTTTAAGGATTATGCCGACGGCACCTTCCCCAGCGGCACCTCCGCTTATGAAAAACGCGGCATCGCTATCAACGTTCCCGAATGGCAGATTGACAGCTGCATTCAATGTAACCAGTGCGCCTTTGTTTGCCCGCACGCAGCTATCCGTCCCGTTTTGATGACGGAGGAAGAAGCTGCCGAGGCTCCGGCAACCTTGCCGTCCAAGCCTGCTATCGGCGCTAAGGGCATGAACTTCGCCATTACTATTTCGCCTTTGGACTGCACCGGCTGCGGCAACTGCGCTCAGGTTTGCCCGGCTCCCAAAGCCAAGGCTCTCGTTATGAAGCCGCTGGAAAGCCAGCTGCCTAAGACCGAAGCTTGGGAATACAGCCAGCATACCGTTGCGCCTAAGGATAATCCTTTAAATAAAAAGACTATGAAGGGCATTCAATTTGAAAAGCCCTTGCTGGAATTCAGCGGCGCCTGCGCAGGCTGCGGCGAAACTCCTTACGCTAAGCTGGTAACTCAGCTGGTAGGCGACCGTATGATGATTGCCAACGCTACTGGCTGTACCTCCATTTGGGGCGCGTCCGCTCCCTCCATGCCGTACACCAAAAACTGCGCCGGTCATGGTCCCAGCTGGGCAAACTCCCTCTTTGAGGATAACGCCGAATACGGCTTGGGTATGTTCCTGGGCGTTAAGCAATCCCGCGAGCGCGTAGCCGAAATGATTAAGGCTATGCCGCTGGAACAGGCCCCCGCAGACCTGCGCGAGGCTGCTACCGCTTGGCTGGAGCATATGAACGAGAGCGAAGGCACTCGCGAGCGCGCCGACGCTTTGACCGCAGCTTTGGAAAAATACAAGGACGACTGCGATAAATGCGCCGCTCTGTATGCTGAAAAGCAATTCTTCGTAAAACGCAGCCACTGGATTTTCGGCGGCGACGGCTGGGCTTACGATATTGGCTATGGCGGTTTGGATCATGTTTTGGCTTCCGGCGAGAATGTTAACGTCATGGTATTCGATACCGAGGTTTATTCCAATACCGGCGGTCAATCCTCCAAATCCACTCCGACTGCCGCTATCGCCAAATTCGCTGCCAGCGGCAAAAAGACTAAGAAGAAAGATTTGGGCATGATGGCTATGAGCTACGGCTACGTTTATGTGGCTCAGGTAGCTATGGGCGCAGATAAGAACCAAACGCTGAAGGCTATTGCCGAGGCCGAGGCTTATGAAGGCCCGTCCCTGATTATCGCTTACGCGCCCTGCATCAACCACGGCCTGAAGGTGGGCATGGGCTGCAGCCAGCTGGAAGAAAAGCGTGCTGTGGATTGCGGCTACTGGGCAACCTATCGCTACAATCCGGAGCTGAAGGCAGCAGGCAAGAATCCGTTCATTCTGGATTCCAAGGAGCCGACGCAAAACTTCCGCGAGTTCCTCATGGGCGAGGTTCGCTTCAGCTCCTTGCAAAAGATGTTCCCCGACACTGCCGAGGCTTTGTTTGAGAAGACGGAAAAGGACGCTAAGGAACGCCTGGACGGCTATAAAAAGCTGGCAGGCAAGGAATAAAATTAAGGAGGCACGGCTATGGCATATTATATCGCAGGCGCGGCAGCCGCTCTGCTGCTGGTGCTGGCGGCGCGCCGTTACTTTGGCAAAAAGTACGGCGGCCAGAGGCGCTGCGGCGGCTGTCAGGACTGCCCCTATGCCAAGGGCTGTGCTTCACATAAAAAATAAAATATCATTATATCATTGACAAAATCATCTACAAGATATATTCTTATAATACAGTTTGTTTACTGGCGTCAGCCGAAAACTGTAGTGTGAACTAACGCCGCAGCAAGAACGCTTTGTCTGCGGCTTATTTTTTGAGTATCTTCAGGCAGGAGGCGATTACATGCATATTCAGCGCGGCGCGTGGGCGGAAATTAATCTTGACGCTATAGCTCATAATGTGCAGACGGCCAAGGCCAACCTCAAGCCGACTACCAAACTGTGCGCCGTGGTTAAGGCGGACGCCTACGGTCATGGCGCGGTGCGCGTGGCTCAGGAGGCGGCGCGCAACGGAGCTGATTTTTTTGCAGTCGCTTTATTGCAGGAGGCTATCAAGCTGCGCGACGCCGGGATTGACCAGCCTATTTTGGTGCTGGGCTCGCTGCTGCCGGAGGTGGCCGATATTTGCGTGCGCTACGATATCAGTCATGCGGTTTTTGACGAAGAAAGGCTGTATGCATTAAATGCGGCGGCTGTGAAGCTGCATACCAGGGCGAAAATTCACATTGCCGTGGATACCGGTATGCACCGCATCGGCGTGCATGTGCGCGACGCCGGACGCTTTGCCAAGCTGGCCGCTTCGCTGCCGGGAATTTATATCGAAGGCGTCTTTTCTCATTTCGCTACGGCTGACGCCGACGATAAGCAGTATGCCGCGTATCAGTTCGCCCGCTTTCAGGAGGCCTTGGCTTTAATCGAAGCCGAGGGCGTGCATGTGCCCATTCGCCATATAGCCAACAGCGCCGCTTTGACGGAGCTGCAGGAATATCAGCTGGATATGGTGCGTCAGGGCATAACCCTGTACGGCCTGCATCCTGCGCATATGATAGATTGCTACAAAAATTTTGAACCGGTCATGACGGTAAAAACCCAGGTCAGCTTTGTCAAAACGCTGCCTGCCGGTAATACCATCGGTTATGGCCGCACTTATACTACGCCCCGCACAAGCGTTATCGCCACCGTGCCCATCGGCTATGCCGACGGCGTGAGCCGACGCTTGTCCAATAAGGGCTATATGATGATTAACGGTATGCGGGCCCCCATTGTGGGCAAGGTCTGCATGGACCAGGTCATGCTGGACGTTACGGATATTCCCGGAGTGCAGCTGGGCAGCGAGGTAGTCGTCTTTGGCGGCCGCGAGCTGCCGATGGAGCTGGTCGCCGAATGGGCGGATACCATTTGCTATGAAATCGTTTGCAATGTAAGTCCGCGAGTGCCGCGTGAATATGTACGCGGCAATTAAAACGCTGCACGCAGACGGCGTTTTTCTTCCTTACGCTTTCCCTTATTTTATGGCTGCCGGAGGATTTTTCCAAAGGCAGTCCTTTTTTCTTTTTAAAAACTAAATTTGCGCAAGCAAAAACGCAGAGAAAAATGTACCGGTCCCCGCGAAGTCAGACTCAAAAATCTGACGCTGGGAGGCGGCGCAAAATTCTCTGCGTTTTTTAAATTTGCATATAGGCCGACATAATGCAGGCTCCTGCGGCGCCGCACTCCCGCAATTCCTGCCATTGCGCGGCGTTAAGCCCTACGCCGCCGATGGCGTAAACCGGCATGTGGCTGCTGCGGCAGATTTGGCGCAGAAAATCCAGCCCTCGCGGCGGCAGGCCGGGCTTGCAGCTTGTGGCGTAAATGTGCCCGGCGACCAGCTGCGTTGCGCCGCATTCTACGGCTTGCCGCGCTTCCTCCAAACTGTGGACGGAAACGCTGATGTCGCTGAAAAAGCTGCGGCTTGAGGGCGGCAGCGCAAGTAAATTTTTCAGCGGCAGGTGCAGGCGGGTCACGCCAAGCTGCTGCGC
>ULTV01013499.1_pt1 | contig 28483 bp, 27 predicted proteins | sample 1957931 | NCBI WGS metagenome assembly ULTV01 (sample SAMEA4835743, study PRJEB28245) | human gut metagenome | biome: gut microbiome; material: fecal sample | place: Denmark | collected 2008
ATTTACTTCTGCACTGTAATTTACTTTTTCAAGTTACTTTGAAATCGGCATTCTGCCCATAAACACAACGCTTTGTAAAAGGGCTGCGATGGTTCGGATATCTGTCTCCGCGAAACGGTGAGTACGGATTAAAGTCGCGCAAAGGTCATAATACGCGCTCCTGGGATACGCTGATGGACTTACATGTATTGTCAGTATACCACTTTCTTCATGATGAAAAGTGGTTAAAAATTTCTACTTTTTGCACAAACATTATGTCTGATATTCCGGCGGTTCTGCCGGCCGGACAGATTTCTTCGGTGTGATGGTAAGTCCCTCCATCAGCCAGCGGAACTGTCTGGGAGTAAGGGCCTGCACATCAGATTCCGTGCGGGGCCAGATGAACTTTCCGTTTTCAAGCCTTTTATATAAAAGCAAAAAACCGTCCTGTTCCCAGACGAGCCCTTTGATGCGGTCTGCTTTCCGTCCACAGAAAAGATACAATGTATCCGGAACATAAGGTAAATTTCCGGTCCTGGAATTTATGACAGATGCAAGCGTATCAATCCCGGATCGTAAATCGGTGTATCCGCAGACGATATAAATCTGTTTGAAACATGTGGCGTCATTTAACATCGCGAATCACCTGCAGTACCTTTGTGAGCAGTTCAGATGATGTCAGCTCTGTAACACAAAGAGTGATATCATTTACTTTTATTTCTAAAGAAGCGGAAACAGATTGCCTCGATTGTATCTGTGTTGCATCAGCCGGAATCTCCATGGTCATCAGTTCTGCCGGAACCGGAACAACTGACTGCTCTGCAGGTTCTTTCGGAATCGCTTCCAGACAGGCTTTGCGAACCTGTTTCATCCGGTAATAATAATTCGCTTTCGTGATGGAGTGGCTGTTACACCATTCATCAACAGACATTCCGACTGGACGCTGGTTACATTCACGGATCATCGATGCCCATTCGCGAAGACGGTATTGGCGTACAACTAAACTTGTTTTACTCATAGACTTAACCTCCACATAGGAGTCAAAAAAGTTGAGGCTCAACTTTTTTGACTCAGTTTAAATAGTTAAGTCAATTTTCTCAAAGAAGGAGGCGTACTTCTATATACTTGCTATGGAGCGTTTACCGAAAGATTCCCTATTGTTCTGTATTATTTGAAATCATCATCATCAAAAGTTCAGCTACTTTTTCTTCTGCATCCTTATCTTTCAAATATTTTACGTCTGTTGCAAAAGTCGATACTAAGTCTCCAACAACATTATTATAATTATATGTTGCGTCATTATTCACAAATTCAATTGAGTTAAATGGAGAAGAAATTGCTTTATACAAACACTTAACCGCATTTGCATTAATAGAAATATCTCTATAATTTCTCAATTTTGCAATATGACATAATGCTAATGCTGCAGTATATAATGAATGTGCAGCAGAAATCATTATTTTCTCATTCTCATGGCTCTCATATCTTTTTTCAAATGAGCTATTAGAAATACTTGCATCTCTATATGCCATCTCAAGCCATTTTTCCTTGTCTTTTTCCTCAGTTGATTTATACGCAGATCTAATATAGCATTTAGCCCTCTGATGTAAATAATTTGGATCTGTCGCTAAAATATCATTTAAACTTTGATATATATCTCTTATTATTTTTGTTCCTTGAGATCTAAATATTTGGAAAATATTATCAAATAAGATGTAATCCTTATATGGTGCGTACTTTTCTCCTTTCATCAAATCAGGTTTTCCATTTATTTCAATTAATTTTCCGATAATATACCGATATGCTTCAATAATTTTTTCTCGACCTTTTCTACTTTTTGCCAGAATATCTAATTGATTAAATAACCAATACTCTGCATTTACTACATACTTCAATGGAGAATTATTTGCAGCACTCATCTCAAATACCCATGTGCTTTCTTTCTCAATTAACGGCATGGCCTTTTTGCATTGCATTTCAAATTCCTCAACAAGATCAAGATTAATCGCATCCGAAGCATACACTTTTCCAAGTGTTGCCAATACAATTAAACTAGATACCTGACGTACATTATCCGTTAATGGCGAAATCTGACTAAATTTATTCTTTTGAATCAATAAATTACTTGCATTAATTATATTGTCAGCAATAGATTTGTTTTCAGAAAAAACTCCCAATGATGAAGTCACCAAATAATTATTAATTTCGTCTGTTTTCGGTTTTGAAAAACGATTACTAATTTCTAATTGTGGTATTTCATCATCTTCTAGATGTTCGTTCATCTTCATTAAAACTAAAAGTCCAGACAAATCTCTATTACTTTTATTCTCAATAATTATAATACTATTGCTTTTAACTACGCGTTCACTAGTTGTTAATATAATTTCTTCTATTTGCTTTATCGAAAGTACTTTACTGTCAAAAATAGTAAGACAGTTTTCTTTATTAAGCAAAAGCGTTAAAGTTTCATTGTTTATTCTATCTTTTGATCTAAATGCATACACTTCACGATCTCTAACTCTTCTAATTATATCGTAAGACACATATGTCTTACCGCTACACCCTCGTCCTACTACAATTTGAGTTCCTTTACTATTTATATTTTCAACAATTTTATCAGTAACACTTCTAGACACAAAAAAGCTTGGATAAATTGCAATCTTTGAATTATTTAAAATACTTTTTCCTTGAAACAAGTAAGGACAATTCAGTTCGAAACCCGTCCCCAAAGTTTTGAATTCATATGTACTAAATTGTTCTAACTCGTCTGGCGTAATACATAATGACTGATGAAATGCATCTGTCATTTTTTCATATATATCATCATAGGATTCGAAAACTATACAATGTGTAATTCCAAATGCTTCTAATTTTGTTTTCTGCAATAAAGTTGGTATCTGAGTTGAGCAATAATATCTATTATTATTATTGTCGTTTGCCATAGACGTTGAAAACAACAAATCAATTTCGTCTGACAAACTACAACCGATATATAATAAATTTAAATATTCATAATCATGTGTAAGTTTTTTTAACAAAGACACGTTCTTTTTTATACTAACAACATATTGCTTTTGATCAAATATTTCACAATTTGAATCCTCATATTTCAAAATATCTTTTATATCCCCATGGAGTTTAATTACACACTTCTCCTGTTCAAAAATTGAATTTCTAATGTCTCTATTGGCATATAACACCGTTTTAAACTCACTATTATTTTCTATAGCATCATCAATATTCAAAGTATAAATATAGGGCCAATCTATTTTTAAAAAATTCTTTTTTACATTTTCTAATTTTACATTTGTAAACTTATTTAATAGATATGACTGTTGCTTTTCTGCCTGAACCATTTTGTGATAGATAGACGATATAGATGAAAAACTTTCATTATTTAATTCTTTTACTTTCATCTCGTCAGGATTTTGATCTACAATTTGCGCAATCATGTAATTGTAATAATCTTCTCCTGACGGAACCTTACCAGAACGTGCAATACAATCCCTTGTAAACCCAGACCCGATTACAGGTATTATTGTCTTTCGCCTCATCATTTGAATTATTTCATTGCTTACTTCATCATATGAAACACATTGTATCATTTTGTTCTCTCCTCTTATTAACTTAAGTAATCCTGTATTTATATTTATCTCTTCTTTAAAAAAGAGAATACCCACATTTTCTATTCTAGTCAACTAGATGTGACGTTATAAATTCGCTCAATAGTCATTATTAAAAATTGATTTTTCCCAATCCCAAAAGCACCCTTGTGCTTTTCCATCCCATCCCTTACTAACAATTGTTTTGCAAAAATAAAGTTTTTCTCCATGCTTTGCTATAATTTACATTTTTATTTTCAAATCACTATTTGACACAATATCTAAACATTGGCTTAACCGCAGAAATCTGCTGTTAAGCCACATCAAACATCATAAACGCTCAGAATTTACAGAAAAATTTCAAACCAAAGACTTATTTATATTAACAGTTTATATCTTTTATTTTATATTCTCATGTATTTGAAGCTTCTCTAACTCTCAAACATTTATCCCATAAGCCTAATCTTATTATTCCATGTACGCGAATGAACTATTGCAGGATGTTCGCATAGATATCCTGGTATTAATTCTTTCACAAACTGTTCATATGATGCAAATTGATTTAACAGTTCATTCCATTTTATTAATAAGTATGGGATTTTCCTTTAATGCTGCAATATTTCCAACTTTGTGTTCACATACAGGCCACGATCCATCATGATTTTCTGGAACTAAAAGCAAATCTTCTTCGATATTAAGATTGAGTTTTCTCATGAATTCAATCAAAAACTTTTTAGCCTTTTAAAAATCAGTAGTCTCTTTAATGTATTATCAGTACATTTATACATTGATTTTTCACTCCTGTAAGGGTACTTTTCTATAGAAAACTGCACGTAAAAAGATTTGATTACTTATAAAACCGTGCACTTTATTATATCATTTTTGAGTAAAAAATGCAGTAAAATCAATGGCTTCAAGCTGGTTTTTTCATTAATCAGCAGACACTAATTAAAAGTCTCTGGAAAAGTGCGTTTTTTTTAAAATAAAAATTTCGATATAGTTTCTGATAAATTTCCCTGTTAAATATCAAATTATGTGCGCCATGATTATGCCTTATTTTTGCTTAAGTTGACGCTATTTTGACCACATTGGTGCCTGACCCTTCCTACTCTTCACTCCTCAACACGCATATTGTAAATACGCTTTCTTATTTCCGTAGACGAAACGTTACTTCTCTTAATATAAATTGTATCAACCCCATACTCCTTTTTTAATCGTGCCGCATCCCTAATATAAATGGCTTCCTGCTGATGATCATCTCCCACAAACATTACATCAAACTTATATTTATAGTAAGCAGCAACTTTATCCAAATCTGTTTCTTCAACAACTTTGTCAACATATCTAATGGCACTTACAATTCGAATCCTTTCGGAATAACTTAAAACAGACTCTCTCCCTTTACGTTCTCTCATAAACTCATCTGTTCCAACTGCAACGATTAGTTGCTCGCACTGAGACTTCGCCAACTCCAAAATCTTGATATGTCCTTCGTGAAGAATATCAAAAAAACCCGCTACAAATCCTGTTTTGTACTTTTTCATTTTTTCTCTCCAATTTCGTAATGATAACAATTTTCAAACTGCGCCAGTTGCATTTTTACCATTTCTTTTACTTCTTCTAAAGTCTTATCTTTCAAGTTTGTCTCACTGTCATTCCTCATTCTACAGAAACTCAATAATCCATCAGCCCTCATAGTCAGACTCATAATTCCTGTCGCACAGGGTTTATTTATTCCAGAGTGAACTTTATATGAATCCGGATAATATTCACAAAGTTGGCATGCTTCGCTGTACGTTCGCCTTGGAGTAACCGAATTCTCTTTGTTCATGTGATCTACAATCGTTAAAGTGCAGCCATCATGAATAAATCGTTTCATATGAATCCCTTTATTATTATGCACATAAAGACCGGTTTCTGCATAATTTTTTTTCCGCATGCTCTCAATCAATTCATTTAATTCCGTTTCAACATCATCTACAGAAACTCTTCCGCCAAAGTCATTTATCGTGAGAACCTTGAGTCCAACGAGTTTCATACGGTGAACATAATCATAAATTATCTCAATCTCTTTCACATTCTGCTTTGTTGCGACAAAATTCAATTCAACTTTAAAACCCTTATTTTTAGCGAACGCTATGCTATCCAATACTCTTTGCAGTTCATCGGTTCCTGTCATTTCTTTAAATGTTGCCGCATTCATAGTATCCAAACTGATTTTTAATAAAAGAATATTTTTAATAGATTCCCATACTTCCGGAGCTATTTCATAGCATTCTTTTAGCAAAAGCCCATTTGTGCACAAAACTATTTTTTCATAACCTTCTAATTTTGCACACTGCAATGTTTCCAATAACCTATCCGAATACAATAAGGGTTCGCCTCCGGTAATCCGTACTACTTTCTTTTCTGTCCACCTATTTTTCCTATAATAATCTGCATAGGAGGTCAGTAAATACTTAATCTGAGTAATATCACATAATTCCTCGCACTCTTTTAAATTTTCACCACCATCCGGACAATATCGACAATTCATATTACATCGGGAGGCAAGATTGATTACCAGTGACGGTTTCAACGTAAATCTGTCCAAAACAAAACTACAGCGATCTGGCACAACAGGAGAAAAGTTTGTGCTTGAATTCTCCCATGCAGAATCAAAGTAATCCCTGAGACTCCTATACAGGGCAGATTTATTCGTGTAACAATACATGGGAGACAAAGAACTTCGTTCTCTTTTATAATACCCAAAATAAACGTAATGATCTGTTATAATGAATCGAAATAGCAGCGGTTGTTCATGGAACCGGAGACTCCATGACGGTATAGTAGGGAAATTGTCTCTTAACTTTTTTATATCCTGATAATTTATTTTCCATTGTGCTTCTAATTTTAACTGTGAAGAAAATTCCGGTACACTACGCAAACGTTTTTCGATATTGGGGCTATAAGGGTCTGAAACCAGCAATCTGCAAGCAATCCGTCCTGCTTTTTCATATAAGGCATCCGCAATTTTAGAATTTTGTCTTAAAAATGTACCCCCTCGTAATCCAAAAAAATCCAGCCTACTGCTTGTTTTAATCTCTTTCTCAACATCATTTCCCATATCATAAATCGTATTATAAATTTTAGGGATATCATAAGAATTACGAATCATTCCATCCAATGTACTCGCCTGATAACTTCCATTCGGAAAACTTCGTAACAATCCAGATGCCTTTTCCCATTTTGAATTATTTCGGTATTCGTACAATTCAATTTTCAACGGACCATCCTTCATATATTTCCCCACCATAAATACAGGATTAGAATAGCTGTCGGCAAGGGCGCATCCGCAGGTAAACTGTGGAATTCCCTCCATGGGTAGCCTATTCTCGCTTATTGCTTCTGTCAGTATATTCATACCAGGCGCATGATTATGCCCACAAAATACCATTTTCACATTGTTCTGCACAAGCCAATGTTGAAAACGTCTCCCATCATCTGCCTGAAGCCACTCAACTCCATGATGCATCATGACAATATTAATCTTTTCATCCTTGGGTATCTGGTCACTAAGATCCGCCAATTCAGAAAATCCGACAATAAGATTACCATAATCTTTATCATCCTTAGACAATAGACAAGAATCAATCTCAATGACTCTAAAATCATCCACATCTTTAAAAAAGAATGGTTTATATCTCTCACTATAAACCAAACTATATAATTCACGGAAATTCACATAACCCGCCAAACAATTTTCCACTTCCGGCAATACACCATGTTCACGATAATTTTTAATTGCTGCATTTCTTATTGCATTATCTCTATCAATGTCATGATTTCCAGGGCAGATTATAATCCTGTCCTTTTCTATACCACATGACTTACCTATTTCCTGTATGAATGCTCTACTTTTCTCCACATCCCCATGATTCCTATGCAGGCAATCTCCAGTAATCAAAATAAATGAAATATCTTCTTCCTCATTTTCTTTTTTTAAAACTTTAAGCAATTCTCTTCGTGCGGTTTTAGTTGTACAGTTTTTAAAATCCATATGCAGATCAGAAAGAACCACCCACTTCATCTCATAATCCTCCTTCTTTTGTCCAAACGTAAAAACATTTTAAATACTATATAGCCTATATAAAACAAAATTTCTCAATTCAATCTTTCTCACAAGTGATGCCCGTTGACAACTTGTTAACAGTACCTGACCCTTTCTATTTTTTAATGCTTTTTTCAAAGCATTGATGACCATTCTGATATCAAGCGTATCATCAACTTCCCAGCCGACAATACAGCGGCTGTGCCAGTCGATAACAGCTGTCAGATATAAAAAGCCGTGTTTGATCGGAATATATGTAATATCAATAGACCGTGCTTGATTTTGCTTGTCTATGACGGCATTTCTAAGGAGATAAGGACATACCGCTGATTGTCAAACACATATGTATTCATTATAGTACTTTTTTCCATACAAAATTTTAATATTATATAACCTGGCCGTTTACTATACTGTAAGTTTTTCCTGTGGAATCCTTATACTTTCCGCTATAGCCAAAATCCACTTTTCCGCATTTACAATACCAGCTTCCATTTGCATTTGAGGCAATTCCATTATAATTAAAATCAACTTTGCCATTGCGGATTACCCACCAGCCATTTGAGTTTGGTGCTACAGTGTTCTTATTAAAATCAACCTTACCATCTGTCCCGATATACCACCAGCCATTACTGTTCTGCTGCACGGTCTCCTGACCCGTCTGTACTTTTCCATCTCTGAAATAATACCAGCCCTGTGGTGTATTTAATACGTCATAAGCATTAAAGTTTACCTTGCCATTCTGACAGTACCAGTCTCCATTTGCATTTGAGGCAATTCCATTATAATTAAAATCAACTTTGCCATTGCGGATTACCCACCAGCCATTTGAGTTTGGTGCTACAGTGTTCTTATTAAAATCAACCTTGCCATCTGTTCCGATATACCACCAGCCATTACTGTTCCTCTGTACTGTCTCCTGACCTTTCTGTACCTTTCCACCTATGAAATAATACCAGCCCTGTGGTGTATTTAATACGTCATAAGCATTAAAGTTTACCTTGCCATTCTGACAGTACCAGTCTCCATTTGCATTTGAGGCAATTCCATTATAATTAAAATCAACTTTGCCATTGCGGATTACCCACCAGCCATTACTATTTTCAAGAACATCATTGCATTTAGTATCTATCTCTCCATCCTTGAAATAGTACCATGCACCATCTGTTCCTTCTAATACACCTGTTTTTTCTTTTCCAATTGGGGATATCTTGTCCGGGGTGTTCGGTACATTTGGCGTGTTTGGTACATCTGGAGTGTCAGGCACATCCGGCGTATCCGGAATATCTGGAGTGTCAGGCACATCCGGTGTATCAATCACATCCGTACAGTTTGTTGTAAATGCCTTGATACATAAATTCCCATCATCACCATTCGGATATGTAATATTATAGAACTTTGTTCCATATTTATAAAAACTTCTGGAATTCTCCCTGTTTACCTCACAGTCCCATATTACGGTATCACCTCTCGCCTCCTTATATGCTGATTCATGATCCAAAGCTGCCTTATCGAGTGTGACAACCACTGAAAATGAGCTGCCCGGCTTTAAATTGACGGTCTCATTGAGTGGTATGGTATAGAAACCTGCAAATGCACTCGTTCCTTCTGTTGTAGCAGACTCCTGCAAGGTACCGCTTGTTGGATCCTTTAAGTTCGTCAAATCTGTATATACCTGTATTTTATAACCAACATTAGATTCCCTTGTCATAGAAAGCGAAACAGCCTTAAGCTTTTCATACGTCACGCCTTCCTTTTCTCCTACTGTAAATACATTGGCCATTGTCGTGTAATTAGAGACTTTATAAGTATTTATACCGCCGTCCAGCTGATAATTATTATCATAGTTGTCAGAACCTGTCACATCAAAGACCCACGCTGTATCAGCAAGAGACACTGTATCGTATGACATCCAGAAATAATCCTTATAGTCTCCCCAGCTATTTCTCACAAGCCATGCACCATTGTTTGCCGGTCTGTTTGTCTCCCTGAAATTATCTTTGGAGAAGTTATCATCCCAACCAACTATCATGACAGCATGTCCACCGCCAACTCTGTCAGCATCATAATAAGTATATGCGTCATCTCCATAAAAACCCCATCCGGCATTCCTGTCGTAGTACATAGCCCCGACTGCACCATGCTCCCTTATCATCTCTTTCACCTGCTGTGGCTGTTGTTTTATATTTATCTCATAAGCATTCTGCAGATGTGCGCGGTCATACCCATATGCATATTTACTATCTATTGAAGCATTTGTATCATTCTTGAAAATCGAATACGGCACATCTGATTCGTTCACCAGACCTATCCACTGGCTATAGCGACGCAATGCATACTCAAAATTACCACCTCTGTTCTGATATATGGTAGAAGCAAGCTTATTATTATACTTTGCCTTGTCCCCTTCTGTTCCACCCAAGGGATCTGTAACAAAATTGTATGCAAAGTACGCCAGCTGTGCCTCACTGAAATCAACAGTATCCTTGTCTGCCAAACCATCATTAATCATATCAAACTCAGCAAGTCCTGTTGATGAAAATGCCCAGCACGTACCATATGGATTTTGATCACGATTTGCTGGATAGTCTGCCCTTATATCAGCTATCCCATTCTCCGGATATGCTGTAGGTACTGACATATACAGGCTCTCATCTGGCTCATATAGCGGGGTATTATTGTCCAGCTCGCTCTCAATATATCCATTAGCAGTTTCCGATGTGGTAGTGTTGTCCGCCCATACTGTTACTGTACTTGGTGCTGTAACCACTGTCACTGCAGCTATCAGTACAATTAATTTCTTTCTATTCATCTGATATTCCTTTCTTAAACACTCTTAACGTACTTCATTTATCAATAGTAATAATTTACTATTATTATATCATAAAAAAATCGCATGTAAACCAAAAAAATACGATTTACATGCGATTCTATTTATTTTCCCTTGATAAGCTATTTCACCTGTCCATTTACTATATTGTATGTCTTTCCTTATTGCGCAGGATATAGATTGTTATTGCAACAACCATAAGTGCCGTAAGAACCGCCGATGAATAAACAAAATAACCTCCCTGAAGTATACCAGCCAGGTTGACAACATTGGTGTCTGCCCCCCCACTGTGGAAGACATCCACAAAACAAGAATTGCCAATTATATTTTTATAAAAAACCTAATCCGCAGCTTTGCATTTCAAGAATTATACAGAAAAGAACTCCACCTATAATGTTTCTTCACTATGTTTCTATTCCTTTATTATCCATTCAATGAAGTCTCTAACTGCTCCATCTCCACCGTTATGGAGGGCAACAAAATCCGAAATCTCTTTTACCCTCTCAACCGCATCGGCAGGGCAGCCAACTACTCCGCCGGCCTCTTTCACAGGGATCATACAGGAAAGATCGTTGATATCATCTCCGATATACGCAACCTGAGACAAATCATCTGCAATGCTATTAAGCTGTTCAATTTTATTCTTGATTCCCTGGTATACTTGCTGTATTCCAAGCTCTCCGCAGCGTTTTTTTACGATTTCCGACGTTCTACCTGTAATAATTACCGGAATAATGCCACCTGGAATGGCAATATCATGTATTCCACAGCCATCCTTAATATTAAACGCCTTCATCATTTCGCCATGGGCACCCATGTATATCTTTCCATCTGTTAAAGTGCCATCTACATCCATTACTAAATATTTAATCATCATCCTTCACCGCCAGTCAATATTTACTCAAAAATTTTTTCGCGCTCTCATTTGGAATCACTTTTATTGCTAATTGCAACAACTGTAGTCCTATCACTAGAACTAGAACTTTTCCGCAAAAAGAGAAAAGCCAATTATGTACTCTGAATATCTGAAGTACCCTCACTGATATAAAGTCACTAAAATAATCAAAGGACATCAAGAACAAGGTGTGTCTTCCTAAATAAGTAAGTGCCTTCGCAGATGCAGTAGATGAACCGACTATGTTTGCAAAAAACATTAAAAGAAACGAAGCCGAGACTGAACCCATAATCATCAGTATAAATGATCCATAGTTATTAGCACTAAATTCAACAATTTCTACTGGATTGAGAATAATTCCAATGGTAGCAGAAAACAATATTATTATACAAACAAAAATCTGAACTCCGCACCCTTGATACTTTAGCTTGTTCAAAATATCCATCTTATTAATCTGAAAGCCAATCTCAATAAACAAAACAGCCATCATTGCGGTTCCAAAGTTCCATGGGAGACGTGGCACGTCCAGAACATCCAAGATATAGCTTATTCCACTTAAAACCAAACATATGATTATACGCTTGCTGTTAGACTGTGTTATTAGATGAATTGAGCGCAACATACAGCTAGCACAAAATAAACAAGTTAAAAACCATAATGGCGAACAATTAGGCATCCACTCTGTAGATCCATAGGAATAAAGAATCCCGCACAGATATTTATTGAACGGAAACATTCCGGCGCGAAAGCATATTGATATTAACGCTTCTATCAAAAAGTTTACTCCACACAAAATAAAATAAGGAACAATATACCTCTGGAAATATGCTTTAATCCATTGGGAAAGTTTTTTATCATAGCAATCTTTAAATAAAAATCCAGAAATAATAAAAAATAGCGCCATATGAAAGCCATAAATTATTTTCTTAAACGGTGGATTTACATGGCCCAATACAACAAGTAAAATTGCAATTCCACGTAGTCCATCTACCCATGCTATGCGCTCTGCTCTGCTCTGCAAGATTATATTGTTTTTCATTGCCCCGTCACCCCCTATTAACACAATATTTGATAAAAAGAAAGCATTGTTGCCCGATTATAATATCATACTCTGTTTTTTTGCAAGACCTTTTTGCATAAAGTTGCAAAAACTTTTTTTAGGTCGTTGCACCTACATTTTGTAGGTAATTGCAAAGCCTCCTGTCAGATATAAAATCTGACAGAAATAAACTTATCATATTTATTACGTTCAATATTCTCTATGGTTCAGAAACACTTACGCATTTTCCTCATATTTTGAAGGCGTAATAAATTCCACCCTAATTCCAGATTTTTTTACTCGTTGAATCAAGTTTTTATAATAATGATTTCTACGCTCAACCTGTTCATTATTTACAGGATGACGCATATTGGGATCAAAATAATTCTCATTAATATTCACTGAAAAACCATCTAGTCCTGCTAATAACACTTCTTTTACTCCACATGCTTTCAAAAGATTTAAAGCGATGACAGCTGATGAGTCATGCGTTCGATCTGTTACTTCTATCCAATTTGCATAATTTAATATTTTTACATTACCTCTTCCGCCTTTTGACACATTAGAACAAACGATGGTATTGAGACCATCTTTTACCGCTTTATCATATATTTCTTTTCTTGTGGTTAACAAGTAGTCGTTATCTAACCGCATTGTATTAAGACCAATGGTAATTACATCAGTAGCAGATACAAGCTTGTTAATTTTCTCATTAGCATCAATAATACTCTTTCCAGGGCCAATCAATAATATTCTTTTTCCAGCAAAAGCTTTCGTTAGTTCTTCAATAACAAGTGTATCATCAACTGATTTACTCTCATTATACTGTCTGTAAACCTCTTCAGCATAATTTTTATCAAATGAAATCTTTTTTTCTGGAGCAATCATTTCCAACATTTCTCCAACTTGGTCTATTGGCAACATATGTTTATTATAAAAATGACTCGCATAACTTGGTGTACACTGATTTGCGGCGGAAAGATAATACTCCGGTGCATATCCCCAATAGAACTCAGAATGTAACTGATTGATTACCTTATCAATTACTTCCAACAAAGGTGCAATATGATAGTTTTTTCCATAATACAGGTTCAGATGCTCCAGTAGTAACTCTGTATTCAGATTGCCTGCACCTTTTCCCATCCCCATTATAGAGCAATCTAACATTAAATCACGATTTGTTGGAAATTTCAGCATTTCTATTGCATTTGAGTATGACATTTGTAAATTATTGTGCGAATGAAAACCTAGTGTCATTGAAGGAATAAGATTATGATCAACTAAATTCAACACACGACTCATATCGTTAGGACGCATTTCACCAAAACTATCTACAATGTAGAACCCCTCTGCATCTGGGAGTTCCTTATTAATAATTTCAATTAGTTCTAGCAATTCTGCATCACTATATCTCAATGTAATCATTGGTTGAATGTAGAACTTGTATCCCTTCTCAATAATTTTACGTCCAGCCTTAATAATATCAAATCTATTTTTTTTATGAAATGCCATACGTATCCCATCAATGCCTTCTGCTACGTATGGGCTCAAATTATCAACATTAAACTTACCATAATCCATCATGGCAACATAAGATACACCGGGTTTCTTATGTTTTAAAAAGTTTTCATAGATCACACGTTCATTTATGTATTGTGTTCGATTACTCACAGAACCTTTGTTTTCATCGATATATCCCAATTCAATAATATCAACGCCAGAAGCCTCTTGTGCTACTAGAATTTTATCCATATACGTCTGCCCGAAGTTAAAATCATTCACGCAACCGCCATCACGTAATGTGACATCTAATACTTTCAAATTATTCATAATATTACTACCTCTTTCATCTATAAATTGATATTCACCAATGCTTCTGCAATGTCAAAATCTTCTGGATTATCTATATCCACAGTTTCTTTAAATCCGACACATTTGATAAATGGATTAGCTCCAATTCTTCGACCATATTTAAGGAATACCTCCTTAGTAAATACATATACTCCAGATGTTTCTTGATAAATAGGTTCCAAATCTTGAGTCCTAGGTAAATTAGATGCATCAAAATTTAGTGGTTTTCCATTTTTCCACAAAAAAGTCTGTATCTTCTCTGCACAGAATGCTGAATCATACATTCCACTCTTTACTGATTCAATACATTCTATCATTGTTTCCGTAGTGATAAATGGAGCCGTTGCATGTGCATAAACATAAATATCAGCATCCTTTTCTTTAATAAATGATGTAAATATTTGACTAAAGTTTGAAGTAGGCAAATCCAACTCCTGCGGTCTTTTTAAAAACTTTACTCCTTCTGGAAGAAATGGAACAATTTCTTCAGAGCTACAATAAACGTTAATTTCATCGCAAAGTCCTGTTGCAACAAGATTATTCAATTCGTGTTGCAATAATGGTTTATTTCCAAGTATCCGTGTGTTTTTCCCTGGGCAACGTTCATTTTTCAATTTTATTGGCATTATTGCTATTATCTTCATGTATCAAAAATTTCCTTTCCTATTCTGTCAAGCCTAAATCTATTGATTTTACTGGCTTTGACGATTTTTATTTACCTTCCAGGAAGTATATATTCCTGAACAGCTTCATCTGAGCAATAAACATCGACTTCATCAATTGTCTTTGCATCTAAACATGCACGCTGAATAAAATGCATGAGTGGTGTTCCATCAAAGAACGGTTTAATATTCTTTCCCGGAACTCTTTTGCTTCCCAACTTGATAGGGATTAAAGCTACTGTCTTCATAATTACATTCTCCTTTTCCAATTAGTATTATTCTATTTACCTTTTAAGTAATTTCCTTCCCACGCTAAGAATGCTTTTCCTATAGATAAAAAGCATTACAACAAAAAGTAATCCAGTAATCAAATAATTGTGAATCCACACTTCGCATGCTGCCTGAATACATAACACGACCCAGGAAGTCATAATCCATTTATATTTAGCTGATACCACGGCATCCCCTGTGGCTCTCTTCCGGATAATATAGATTATATAGCTTGCAATTACTGTTGCTATCGTTGCGCCTTGAATTCCCATCAAATAAACCAACGCGATATTAAGTACCACATTAACCCCGGCTCCCCCAAAAGCGGCGATAGCCATTGATTTCGAATCTTTTTTTGCCGCCAAAATTGGGCCTATATATCCAGATGCAGCATTCAGCATTGAACTGACTAATAGGAACGGCACAAAGACCCAAGCTTGGTAAAAATCTTTTGCAAAAAGGATATGTGCTATAGGTCTTGTCAACCATATCAATCCTGCACACCCCACACACATTAACGCATTTAAATATAAAAATGTTTCTCTATAAAACCTTTTTGCTTCTTCAGAACCATATTCTTTAATTGCTGATACCTGCCAAGCTTGTATAAAAATGCCCTGTAGTGTATTTAAAATAGTAGGAATCTTGTAGGCAATTGATAAGAGTCCATTCGCAGCAACTCCGCATATAAAAGTAACAACGTATTTATCTGACGCAGTGTTAACCCACCATCCAATAGTAGTCATCATCAACGGAACTGCATATAGAAGCATTTCTTTTTGAAGTGTTTTATCAATAACAGTTCCAATATACTTCCAGATTTTCACTCTTACTGCAAGATAAACTGCTGGTATGGCCTGTCCAAGAATACTCGCTGAAAAAAAGCCTGGAAGACCAAGTTTCCAAACCAGAAGGAAAAGTACATTGGAAAGAATAGTTACTATTGTTCCAATGACTCCTGCAACCCCCATATCTTTTATTCTTTCCAGACCTTTTGAAAACTGTATCATCAGCTGGTTAAGCACATAAAAGATATAATAAAAAAGAATGAATTGTTCTACACCATATAAATCATTCCAAACATGAAAAGTACGGTTAATATATAACAGTACCGTCATGATAAACATCCCGACAAATATAAATCTCAGTGCAATTGATATTATTTTTGTATGATCCGCCCCTTTTTCCATTGAAAAACGCATTACACCATCTACAATGTTTACAGTTAAAACAGGGTACAGGAGTAATACGGTTGACATTGCCAAATCATATGTGCCGTATTCCGCAGTAGACAGAACACTTGTGTAAATCGGTACGAGGAAGAAAACTAGCAATTTAGAAGAAAAGTTACTTATAGCCAATATTCCGGTGTTTTTAATTAAGTATTTATATTTACTGTTCATTAATATTCTCCTTATTTTGACTTTTCTATTTATAAAATTTCAGACAAATCAGAAGCTATTTTTATTCTGTCTCTTTTTTTTGGAATTTGATTTATGAATTTCATAAGCTTATCAATGTTCTTCGCTGAAACCTGTGCCTTGGGATTCTTGTCTAAATCGCATAAAGGAAACAAAAAATACGTTCGTGGCATATCACTAATAATCATATTTACCCCAAGAACACTCCCTGAATTTACCGTCAAAAATATATGTTGACTAAAGTCCTGTTTAAATTGAACAACCTCCCAAGGGATCTGTGAATTTAAATCTACGTTTAAACCACATTCTATAAATCTCTGAGGATTATCACGCGGATGGACTTTTACTATAAGATTTTCATTTTTTACTTTTTCTGCAATTTTTTTAACCAAATCAAGTTCTCCAATTGGTTCACCACCCTCAAAATCATAAACGCTGGAAAAGTATATATATTTTTGTTTATAACAACTTGAAACATTATTCACAGCGAAAAGTGACAAAAACTGTGTGACAGACGAATCATTAATGCTTTCTATTGGAGGGATTATAAGTGTTCCAAGTTTTCCTTCATAAACCGCTGGTGTAAAACAATAAAAATGTAAAATCTGTTCAAGCAAATTTCGTTTATGCAATAATTTTCTAAGCAACCTAGCAATTTTCATTTTGTCAGAGGATGGAAAACTATTGTTATATGATAATATTCCTTCTTCAAATCTTTCACATATCAAATCCGGATTATTCTTGGACATCATTGAATAGAGAATATATGTAACCTCGTCTATATTGTAAAACAGCATTTTATCATACCTTATATTACAAATATCCTTAAAATTCTTTAATCCAAATGTCATATTCATTACTTCGTTAATTCTTTTTGCAGCGGAATTCTTTTTTTGCACAATGTATTTGGTTTTTTTGAAAAATACATTATTAAATATACCCAAAGCCTTAACCCTTGAAGGTATCTCTTTGTTATATCCGCATCGATCTGATATTACTACATCAACAATATCATTAACGAATATTGTATTTTTCATACGAATCGCAACAAATATTTGAAAATAAGTATTACATATCATTAGAACTTTCATAGTCTTCCTCATTTTATAATCTATAAACATCTTTCACTTTGAATTGATAAACTTCCTTCTTCCGTTTAAAATCATCCAAATTTTAGGGCTAAACGTCATCAAAATTTTTGCAAGTAGTTCTGCTACAAGTATCGTTAAAACGGCTCCCGTTATAGTGTTTATAAGCGCCGCAGCATATCCAGTTAAAGGAACTGTTACGCTAAATAATTTATTGATAATCAACTGTGGGGTTTCATGAAAGGAATAGATAAAAAAATAAATCTCCATCCATCCATAAACTTTAAGGTGTTTAAAATAATCCAGACAGTTCCAAAACAAAAAACAAGCAATAAGATTCTCGATCATTAACACATACTCTGGGATAGTCTCGTAAGAAACAGTAATAATAACCGTAAGAACAATTAAGCTCAGAGGGTATGCCAACTTAGGTAATGTATTCAAGTTATCTCTAATCTTCATCAGTTTAGGATCTTCATAATTCCTGGAATAAAATCCTCCCAGTAAATAACATACCAACCCTTCTATGCTAAAAAATCCCACTTTAGTATCAATCGTACAAATCGCCAACAGTAACAATATGACGGTAACATACAATTTTCTGTTTTCAACTATTCTTTGAATTAGCTTACAGAAAATAGTCAGTATAATTAGCTGAAACAAATACCAGTATTGCCCGTTATACTGATATAATGTAATTCCTTTAAGAATTGAAACTGTTTTCCCGTCCCAGACAAAAACAGCAGATTTACTGAAAATATTTAAAGGAATTAAAGCTAACATTACAGCAAATAACGTCCAAATAGTATTCCAAGCGAAATAAGGAATTACAAGTGACCTCATTTTGGTTGAAATTATATGCTGGATATCCTCTTTTTGTGCCTTCTGCATCATAAAGTATCCGCTCCAAAAAAAGAAAAATGGCATGCTGAATGAGAACAAACCTTCATGCAGATATTCTATAACCCCTCCCCAGATCCCTACATCATAAAATACATCACCTACTGAATGATGGAGTACTATTACAATGCAGGATATAAACATTCCATATGAAATCTTCACGCTTGTTTCTTTGCTCATTTCCTTACCTCCAATGCTGGAATCCCCACAAGTGTTGCGCCTTTGTTATAACAAGATTTTACAACAACTGCATTGGCACCAATTTTAACTCCATCTGCTATATAAATATCGCCTATTATTTTTGCTCCAACGCCTATCTCAACATTATCCCCAAGTCTAGGAGCAGCTTCATCAAGTACTCCTTTATTACCAACACAATTATTCCCGTGAAATTGACAGTTCTTTCCAATTTTTGCATGGCCGTTCACAATTACGGAACCGTAATGCCAAAATCTTCCCACTAAATCGCTGGCATTATAGTGGTACTCACAAATTCTTAAAGCTCGAACAAATTTCCACAACATGTAATCATGATCATATAGCAAAGTTTTTTTAACTTGAGTTTTTATGTCATTTCCAAGATAAAGTACTTTCTCTGTTTCAAGCCACTTATATAGTGTGGTTTTGTCACATATTCTGCTTTTTAATAAATTGTCTTTCATTTCAACTCTTTGCTCCCATTATGTTTTCTACTTTACACAGGATTATAAACAGTGAATCAGATAAGCCTCCGACAATGCTACGGATTTTTGTCACACGTCGTATCTTCGATTTAATAGTACGTGCCATCGACTTTTTAAGTTGCTCCTTTATGAATTTTTGCTCATCCTTGTAGTCATTTCTCTGATTGAGCATTATTCTTTTATATAACTTTACGTAAATCGTGTTTCTGAATTCTAACACCGCATCATCTAAATCTGGATAATAATCTAAAATTACACTACTAACAAATTCATACAAAGAAAACACTGAAAAGTCTTTCTTTTTAACTCTAGAACGTGATATTGAATCTGGATTTGAAAAATAGTAATATGTTTTTTTTGTGCCTTGAGCTATGCTTCCAGCTTCAATTATTAAAAAATAAATCAGTGCTAGGTCTTCATTCAAAATCCCTACCGGAAATTTATACATCGAGTTTTCAACTGGATTAAATTCATAGTATTCTTTTCTGGAAAAAAATTTAGAAAAATTTATCGTTGGTTTATTTCTAAACAAATCTAATGAATATAATTTTCCACATGCAATATGTGCAATATTCTCTCTATAAAGCATCTTGTTAACAGCTTCTCTAGCCGTAAGTTTTTGATCGATATATTCTTCATTGGTCTTAATTTCATCTTCTGATGAGATTATTTGATAAAAAGAAGAAGCTACTTTTACTTTATATTTTTCTATAAGTGAATATAGATACTCTATATAATCGTAAGAAACGAAGTCATCACTGTCGATGAACGTAATGTAATCACCGGTAGCGGCATTAATTCCTACATTCCGTGCTTCAGACAATCCTCCATTATTCTTATCTATTACTATAATTCTAGAATCCATTTTAGAGAATTTATCTATTATTTTTCGTGAATTGTCAGTAGACCCATCATTTACTATAATTATTTCCAATTTACGATAGGTTTGATTTATAATACTATTTAAGCAACGATCGATATATTTTTCCACATTATAAACTGGTACAACTACACTAATTAGACACTTCATCAATATTGTAACCTCCTAATTTTTTCCTGTTAATTAATCTTGTAGCAAATAGGATTGCGGGCGCAAAATACAATATGGCTATGATCGGATAGTTCAAACCATACCAAGCAGTCCTAAAAATTGTTATACAAAGGGCAGCGTATACCATAAATCTGTATTTTGTTGTTTTTCTTACAAGTCTGGCAAGAAGTAAAATATATGCTCCAGAAAAAAAGATAGCGAACTTCAACCCGAAATTTGCAATTGGTTCAGCGAAAAACAGTCCTCCTCCTGCTGTCGGATAAAAATTTTGAATATAAGATTCAAATGAATAAGGGGCATTTAAAAATGGGACACAATTTACAGCATAACTTAAAAAAGTTATGCCATGAAAAAGCTCTCCTTTCGTTGCCAAATCTACTGCACAATTAAAAACATATGAAACATCGCAAGCCGTGGATTGGATCAAAGCGCCATTCAATACTTTTTTTAATTGTAGATTATCCGCACCTGTTCTGAGCATTCCTACCGCGACAAATAGAACAACTACACAACCGGCTATTACTCCTATCTTCATAATTGTGTTTTTATTATTCCTGTTATTGTTATAATATTTAATTGCAAGAAAAGCCAATAGTCCCATGCAATCGACTCTTTCTCCATGAAAAACATACCAGAACACAATAATAACTGTCACGAATATAGCGCATTTTCGGCATCTTTCATTCATTATTGCTATTGCCATAAAGAATGGAGGCATGCATGACCAACCTGTAAATGGTAATATTCCTCTTGTAAATCTATTTGTCAATACAAATGCGCCTAAAGACGGAATTGTCGGAAACATTAAAAAAGTTATTCCAACTGCTGCTATAATCAATAAAACCGAGATCTGAAATCCAGCATCTACGTTCAATGTGAACAATTTACCCTCGTTCTCTAAGCAGTTTGAAATGGATAAAACGCAATAAAGAATGAGATTAAATGAAAAGACACATATAAACATTTCATAAAAGTATATTGGAACCTGTTTGAAAGCCAACAAGCCATAAACATCCCACCCCACATATGCCCCATATTCCTGTATCAAGCAAAAATTTAGTAAGAAAGCCAAAATACTAAAAAGTGAAATTTTGGCTTTCTTAAATATCATAATTGTCTGAATCAATGCTATCGCTAGACATACAGTGGGATCATTTATAAATAATACGCCCAAGCCGCAAAACAAAGTACATATTATTATAATAAAATCATGCTTTTTTACTAACATCCGTTATAACCTTTCCGCGGCTCAACGCTTGACAGTAATACCTATCAAGCATTTTTGCTTTTTCTTTAATATCATATTTTTCTTTCAGTGCAGTAATATCAATGTTTCTATTTTTTGTACTGCACTCAAGAGTTTTTTTCGCCCAATTCTCATCTGTTTCATCCAAAGGCATAAACTCTATCAGCTCTGTAAGCTTACATGTCGGAGCAACCGTATCACTGAATAGCGCTGGTATTCTTGCTGCCTGTACTTCGACGGAAACAACTGGAAATCCTTCATATCTGGAAGGCAAAACGAAAACATCAATAAGACTATAAACTTCTCTCATGTTTTTCGTCGTACCATAAAATATCACTTTATCCTGTATGTTAAGACTTTGTACTAATTCTTTTATCTGCTCTTCAAGTTCTCCTGTTCCAACAAGCAGAAGGACTGCATCTGCTCTCCTTTTACTTATCTCGCTAAATATATGGATTAGTTTTTCATGATTTTTCTGATATGAAAACCTTCCAACGTGTCCAATAATTAATTGATCTTGAAGTTTATGCTGCTCACGAATCTTTTCTCTGACTTCAGGATCTATGTCATAATAGTCAAGATTGATTGCATTCTCTACGAGCAAAACTTTTCCCTTTTGCATCCGTCTTTTTCCGTACAAGTATATCCCCGCTTCTTGTCCACAGGTCATAAGATCTGTTGCGGCGTGTACGCACAAAAACTTACAAATAGCGGCCATGATTCTAAACAGAATATTTCTATTTGTTTCTGCTATGTGGGAATGAGAAATCCTCACTTTAACTCCAAGGAGATACGCCGGTAATAATGCGCAAAAATTTACCAAATTCATATGCGCATGTACAATATCAGGTCTTTCCTTTTTTATCACTCTGTATCCATCAATCAGATTTTTTATGAAATTTTCACTCCGCGCCGTAATTCTAATCGTTCGACATCCGGATTCCTCAATTTTTTCTTTGCAGGTCTCAACTGCCTGGTGTTGATATGCAAGAACAAATTCATATGCATCCTTATTCATTGCACCGCAATAATTACAAAGCATTTGTTCTACACCGCCAGAAGTTAATCCAGCAACAAAATGCATTACCTTAATCTTTTTCATCTCTTTAACCGCCATATTTCTGATATATTGTGTTCTCCGGACTAAAAAACGATCTTATGCTTTCATTCATTTTTGCTTCTAATCTTGACTATGAACGGTCTCCCATACGCCTGCAACACCCCGGAAACACCAATCATGATCTTTCTAGGCATGTGTTTAATAAGTGTAATGTAGACTCCTCTCAGTCCTGTGGCCTTCTTATACTTCCGCAAGTTTTCATCTTTCCATGGACTCATCTTTTTATACTTCATCCACTCACCTACGTACTTATGCCTGCATCCCTCAACCCACGGTCTCCTGCTTAAGAAGCTTGTAGTAAAATGGATGATTGCCGGAGACTCAGTTGCTCTTTTAATCTGCTCTCTACCGTAGAACTTCGGCGGTTTCCGGTAAACCATCATCTCGTCATATGAGAAGTCGTAGTAGATTGTAACGGAATTAAACCTTGGCTCGAAGCAATATGTATCATGAGACAGAACTGCATTTAATGCTCCCTGGTCTCCCTGCTGAATCTTTCCATGTTTATGGGCAATAAATTTCATCAGCCTATCCTCTACTTTTTTCCCTTTCCATTTATCCAGGTCTATGAGCATTACGCCGGAGTTGAACATGATGTCATCCGGTTTGAGATCAATATTTGCACGGTACTGTCTGCTGAAAGCATCCATCAATGCCCCGACAGCTTTTCCCTGCAAGTCAAGATTCCAAAGCTCCCGGATAGATGTATTAATGAGGATGTCGCAATCCAGATACAAAACCCTGTGTAAATCAGCCGGAACGTCTCTGCTGATAAATAGTCTCGCGTATTGGCTTAAAGAACCTCTGTCAACAGCAACATCCATTGACAGTTCCTGGCTTACATTCATTGCTTTAATCCACACCGGCAAAGATCTGTTGTAGGTCTTACATATAGATTCCAATTTCTTCTTGTTGGTATCTGTAATGCCTGAGTCCAAAACATAAACTGCGATGAACTCCATATCCTTACTGTTCTCATAAAGAGAGACCATGGACACACCTAAGATTTCAGCAAACCCATCGTCTGAAGCATACACAATGTGAGCTTCGTTAGGGTTGTAGGAAACTGTTGTGTTAGGCTTCTGCTCCTGTAATGCTCCCATCATGCCACCGCCTTTCCGGTGACATAAGTAGTTTCAACAGAGCTTACTCTCGAAATGTAAGCGACATGCCCCCTTTTTGAAAAGGTGTACTCATAATCAGCTCCCGGAGCAAAACAAACAACAAGCACATTGGCAAGGTCAACGATATAAGTAAAAGCGCCTCCGCCCATAGCTTCGACTATGTACAGTATTTTCTTTTTCTCCGCCATAGGTTTCTTCCTCCACTGGTTCATTCAAATTTTTTATCTATGTACACACCCACATGGATGGTATCTTTCATCTACTGTGTTCATCACACAGCTTTATCCCGCTATTTCCGCGTTTATTCGTCTTATTTCTCTGCATCTCATCATCCAGACAGGTTCACTCAACAAAATCAGTCGAGCTTTTCCTTACATTGCTCCATCATTTCTAAATACTCCCACAGCAGTCTTACAAAGAATACTAATATCCCCCTTAACACTCCACTCCCCAATATACTGGGTATCCAGCTTCACCACTTCCTCAAAGTCCGTGATATTGCTCCTTCCACTCACCTGCCACAGTCCGGTCAGTCCCGGTCTGAATGACATTCTGGCTCTGTGGTGTGGTTCATACTTCTCCCACTCATCAAGTGTCGGTGGTCTGGTTCCTACCAGGCTCATATCTCCTGCTAGTATATTGAAGAATTGTGGGAATTCATCCAGGCTTGTTTTCCTGATAAACTGCCCGATTCCGGTTTTCTTCTTTCCGTTTGGCAGCACCTTATTGCCTATGATTCTCGGGTCGAAGTCCATCTTGAACATCATTCCGTCGCCTATCTTGTTTTGTGCCATAAGTTCTTTTTTTCGCTCCTCGGCATCCATATACATGCTGCGGAATTTATACATCTTGAACTTTCTGCCGTTTCTGCCTATTCTCTCCTGCGAGAAGAATATCGGTCCAGGCGAGGCTATGTATATCGCCGGTCCCACAAATATCATGATGATTAGTGTGAACAGGCAGCCCACCAGACCTCCGACTATATCCATGCCCCTCTTTACCAGAAGTGCGCTGGTATTTGCATAGTTCACGCTTGATGTGACTACGGTATAGTCGCCTATCTTTTCTATCTGCTTGTAGCCTCCCTGGGCTGTGCCATTTTTGGTTATTCCTGTATGTACCGCTATTCCCATCTCAAGGAATATATCTGCCATCCGCTCTGGATATTCATCCTCGCTACAAGGCGGGATGAGCACCTCATCCACCCACTCATCACACGCATAGTCCACTATACCATCGTGGTTTGCAACTATAGGTATGCCACATATAGTCATACCCTTCATGTCTGTATCCAGTGAAGCTGCTACTATCTTTGTATAGCCTATACAGCTTTTCTCCACTGTGCACAGTGTATCACGAAGCATGGCATCAGGTGCTATGACAAACAGCGATTTTCTTGATGCTCCAAAGCCCTTTTTCTTAAGGAAGCTCTTGAGCGCTAGTCTTGCTACATATGTTATTGTCACATAGATTGGAAACATGATATAAAATGATAATCGCGAGTATATATCAGCCATCTGTGTGGTGAACAGAAACAGTGCTGTCACCAGAAAAACAAGCATTGCATGCTTACAGGTCGATATAAATTCATCCAGATATCCGCGTTTTAGGACGTTCTTGAATGAATCTGCCATTATCTCCACAAAGAAATCTATCAGAAGAAATGCTACCCCCAGTATACGGTAGTCCTTATCCACATATGGGTTATTAAAGCCGAAGCGTATCACATATGAAATAAAAAATGCTATAACAATGCATGCGATATCTATAAGCATAAAGTCTATATGCTTTGTCCATCCTCTGCCTTTCTTTCTGTACATTCTTTCCAAATTCTCCTTGTGGTATCTTTTATTTTCCTCTATACCTGCTACAGGGGAGACACCTTAGTACCCCCCCCCGAATTATTTTAACCTGTTTTGTTTTACGTATGTTTTATTAGGTTATTTGTATCTTTTTCTGTATCTAATCAGGGTATTCAATAATATATTTTCACCCATTTTTAATTCTTTGTCAATGAATATTAGGTTTTCTTTATAATTTTTTGACACTATTTCTAAATTTTTCTTCTCCCTCTCTACATGATTATGCACTTTTACACTCTGTCTGCTAAATTTTCTAAACTGAAATATTCTTTTTAACATTCCCCTCTTCATCATAACAATTCTTATTTGTTCCCGCAAAACCATCAATTAAAGCTAATAATATTTGTGGCTCATTTGCAAAGACTGTCATCCAAACAGAATAAAAGCCATCCCCCAAAGCAGTCATAATAATTTGCTTTTTTAAATCTTCTCTATAGCTATCTGGCGCATCTTTCATATGTAGCCATCCGTCCAATGACTCCTTTGCTTTATAATAAGCAGTATTTCTTTCTATAAGCCGCCTATCTTTATCCCCTTTACTCAAATCAGGAACATTACCAAGTTTTACTAGCTCATACGTATTGGTTGCCTTTTCTTTTAACTCACCTGTCGGATCTAATTCCATTAAAAGCTGCTCATTTACCTTTGGATAACCATTTTCATATAAGTAAGCAATTGCTGTATTATTCACATCAGGCCATAAAAAATCATCATCATTTTCAGGAGTTGTGTTAGCTGATTTTCTAGCATTACAATATTTACATCCCAACAGCAAGTTCTTCCAATCCGTTATATCTCCGCCCTTTGATTTTGATACAACATGTTCAACCTCCGGTACATGCTTAATTGGAAATTCACAATATGAACAATAATAACCTATCTTTTCGCCTAAATATGGCAGTGCATCCTGATATTTTTTTATTGTATTATATGGTGATTCACCTTTATCTACTGGTCTCATTTTTCTTCACTTTCCATGCCTGTTCAGTGTATTTTTGATGAACCCACGCCATATAAGCAGGATTATCACTATATTCCGCCTCTAAATCAGCCAATTCTTTGCCAAGCCTTGCTATATCATCTTGAGTCTTGGCCTCTTTCAAGGCTGTATAATATTTTGAGGCTGCTTCGTATATCTTTCGTTTTCTCTCACTATATTGAGGCAATTCTACACCCATAACATCTTCAGCTATATCTTCCAATCCTTCTCCGGAATACTCACTATCTAATGGCTGATCCAAAGTAATAAGCTCTCCCTCATCCAAAGATTGAATAATAAAAGGAGAATGCGTAGCACATATAAACTGTATTCTAGGAAATTGTTCTTTCAGAATTCCTATAATACGTTTCTGCCATGTAGGATGCAAACTCAAATCAATTTCATCTATTATAACAATTCCAGGTGTCATTTTGAGTGCATCACCCTTTAGATAAGGATTCAATATGCACATTCGCGTAGCTATATCAAGTATTATCTTTATTACATTTCTATAACCATCACTCAACAGCTGAAACGGAAGGATTGTTCCATCTGCTGTTTTTAATGCAATAATATCATCCTCATATTTGGTCGAAGATATAATTTCTTCTCCCGGCTTCAATTCATCACAAAATGCATCATTAACAGCCTTTAAAATTGCCTCATATGCAGGAAATAATTTTCCCCCATTTTCTTCTAGTGAAACAGCTTTAAGAGTATCAATATAACGAAATGCAATTTCAAGTCCATGTTGCGAATCCAAACAATGATTATATGCGTCAGTCCTACTAAATACACCTTTTATATTTGTTTTCTTATTTCCATCTTTCAAAAGACGTGCTGTACTCAAATAAAGCACTAATGGAAGAACCACTTTACTATCCGAGTGATTCGCATTAGATATTTTATTTTCCCATTCAATTACAGCTGGCTGCATCGGATTAGAACCACCAAATTTAGTTCTTGCATCTTCTTTTAAAATAACTCGTCTAAATTCAATATTGTTCTCTGTGTTATTTCCGCCCCACTGCGCCTTGCAACTTACTTCACACGGATACTGTGCAATTGATCCTGTCGTCAAAATCATACTATCATCTGAAATCAACGTTTTTCTTCTTGCATCGGTTGACTTTATATTATATACAAACCGCGAAGGTACATAAGTCTTGTAAGCTGCAAGATAAGCTCCCAGCATCACATTGGCAGCCTCCAATACGGAAGTCTTACCAGAACCATTTTTACCAGCAAAAACATTCATTCTTGGATTGAGCACAAATTTTTTTTTATCAAATCTTCTATAATTTCTAAGGCCTAACTCTTGAATTTTGAACTCACACATTTTATCCGCTACCTTTAGTCCTTCCTCATTTTTATTAACTATATCATTTTTTTATTATCACAGCAACCTTTCCGTAACACTACAGAAATTTTTGATGTATAAATGATGTAAACATCATTTTTTATATACTTTTCAGGAAATATCTACTCCTCAAACAGCCTCCGCTTCCTCTCTATCATCTCATCAATCCTTGCGATATACTGCCCTACATCCTTGACATTCTCGCATCTGTCAATGCGGTGTGTGCCATCCGGATTCGGTATGGGCCAGACTCGCTTGGTGCTTGCTCCGGCGCCGCACGCCACGATGGTCTGCTTTTCCTCCATGATCAGTATGTTGTATACGCCGGCCTTGCCCTTTGCCGCATAGCCCACGTTTTCCATGTTGCCTGCCATGCCCTTCTGCCTGTAGAGATAGTATGGCTCAAGCCCCATCTGCTTACAGTAGGCTGCGCA
>ULTV01001374.1_pt1 | contig 25618 bp, 24 predicted proteins | sample 1957931 | NCBI WGS metagenome assembly ULTV01 (sample SAMEA4835743, study PRJEB28245) | human gut metagenome | biome: gut microbiome; material: fecal sample | place: Denmark | collected 2008
GGTGCTCTGCGTGGTCAACCGCCGCAAGACGGCCCAGCAGCTCTACGCTGCTCTGCCCGCCGAGGGCAGCTACTGCCTGACCACCCTGCTCTGCGCCGCCGACCGCCGCCGTCAGCTGGACGCCATCCGCCAGCGACTGAAAGAGGGTCTGCCCTGCCGGGTGGTGTCCACTTCTCTCATCGAGGCGGGCGTGGACGTGGATTTTCCCGTCGCTTACCGCGAGCAGTGCGGTCTTGACTCGCTCTTACAGACTGCCGGGCGTTGCAACCGCGAGGGGCGGCGGGGCGCAGAGGAAAGCATCGTTTACCGGTTCCGGCTGGACGAGTGTTCCACGCCCCAGATGCTCAGGCAGAACGTCAGCGCGCTGGACTACACCGCCCGGCATCAGGGCACACTGGACACGCCCCGGGCCATTCAGCTCTACTTCAACGAGCTTTCCGACCTGCGCGGCCCCGACGCCGTGGACAAGCACGGCATTCTGGATGCCTTTCTCCGGGGCATCCGGGGCTGCCAGTTCCCCTTTGCACAGGTGGCGGAGGAATTCCGCCTCATCGAGAACGCTGCCCGCACGGTCTATCTGCCCGTCGGCGAGGGCGCAGCCCTCTGTGAACAGCTGCGCAGCGGTCATGTTACCCGGACGCTGCTGCGGAAGCTGGGCGTTTACAGCGTCTCCTGCTATAAGGACCAGTTCGACAAGCTTGACGCCGCCGGGGCGCTGGAACTGCGGCCCGATGGTTCCGCCATCCTCACCGACACCAGCTGCTACAGTGAAAAGACCGGCCTTGCCATGGATGTGGAGACGGGCATCGGCCTTTACTTCTAAAAAGAGAGAAGCGGCAAAGCATACACCGCTTTGCCGCTTCCCCTTGACATCTCCGACATCAATTAAATATTTCAATCCTCATCAGAGGCATCCAAACCTCCAACGACACCAACAGTATACGGAAAAACGAACTTTTTTTCAACATGTTCCAGATAATTCCGCACAACTCCTTGACAACACTTTCGAGAAAGGATATACTAAGCTCAGAAAGGATATAGAGACATGTCCGATTATCAAATAAATGAAGTTTAATAGTGAAGAGGTGGTTGCAATGGCTAACATTCATCTTAGTCTGAAAATTCAACTTCACCCGGAAAGGAGGCGATGCTGATGTCCATGCTCATTGAAGTATGGGGCGACTATGCCTGTTTCACTCGTCCGGAAATGAAGACCGAGCGTGTGAGCTACGACATGCCCACCCCGTCCGCTGCGCGGGGCCTTGTGGAGGCCATCTACTGGCACCCCGGGCTGCGTTATACGGTTGACCGCATCTATCTTCTCAAGCCCTTCGGCCTTGACCCCGAGGACGAAGCGTCCACCGAGGAGTACACCCAGCGGCCCATCCGGTTCACCAACATCCGGCGCAACGAGGTCAAGTCCACCCTGCTGTCCTCCGCCGCCCTCAGTGCGGCCAAAGGCGGCACGCCGCCGGTGCTCTACACCTCGGAGGACATCCAGCAGCGGGCCGCGATGGTCCTGCAGGACGTCCACTACGTCATCGAGTGTCACTTTGATTTGACAGACAAGGCCGCCCCCAGCGACAATCCCGGCAAGTTCCAGGACATCCTGCGCCGACGCCTGCGCAAAGGTCAGTGCTATCACCAGCCCTGTTTCGGGTGCCGAGAGTTCCCGGCCAACTTCCGGGAGTGGCCGGGCGGCAGCATTCCGGCGCTGAAGGTCACGCAGGACCTCGGCTTCATGCTCCACAGCCTCGATTACTCTGATTCGGCCAACATCCGCAGCCAGTTCTTCCGCGCAAAGCTGGTGGACGGCGTGATGGAATGCCGGGACGTGGAGGTGTTCACATGATACTCCAAGCACTCACCGCCTATTATGAACAGCTCTTGAAGCAGGGCAAGGTGGAGGCCCCCGGCTGGGACAGCCGCTTCAAAGTCAGCTATGAACTGCGCCTCGGCCCGGACGGCCAGCTCCTCGCCCTCAACGACCTGCGGCAGGAAGTCCCCAAGGGCAAAAAGACCGTCATCGCCCCCCGTGATCTCCCTGTCCCCCACCGGGTCAAGCGTGCCTCCGGCGTCGCCGCGAATTTTTTGTGCGACAATACGTCCTATCTGCTGGGCGCAGACGAAAAGGGCAAGCCCGAGCGTTCCCGCCAGTGCTTCGAAGCCTGTGCCGCCCTTCACCACAAGGTTCTCGACGGCGTGGACTCCCCTGCCGCCAAAGCCATCCTCGCCTTTTTTGACAGCTGGGAGCCAGATACAGCCCCCACCCACCCGCTGCTGGCAGAGCAGTGGGCTGACCTGAACAACAACGCGAACCTTGTGTTCGGCTACGAATCCCCCGACGGCGCCCACTGGCTGGCCACCACAGATGACGCCATCCGGGCCGCATGGCAGTCCGCCTTTGACACCTCCGATGCAGACGCCGAGACGGCCCGCTGCCTCATCACCGGCAAAGAGGCCGGCATCGCCCGCATCCACCCCGCCATCAAGGGTGTGATGGGCGCACAGGCCGCCGGTGCGGCACTGGTCTCCTTCAACGCGCCCGCTTTCTGCTCCTATGGCCATGAGCAGGGTGCCAACGCCCCTGTCAGCGAGTACGCGGCTTTCGCCTATACCACGGCCCTCAATCTGCTGCTGGCTGACCGGAATTGCTGTCAGCGCATCGGCGACACCACCATCGTCTGCTGGGCCGAAAACGCCGCTCCCGCCTACTCAAACGCCATGCTGATGTTTTTCTGCGGCGGTGCCGAGGCGCGCGGCGTCTCGGAAAGCGACCTTGCCGCCGCACTGAAAGCCCTTTCTCAAGGACGCCCCGTTTCCTTCCTCGATGACAAGCTGGACCCGAACCAGAACTTCTATGTGCTGGGCATCTCGCCCAACGCGGCCCGGCTCTCCGTCCGGTTCTTCCTGCACAGCAGTTTCGGACAGTTTGCCAAAAATCTGCAGGACCACGCCGACCGGCTCAGCATCACCCGCCCCGCCTTCGACAAGTGGGAAAACCTGTCGGTCTGGGCGCTGGCGCAGGAGACGGTCAACCAGAAATCCCGGGACAAAAATCCATCGCCCCAGCTGGTGGGCGATCTGCTCCGGGCCATCCTCACCGGCGGGCCGTACCCCGCCACCCTGCTCAACGGCGTGACCCTCCGCATCCGGGCCGAACGGGAAGTCACCCGAGGCCGCGCCGCCATCCTGAAAGCCTACTATCTCCGCAACTACCCCACCGAGCTCAACAAGGAGGTATTTACCGTGAGCCTGAACGAAAGCAGCAATGTCCCCTATGTTCTGGGGCGTCTCTTCTCTGTGCTGGAGACGATCCAGAGCGTCGCCAACCCCGGCATCAACGCCACCATCAAAGACCGGTACTTCAACTCGGCCTGTGCCACCCCGGCAACGGCCTTCCCTACGCTGGTCAAGCTGGCTCAGAAGCATCTGCAGAAGATGAGCACCCCCAACGAGGTGCATTTCAGCAAACAGCTCACCGAGCTGATGGCCCAGCTGCCCGAGACGGGCTTCCCGGCACGGCTCAGCCTGCCGGAGCAGGGTGCCTTTGAGATCGGCTACTACCACCAGACCCAGAAACGCTACGCCAAAAAGAATGAGGAGGAATAAACCATGTCTGAGCCCATCAAGAACCGCTATGATTTCGTCATCCTGTTCGACGTCGAGAACGGCAACCCCAACGGCGACCCCGATGCAGGCAATATGCCCCGTATCGACCCCGAGACGGGCTACGGTCTGGTGACCGACGTCTGCCTCAAGCGGAAAATCCGCAACTATGTCGAGACCCTGAAAGAGGACGAAAAAGGCTATCGTATCTACATCAAGGACGGCGTTCCCCTCAACCGCAGCGACGCCGAGGCCATCAAAACGCTGGGCATCGACCCCGACCTGAAAGCTGCCAAAAAGGCCGACCCCGACATCGATGCCAAGCTGCGGGACTATATGTGTGAGAACTACTTTGACATTCGCACCTTCGGTGCCGTCATGACCACCTTCGTCAAGGGTGCGCTGAACTGCGGTCAGGTGCGCGGCCCCGTCCAGCTGAGCTTTGCCCGCTCGGTGGACCCCATCGTCCCGCAGGAAGTCACCATCACCCGCGTGGCCATCACCACCGAGGCCGATGCCGAGAAGAAGGGTACTGAGATGGGCCGCAAGCACATCGTGCCTTACGCCCTCTACCGCGCCGAGGGCTATGTCTCGGCCAACCTCGCTCGGAAGACCACCGGCTTCTCCGAGGATGATTTGAAACTTCTGTGGACTGCCATTCTGAACATGTTCGAGAACGACCACAGCGCTGCCCGGGGCAAGATGGCCGTGCGGGAGCTCATCGTGTTCAAGCACGATTCTGAGCTGGGCAATGCCCCGGCCTACAAGCTCTTCGACTCCGTCGCCGTCCAGCGCAAGCCCGATGTGGACGCCGCCCGCAGCTACCGCGACTACACCGTCACGGTGGCAGACACTCTGCCGGAAGGAGTCACCTGCGAGAGGCTGTCCTGATGGGCGGCGCAGATGACTTGCTGCCCCTGTCGGGCATCCAGCACTTCTGCTTCTGCCGCCGCCAGTGGGCGCTCATCCATCTGGAACAGCAGTGGGCGGAGAACCGCCGCACCGTCGAAGGCCAGCTCGACCACGCCCGCTGTCATGACGCAGACCAGACCGAACGGCGCGGCGGCCTGCTCATCACCCGAGGGATGCAGGTGGTCAGCCGTCGGCTGGGCCTGAGCGGAAACTGCGATGTCGTCGAGTTCCGGGCCGACCCGGAGGGCATCTCCCTGCAAAGCACGGAAGGGCTCTGGAAGCCCATGCCTGTCGAGTACAAGCATGGCCGCGCCAAGGCCAGCGACGCTGACCGGCTGCAGCTCTGCGCACAGGCCATGGCGCTGGAAGAGATGCTGGTGTGCAGCATCCCGGAGGGTGCGCTCTTCTACGAGGAAACGCGGCGGCGGGAGGTCGTGCCGCTGACCGAAGAACTGCGCCAGACCACCCAGAAGATGGCCGATGAGATGCACGCCTATTTTACCCGGGGCTATACCCCCAAGTCGAAGCCCGGCACCCACTGCAACGCCTGCTCCCTCAAAGAGCTCTGCCTCCCCGTGCTGTATCAGCGTGCCGACCCGAAAGCCTATCTCCGCGCCCATCTGGACGAGATGCAGGAGGCCGCGCCATGAGAAAGTTTTTGAACACGCTCTACGTCCTCAACAAGGACGCCTACCTTTCCCTCGAGGGGGAGAACATCGTCCTGCTCTGCAACAAGGCTGAAATTGGCCGGGTCCCGCTCCACACGCTGGAAGGCATCGTCTGCTTCAGCTATCCCGGCGCAAGCCCTGCCTTGATGGGTAAATGCGCCAGCCTCGGGGTCGATTTGAGCTTTTTCAGCCCGCAGGGCCGCTTTCTGGCCCGGGCCGTAGGCGAAGAGCGGGGCAACGTCCTGCTGCGGCAGACCCAGTACCGCATCGCAGACAGCGAGACAGAGAGCTGTCTCTATGCGCGCAATTTCATCCTGGGCAAAGTCTATAACGCCCGCTGGGTGCTGGAACGGGCCACCCGCGACCACCCCCAGCGGGTGCCGGTGGAACAGCTCAAGCGCACCAGCGCCCAGCTGGCGGCGGCGCTGCCCCTCATCGAGCAGTGTGACGACCTCGACCAGCTTCGCGGTCTGGAGGGCGAGGCGGCACAGCGGTATTTCGACTGCTTTGATTCACTCATCCTGCAGCAGCACGATGATTTTGCCTTCACCGGTCGGAGCCGCCGCCCGCCACTGGACAACACCAATGCCCTGCTCTCTTTCGCTTATTCGCTTCTGGCCTCCGACTGCACGGCGGCTCTTCAGAGTGTGGGCCTCGACCCCTACGTCGGCTTTCTCCACCGCGCCCGGCCCGGGCGCAGGAGCCTCGCCCTCGACTTCATGGAAGAGCTGCGTGCAGTTTATGCCGACCGCTTCGTGCTCTCCTGCATCAACCAGAAAATCATGACGCCGAAGCATTTCCAGAAGCAGGAGAACGGGGCCGTCCTTCTCACCGATGAGGGCCGCCGCGCCTTTCTGGGCGGGTGGCAGACCCGCAAGCAGGAGACTATCACCCACCCGTTCCTGAACGAAAAGCTTCCGTGGGGCCTCGTGCCTTATGTGCAGGCTCTGCTTCTGGCCCGCACCCTGCGGGGCGATATGGAGCTTTACCCGCCATTTTTCTGGAAGTGAGGGATGTGTATGCTGGTCCTTATCACCTACGACGTCAATACCGAAACTCCTGCCGGGCGCAAACGTCTGCGCAAAGTCGCCAAGCGCTGTGTGGACCACGGCCAGCGTGTGCAGAACTCCGTGTTCGAGTGTCTGCTGGATGCCGCGCAGTATGCCGTTCTCAAGGCGGAGCTGACGTCTCTCATCGACCCTGCGCTGGACAGTCTGCGCTTCTACCAGCTGGGCAACAACTATAAGAGCAAGGTGGAGCATGTCGGCGTTCATCCGCCCTTCGAGCAGGACGGCCTGCTGTTGTTCTGAGTTTCCCGCCCCGGTGCGAAGGGCGAGTTCTCAGCATTTTTTCGGCACCTTCGCACCGGATTTTTGTATCATTTTGCATGATTTGGATAGCTCTTTGACCCGTTGTAAATCAAGGCTCTTCTAAATTCGTGCAGAATGTTGTATAATTTGTTTGAAAATAGAGATTTTGTCTCTGTTTTTGCTGTCGCCCTCCTCGCGGAGGGCGTGGATAGAAATCGTACAAGGATGTGGCCGACACCGGCTACGTCATCGTCGCCCTCCTCGCGGAGGGCGTGGATAGAAATTTTCCGGCGTACATCTTGAACTGGTTACCCGTCGTCGCCCTCCTCGCGGAGGGCGTGGATAGAAATATCATCTGCGTAGGCGTCGAGAAATTCCCGGACGGTCGCCCTCCTCGCGGAGGGCGTGGATAGAAATGCAATGGTCGTGGCATCCCGGGTGTCTGTCCGGGTCGCCCTCCTCGCGGAGGGCGTGGATAGAAATCTGCCATCCTCGACGCCGCGCCATGCTGCGTCGAGGTCGCCCTCCTCGCGGAGGGCGTGGATAGAAATTGCACAGGCAACGTGTTGGAGCTATGAGCAGGCCGTCGCCCTCCTCGCGGAGGGCGTGGATAGAAATACGTCACTCATGGCCATCCTCCTCCGGTGCCAGGTCGCCCTCCTCGCGGAGGGCGTGGATAGAAATACCGGCGGGGATAGTGGCAGAGCAGGTCGCTGAGGTCGCCCTCCTCGCGGAGGGCGTGGATAGAAATCTCGTCAGGCTCGAAGATCGCGGCGATCTCCTCGCGTCGCCCTCCTCGCGGAGGGCGTGGATAGAAATAGAGGACGCGAGGTAGCCCTGATCGAGCTGCGGAGGTCGCCCTCCTCGCGGAGGGCGTGGATAGAAATAAAAAGGCAAGCAGCGTGGCCCCAGCACCACAGGTCGCCCTCCTCGCGGAGGGCGTGGATAGAAATCTCCGCTGCTTTCTGCCATGTTGCCGCCTAAAAGTGTCGCCCTCCTCGCGGAGGGCGTGGATAGAAATCGCTTTAGTGATGGTCTACCAGTCCCGGAATGCTGTAGTCGCCCTCCTCGCGGAGGGCGTGGATAGAAATCGAGCGGCGCACCTCTGCTGGGAAGTTTTCATATGTCGCCCTCCTCGCGGAGGGCGTGGATAGAAATTTGGAAAAGGTCACGGTCAAAAAAGAGACCACCCTGTCGCCCTCCTCGCGGAGGGCGTGGATAGAAATCATTTGAGGGTGGTCGCCTTGCCGCAATCGCCGCGTCGCCCTCCTCGCGGAGGGCGTGGATAGAAATCTCTTTGGTCACCCGGTAGGCGATGGAATGCTCTGTCGCCCTCCTCGCGGAGGGCGTGGATAGAAATCCGCCGTTGTCCAACTCGGTGAAGCTGTCCCGCGTCGCCCTCCTCGCGGAGGGCGTGGATAGAAATCCAGTGTGCTGCCCCGGAACTATGCCCCGGTCTTTGGTCGCCCTCCTCGCGGAGGGCGTGGATAGAAATGTAGTTGATGACGGCCACCTTGAGGCTCTGGAAGGGTCGCCCTCCTCGCGGAGGGCGTGGATAGAAATCGTCCGGCTGGAAGCTGGAACTTTTAAGCAGCGGCGGGTCGCCCTCCTCGCGGAGGGCGTGGATAGAAATTTTTGTTTGGGCGGACGAGGCCGCGGCCGTTGCGGTCGCCCTCCTCGCGGAGGGCGTGGATAGAAATTACAATCGGCAGTTTGCCAGCAACTATGACGAGCTGTCGCCCTCCTCGCGGAGGGCGTGGATAGAAATAACTCATTCAAAATAGCTGTCCATCCAGTCCTGGGTCGCCCTCCTCGCGGAGGGCGTGGATAGAAATTGACCCTCGATGTTCTCACGCAGCGTTTCCTCGGGTCGCCCTCCTCGCGGAGGGCGTGGATAGAAATCCAGTAGTTTGATGTTGATGCGGTAGGTTTTATTCTGTCGCCCTCCTCGCGGAGGGCGTGGATAGAAATACCTTTGTTTACTCCTCGGGCTTGTTGCCCTCAACGTCGCCCTCCTCGCGGAGGGCGTGGATAGAAATTATTGTGGCGGCTGCTCTTACAAGCTTGTATGTCGTCGCCCTCCTCGCGGAGGGCGTGGATAGAAATATCGTCAGCTTGACGTTCTGCCGCCTTTTAAAGCGGTCGCCCTCCTCGCGGAGGGCGTGGATAGAAATCAACACTCCCTACTACTACGACTACAACAAGTTAATGTCGCCCTCCTCGCGGAGGGCGTGGATAGAAATCTGCGCCGCCTGCGCTTGCGTTTAGGCTGCTGAGTCGCCCTCCTCGCGGAGGGCGTGGATAGAAATAAGTGCCGCTGCACGGTCAAGACGCTCTCCAAGCGTCGCCCTCCTCGCGGAGGGCGTGGATAGAAATAAAAGCGATGCGCTACTCTCCCTCAAGGCGGGAGGTCGCCCTCCTCGCGGAGGGCGTGGATAGAAATTGCTTGAACTGCGCCCAATGAGGCAGAATGTACAGCGTCGCCCTCCTCGCGGAGGGCGTGGATAGAAATTCGCCAAGGCGCTGCCGATCCTGCGCCGTACCCTCGTCGCCCTCCTCGCGGAGGGCGTGGATAGAAATCCCTTTGGCATTACATATCACCTCCCGCTGCTTCGTCGCCCTCCTCGCGGAGGGCGTGGATAGAAATTCGGCTTGGTAGGGCGTGATGCCCTCGTAGCCCTCGTCGCCCTCCTCGCGGAGGGCGTGGATAGAAATGTCGTTGGCTATGCCATGGAGAGCGCAACCGCCGGTCGCCCTCCTCGCGGAGGGCGTGGATAGAAATCGGGTATTTCCGGCGAAACAATCGACAAAGTAGGTCGCCCTCCTCGCGGAGGGCGTGGATAGAAATAAAAAGCTAAAGGAGGCTATCAGACATGAAGCGAGTCGCCCTCCTCGCGGAGGGCGTGGATAGAAATCACCTTTGGATGTCGTCTGGCGTGTCGAGAAAAAGTCGCCCTCCTCGCGGAGGGCGTGGATAGAAATACGGCGGACACTATTTACGGGACCACAGAGGTCGTCGCCCTCCTCGCGGAGGGCGTGGATAGAAATCGCAGAATTTGAGGTGCTGCCGAACGGTGAAAAAGTCGCCCTCCTCGCGGAGGGCGTGGATAGAAATAAGTACAGAAATACTACGAAGAACTAGCACGCGGCGTCGCCCTCCTCGCGGAGGGCGTGGATAGAAATGCTTGCGTAGTCTGCATCCGGTACATTGTCCGCGTCGCCCTCCTCGCGGAGGGCGTGGATAGAAATAAAACTGCCTCCTCTGCTCCCGCCGAAGCCGTCTGTCGCCCTCCTCGCGGAGGGCGTGGATAGAAATTCTGCACCTGTCCTTTTGGGGCGGCTATTGCATAGTCGCCCTCCTCGCGGAGGGCGTGGATAGAAATTACAACCCGACCGCAGCATTCCCCGCCATTCTGGTCGCCCTCCTCGCGGAGGGCGTGGATAGAAATGGCCACCGTGCTGGCCTCTCACAGCCCGAAACGGTCGCCCTCCTCGCGGAGGGCGTGGATAGAAATAAGAGCCGCTGCGCAGCTGCCATGCCGCCCCGCGTCGCCCTCCTCGCGGAGGGCGTGGATAGAAATATCGTGAATGCACCAGACGTGGAAGTCGTGCTGGTCGCCCTCCTCGCGGAGGGCGTGGATAGAAATATGGTCACATATCCTCCAGGTCGGTATCGGTGACGTCGCCCTCCTCGCGGAGGGCGTGGATAGAAATCTCCCGAAAGGCCGGAAGCCAATCACCAAATACGTCGCCCTCCTCGCGGAGGGCGTGGATAGAAATAACGGAAAGCCCACGCAGAGGCCGTCAAAAAGGCGTCGCCCTCCTCGCGGAGGGCGTGGATAGAAATACCTGTAAGCGCGAGATCGAGAGGAACCCCTGGCGTCGCCCTCCTCGCGGAGGGCGTGGATAGAAATATGTGCAGCATGAAGGCGAGGGCCGAGGACGCACAGGTCGCCCTCCTCGCGGAGGGCGTGGATAGAAATGCCACGACGTAGACGAAGAGGTGGTGGCCGTGGGTCGCCCTCCTCGCGGAGGGCGTGGATAGAAATGCATCAGTACCAGTCCATGCGCCTGCACTGTGCTGGTCGCCCTCCTCGCGGAGGGCGTGGATAGAAATACGATCGAGCTCGTAGAAGACGAGGACGGCTGCCGTCGCCCTCCTCGCGGAGGGCGTGGATAGAAATCGCCTTACGAGGACGAGGGCTACGAGGCCCCGCCGTCGCCCTCCTCGCGGAGGGCGTGGATAGAAATTCTGCACCTGTCCTTTTGGGGCGGCTATTGCATGTCGCCCTCCTCGCGGAGGGCGTGGATAGAAATTGGACTTGATGGAGTGCAAAACCATGAAAAAATATGTCGCCCTCCTCGCGGAGGGCGTGGATAGAAATCGTTCGGCGTAGACTTGTTGTCTACTGGGCGTGGATAGAAATTGTATCGCACCTGCAAGCGCATGATCGAGCGCGGGTCGCCCTCCTCGCGGAGGGCGTGGATAGAAATTGACCGAAAGGAGGATGCACGATGAAAATCACGGGTCGCCCTCCTCGCGGAGGGCGTGGATAGAAATTCGACCGGCCGGAAAATGTGGCGCAGCCTATGCTGTCGCCCTCCTCGCGGAGGGCGTGGATAGAAATCTGCTCCCGTCGCCATCGTCCTGATGCTGGCGGGTCGCCCTCCTCGCGGAGGGCGTGGATAGAAATCAGACGGTGTTCCAGCGGTCTTCCTGATTGGGCTTGGTCGCCCTCCTCGCGGAGGGCGTGGATAGAAATTGCTCCGGGCTGTTGTCGCCGTGGAGCTCGTCGGTCGCCCTCCTCGCGGAGGGCGTGGATAGAAATCGTGGATAACCGACGAAAAGCGGAGCGGAAAAACGTCGCCCTCCTCGCGGAGGGCGTGGATAGAAATCGGCCCCCGCGCGTGGAGCTCCCGGATGCCCGCCGTCGCCCTCCTCGCGGAGGGCGTGGATAGAAATGTTTTTGAGCTTTACCCGACGATAACCAAAGGGAGTCGCCCTCCTCGCGGAGGGCGTGGATAGAAATACCGATTGAGCTGGAAGAGCTTGAGCGGGTCACATGTCGCCCTCCTCGCGGAGGGCGTGGATAGAAATGACCTCCCGGAGGTCTCGTTCATCGACAACGACAGTCGCCCTCCTCGCGGAGGGCGTGGATAGAAATAGCTTCCCGGTCAGCAGGTAGTCCCCGCCGTCTTGTCGCCCTCCTCGCGGAGGACGTGGATAGAAATCGTTGCCGGTGCTGCCGCTGTCTGCTGTGCGAGGGTCGCCCTCCTCGCGGAGGGCGTGGATAGAAATCAGTCGTAGATGGGATAGAACTTGCCGCCGCGGGGTCGCCCTCCTCGCGGAGGGCGTGGATAGAAATATCAAGAACAGCTACCCCATCAAGCTGATTATCGTCGCCCTCCTCGCGGAGGGCGTGGATAGAAATAAAACCCGGAATGCTGAGATCTTCGCCGCCCTGCGTCGCCCTCCTCGCGGAGGGCGTGGATAGAAATCCTACTACAACGCAGCTGGAGAAGAATCCACCTGTCGCCCTCCTCGCGGAGGGCGTGGATAGAAATCAGCTTTCTCCAATAGTATTCTGGTATGGCTGCTGTCGCCCTCCTCGCGGAGGGCGTGGATAGAAATGGCTCATGGTGCAAAATGGTGGTATTAAACCCATGTCGCCCTCCTCGCGGAGGGCGTGGATAGAAATTCCAGAACGCATACACAGGCGGACGGCCCCTCCCGTCGCCCTCCTCGCGGAGGGCGTGGATAGAAATCTACCTGTATCATGTTGCTCACAGTCGGATACCTGTCGCCCTCCTCGCGGAGGGCGTGGATAGAAATCCAGATCTGCTCCGCTCTCAGCATGATGTTTTGGTCGCCCTCCTCGCGGAGGGCGTGGATAGAAATCGAAATGCTGAAAGAAATTTATGGTGAGTAAATCGTCGCCCTCCTCGCGGAGGGCGTGGATAGAAATTCCTTTGCTTCCTCGAAATTGCCGTTGCGCTCGTGTCGCCCTCCTCGCGGAGGGCGTGGATAGAAATTCCTTTGCTTCCTCGAAATTGCCGTTGCGCTCGTGTCGCCCTCCTCGCGGAGGGCGTGGATAGAAATTCCTTTGCTTCCTCGAAATTGCCGTTGCGCTCGTGTCGCCCTCCTCGCGGAGGGCGTGGATAGAAATCTGCGCTTTTGCTATCGTTTACGCTGTGTGTGCCGTCGCCCTCCTCGCGGAGGGCGTGGATAGAAATAGCCCTGCGGCCTGCAAAGTGTAACGCACTAGACGTCGCCCTCCTCGCGGAGGGCGTGGATAGAAATTTATTCTGAGAGCAAAGCGGGGTACAGGGGCAAGGCGTCGCCCTCCTCGCGGAGGGCGTGGATAGAAATAAGCTGGTCGCAAGGCTCAAGCGACAGCGCAAGTGGTCGCCCTCCTCGCGGAGGGCGTGGATAGAAATCGGTATCGCTGCACGTTTGCCGCTGGTAAGCTGTAGTCGCCCTCCTCGCGGAGGGCGTGGATAGAAATGTAAAGGTTAGGCACATTATTGCGCGCGTGCGCGCGTCGCCCTCCTCGCGGAGGGCGTGGATAGAAATCGCCAGCGTCTGCGGTGCCTCGGTAAAGTCTTGGGTCGCCCTCCTCGCGGAGGGCGTGGATAGAAATAAGATGGTCGCCCACATCTCCAACGAGGGGAAAAGTCGCCCTCCTCGCGGAGGGCGTGGATAGAAATACGTCCTTCCAGACGGTTTGCCGCTGCCTATGTTGTCGCCCTCCTCGCGGAGGGCGTGGATAGAAATGATGGAGATCGTGGAGAAGCTGCTCAAATCCAGGTGTCGCCCTCCTCGCGGAGGGCGTGGATAGAAATCCAGAGCGTGCGAGACCTCATCATCCGGCAGATGGTCGCCCTCCTCGCGGAGGGCGTGGATAGAAATTTGGGGTCGGTGCGGCCCTCAAAAACCCAGTATCGTCGCCCTCCTCGCGGAGGGCGTGGATAGAAATTGGTGGGCCTTTTTTCTTGGGTGGGTGGGTTTAGGTCGCCCTCCTCGCGGAGGGCGTGGATAGAAATGACACGTTTCACCCCCATTTGCATATGCTTTTGTGTCGCCCTCCTCGCGGAGGGCGTGGATAGAAATTTGAACCGCCGGTAGTTTTTCAGCAGCATCTTCGGTCGCCCTCCTCGCGGAGGGCGTGGATAGAAATGCAGAACCTACACCATCATCCGAGGCCGCATTTTGTCGCCCTCCTCGCGGAGGGCGTGGATAGAAATCGTTGGGGCCAAGCATAGACTCAAGCGCATTGACAGTCGCCCTCCTCGCGGAGGGCGTGGATAGAAATCGGCTCTCAGATTGGAGATAATACGATGGTGATAGTCGCCCTCCTCGCGGAGGGCGTGGATAGAAATCGAATGGGAAGTACCGCGATAGATTAAATGGCCGGTCGCCCTCCTCGCGGAGGGCGTGGATAGAAATTATGCTATGCAGATCAGGATGCACAAGATCACGGTCGCCCTCCTCGCGGAGGGCGTGGATAGAAATTGCTCAATCATGGTCTTCGCTCCTCTCATACGGAGTCGCCCTCCTCGCGGAGGGCGTGGATAGAAATCGAGCAGGGCGTTCTGGACGGTGTTGCTGCTCCGGGTCGCCCTCCTCGCGGAGGGCGTGGATAGAAATATGTACCCTTGGCTGCGCTGATGGTTGTACCAGCGTCGCCCTCCTCGCGGAGGGCGTGGATAGAAATCATCGTCGAGGAGCTCGAACCGGGCGCAGACGACGTCGCCCTCCTCGCGGAGGGCGTGGATAGAAATCGCTAGTCTGGATGACCTGACTCATGTTGATTGTGTCGCCCTCCTCGCGGAGGGCGTGGATAGAAATTCCCACCGGTCGCGGCTCTGGGGGGTCACTGTCCAGGTCGCCCTCCTCGCGGAGGGCGTGGATAGAAATACTTACAAAACCGCTGCTTTTGTTTGGGTGAAAAAGTCGCCCTCCTCGCGGAGGGCGTGGATAGAAATCGTACTGCGGAACATACTGGAAGCCCGTCCAACTGTCGCCCTCCTCGCGGAGGGCGTGGATAGAAATTGGTTTGATTCACCCCGGCGGGGCGTTGGGATCGGTCGCCCTCCTCGCGGAGGGCGTGGATAGAAATCACCTTTGCGCAGTGATCCTCTTTTTCCCGATTGGTCGCCCTCCTCGCGGAGGGCGTGGATAGAAATTCCATAGACTGCCACGCCCTGCTGCACAAGGCGGGTCGCCCTCCTCGCGGAGGGCGTGGATAGAAATTATGTTACAAGTGAATGCTAACGCAGAGACGATTTGTCGCCCTCCTCGCGGAGGGCGTGGATAGAAATACTTCGGCAAGGATGTCCTCGCCGTCCACATAGGTCGCCCTCCTCGCGGAGGGCGTGGATAGAAATTTGTCACTCACATCCGCAGCGCCCAACGCCAGCTTGTCGCCCTCCTCGCGGAGGGCGTGGATAGAAATTTCGCCAGGGCTGTTGTTTGACGCACATCCCGTCGTCGCCCTCCTCGCGGAGGGCGTGGATAGAAATACCGGTCGCCCGCATTTTTGCAATGTCAAGGCGAGGTCGCCCTCCTCGCGGAGGGCGTGGATAGAAATGCTGTGCCTGTCCTTTGGGGCGGCTATTGCGCATGTCGCCCTCCTCGCGGAGGGCGTGGATAGAAATAACCCTGACTGATGGGGTACAGGGGTGAAACCCCGTCGCCCTCCTCGCGGAGGGCGTGGATAGAAATCCGACTGCCTTTGCCGATTTGCTGAGGGAGGCAAGGTCGCCCTCCTCGCGGAGGGCGTGGATAGAAATAAGCCGGACTTGGTCGCGGGCCTCGCTCAGACTCAGGTCGCCCTCCTCGCGGAGGGCGTGGATAGAAATTGTACGGTGGTCGTGGTCAGGGGGAAGGTCTGCGTCGCCCTCCTCGCGGAGGGCGTGGATAGAAATCCTGCTGGAAACAGGTCTGCCAAGCAGCCAGCCGGTCGCCCTCCTCGCGGAGGGCGTGGATAGAAATCTGATTTTGTAAACTCATAAGTTGTGTTGGTTTGAGTCGCCCTCCTCGCGGAGGGCGTGGATAGAAATATGTGCGATGGTTGGCTGCATCCTCGCAAGCACGGGTCGCCCTCCTCGCGGAGGGCGTGGATAGAAATAAAACGGACGCTCTCTGATGGCCGCCGATAATGGGTCGCCTTCCTCACGGAGGGCGCAGGTAGAAATCGACACAAAAATATGGTAAACTCTTATTAAGTTATTGCCATGCGCTCTCTAAGGAACCGAGTATTTTGACCTACAATTCCGTCTCTTAAAGACGTTGTTTGAAATCAGTTTGTGTTCCCCGGTGCATTCTTCGACTTGAAGTCGCTCCTATTTGAGGGGTGTGGATAGAATAACATAATAATCATATCGCGGTTCTCAAAGGCGTAACCAAGTCGTCCTCTTCACCGAGGACGTAGATAGAAATTGTCACAACCACGCCGGTCTTTTCAGCATCAAGGTTGCCCTCCCCGCAAAGGGTACGGATAGAAATCAGTTTCCACCTCGAATCGGGCATCGCCACAATTTTTCCAAAAAGGAGTTTTCCATGCATACCGTTCCCCTTACCCATCAGCTCGTCACCATCCAGGACGACTTTGACCTCGACAAGATCATCGAAAGCGGTCAGTGCTTCCGGCCACAGAAACTGGCCGACGGGCGCTACCGTTTTCTTTCCGGCGGCGCACTCCTTTATCTGACTCCGCTGGGCGCTGGGCAATACGACGCTGCATGGTATGGCTCAGATTGGGAGTGCTGGGCCAACTACTTTGATTTGGGCCGGAACTATGCCGCGCTGCGGTGCAGCTTGGCGGGACAGAGCAACTATCTGGACAAATCGCTCGATTTCGGGCAGGGCATCCGAATCCTGCATCAGGATCCATGGGAAATGCTCATCACCTTTCTTATCTCCCAGCGCAAAAGCATTCCGGCCATCCGCACCGCCGTAGAACGCCTTGCCCGGTGCTGCGGCGAACCGCTCAGTGCCGAAGGCGATGAAGTCTTCCTCTTCCCCACCCCGCAGCAGCTCTGCGGCCTCTCTGGGGCGCAGCTGATGGGCTGTAGTCTGGGCTACCGCACCCGTTACATCCAGAACGCTGCCGCACAGGCTTCCAGCGGCACACTCGACCTCGGTGCTCTGGCGGCGCTGCCCGACGACGCGCTCTTTTCCCGCCTCCTCGAGCTGGACGGCGTCGGCAAAAAGGTAGCAAACTGCGTCTGCCTCTTTGGCTATGGCCGTACCGCGATGGCTCCCATTGATGTCTGGATACAGCGACTCATTGATGAGGATTTCGGCGGCCGCGACCCTTTTCCTTCCTATGGTCAGCAGGCTGGCATCGTACAGCAGTACCTGTTCTACTACAAGCGCAGCACCCGCCGCAGCGTCGCTCACAAAAAATAAAAAAGTTATTGACAACTCTCCTTTTGGCTGGTATAATAATATGCGTCGTCAGGAATGACACGTCAGCTATGGGGGATTAGCTCAGCTGGGAGAGCGCTTGCATGGCATGCAAGAGGTCAGCGGTTCGATCCCGCTATTCTCCACCAAAAAAGCACTGTACTTCGCATGAAGTACGGTGCTTTTCTTTTTTCGAGGCCAAATTTTTGGGGATGCATTGAGTTGCCTGCATGTCTTTTGGGCTTTTGCGGAAAACCGGGATGTTCCCTCAGATAAGCGGGTCTGCCTCATAACAAAAGAGACCGCTGTACAGCAAGCTGCTGCACAGCGGTCTCTTCTTCTTTTTTAGCTCCGCGGGATGGCCATTCGTCGCTCTGCTTTCTTTACGAGCCATGCTCCCGTCCATCCACAGGCAGCTCCCAAAATGACACCACCCAGAATATCCGTCGGGTAATGGACACAGAGGTACATCCGCGAGAATGCGATGAGAACGCCTACCGGCAGAGCCGCCATCGCCCACTGCTTTTTCCCGGCCAGCCAGAGGGCTGTCACCGAGGCGAAGGACGCCGCCGTATGGCCCGAAGGGAAGGAGAAATCGTCCGGGTGCGGGATAAGCAGCTGTACCTCTGTGAGGATGTCGCATGGACGGACGCGGGCCACCAGCGGCTTGAGAAGAAGATTGCAGAGGACAGCGTCGATGAGGAGCGCCGCAGCCAGCACGCAGCCGACCCGCCGCGTTTTGCGGAACACCAGCAGCAGCGCTGTCAGCGTCACCCAGAGAATACCGGAGTCTCCCAGACGGGTAATAAAACCCATGCTTCCATCCAGCATGGGGCTGTGCAGGGATTGCAGGGCGGTCAGGAAGGTGAGTTCGGCGTTCATAAAGCTCCCTCTTTCTCGTTTCGTTGTGTACAGGATACCAGAAGTTTATGAACAGAAAAGCACAAAGTCTTAAACAGTAGTTAAAACAGTCAGCCCCGCCGCTGAGTTTTGCAGCATTTCAGCTCCCGGCGTTCCTGATGGACAAGGGAAAAATTAAAAAGAAAAGCAGCCTGAAATTTTCATCTCAGACTGCTTTCACTATGCCGGTGGTGGGGGTCGAACCCACACGTGTTATTAGCACAAGGGATTTTGAGTTTTCGTCACCGTCGCTCATCTGGTGTCATCCAGTGCTATCTAATGATACTCCGTTCCCTGCTCGAATTTCGATTTTCACACATCTTCGTTCAATAAAACATCAAATCTTCGATTTTTCGTTACGTTTTCCCTCTGCTCCAATTCTTTGATTTGGAACGTCAAAAAGAAAATTGGAGGGATATTTAGGAGGGATGCAGAGCTAAACGCCCCTCTGCTTAGACACAAAACGAAAGGAAAGTCAAGGATGATGAACAAAATTCAAGTAAAAGAGCTTTATGAGAAAATGTTTGCAAGTTATCCCGATGTTCTCACCGTGGAGGATGCAACAAAATTATTGGGCTTCAAAAGCCAGACCGCCGTGATACGGCGGGTGCATCAGCACAGGATTCGCAGTCTAAAAGTTGGCCGTTCCTTCATGATTCCGAAGGAATATCTCATCGACTTTCTCTTGGATGATTGAATCTGGTAACAGTATACTACAGAGCGCACCACTTTTTCAACAGGAAAGGGGGTGTGCTTTTTTACCCCATCAACGGCCCAAAATCATATCCATCATCGATTACTTTTTTCACAGCTCCATTCCAAAAGCGCAAGCCTGCATCGGTCACATCATTAGGATACATATAGTTTGAAGGAATATTATCATAATTACTCCACAATCTAAGCAATGTTCTTGGAATAATAAATGTTGCCGCTTGATATGCAGATAGCCTTCCAAGTTCTTTTCGGGAATTTGAAGTTTTCATCATAAATGCCTGTTGAGTATGTGGACGCAAAAAATTTGATGGTTTTTCACGCAAGTCGATAATTTTCACTTTTGTATCATCATTTGGAACGGCAATCACATAAACATAACCGACATCTTCATCAAAGCGTTGTTCTCGATCATCCTTTATGAAAGAGCGGTCATATGCAAACCAAAGGGCCGTTTGAATGTTATCTACTAAATCAATGCAGCGAGTACGTAATCCATAATGTTGGCAAAGCGCTTCCCTTTCGTCATCTGTACCCCTCGGATCAAAATGCGGCCTGAGCATTTCCAACGCATCGTCCAGCTTTTGTTCTATATTCAATGCCTCTACTTCATTATTGACAGAACGGTATAAACTTGGAATAAGTGAATAATCGCGCTCTTGTCCCCGATAAAACACTTTTGTGTTTGTTCCTTTAAGCGAATATCGAATAACGCCAATAGCAAGTGTAAGCGCACGATAATCCGTAATATAGAAGTGTTTGATTCTATCCAATGAGCCTGGGGCAACCGCACCCCAACGATTTTTACTTAATTCGTAGCTAATAGTATTTTTGATACGATCCCGAAGTTGTCTGCGCTCGTCTGTTGTCAGCCAATACATCCATCTCATAAGCAAGCTCCTTTCCACGTTTATTGTACCACTGAACAGCCAAAGTGTATAGATAACGCTCGAACTCTTATTTTCTAATTGGAGGTCTTAGTCTGAAAACTCAAATAAACTTACTACTCAAAAATGCTCATGACCCTTGATCACTTCTACGGAGGCGCCGGAGAGCTTTTTTCATTCTACCGCATCCCGAAAGCACTCTTTTTGGAGTCACGCTTTCAAAATCTGTCAACAGATGCCAAAACACTATATGGCATCCTGCTCGACCGCATGAGCCTTTCCGTCAAGAACGGCTGGCTGGACGAGCAGGGCCGAGTCTTTATCGTCTACACGATTGAGGATGTCAAGAGGGCATTGTGTTGCGCAGACAACAAAGCGACTAAGTTGATGCGGGAACTCGAAAAAATTGGTTTGATTGAACGAAAACGACGAGGCTTGGGCAGGCCAAGTTTGGTGTATGTGAAAAACTTTTCGGCAGAATCTTCAAATTCACGATTCAAGAATCGTGAAAATCACGAATCTGGAGGCTCCAAAACCACGAGTCAAGACCCTGCAAAATCACGATGTAATAAGACTGATGAGAATAATACTGAAATGAGTGAAACTTATCCCTTCCACTCAGAAGAGGCGGACAGGATGAACAAACGCGAACAACTGGAAGAATATTTTTCGCAGTCTTTGGAGGTGGACACCCTGCTCCGGCTCTGCCCGGACGATGAGGACACCATCTATCAAATCGTAGAGTTGCTGGTGGACACCTGCGCCACCAACCGCAAGATGCTGCGCATCGCTGGAGACGATAAGCCTGCCGAGGTGGTGCGCAGCCGGTTCATGAAGCTGAACGCTGACCACATCCGCTTTGTGCTGACGTGCCTTGCAGAGAACAGCAGCCCAATCCGAAACATGAAACAATATCTGCTTGCCTCTCTGTACAACGCACCGACCACAATGCAGCTAGTCTATCAAAATCGAACAAACCATGACTTTGCGCATGGCTCACCAAGGGGGTGATTTTATCGCAAAGAAATGTACCACGATTGCCATTGTCAACCAGAAAGGCGGCACTGGCAAGACCACGACCTGCGAAAATCTGGGCATCGGCCTTGCTGCCGAGGGCAAAAAAGTCCTGCTTGTAGATGCTGACCCGCAGGGCAGCTTGACTATCAGCATGGGCTGGCAGCAACCGGATGAACTGCCCACCACACTGTCCACCCTGATGACCAAAGCTATGAATGACCAGAGCATTCCGCCCGGTGAGGGCATCCTGCACCATGACGAGGGTGTTGACCTTATCCCCGCCAACATCGAACTGGCGAGTCTGGAAGTTTCCCTTGTCAACTGCATGAGCCGTGAAAAAGTGCTCATGCAGGTGTTGGAAATAGCGAAGCGCAAGTACGATTACATTTTAATCGACTGTACGCCGTCGCTTGGGATGCTGACCGTGAACGCGCTGGCCGCAGCAGACACCACGCTGATTCCGGTGCAGGCGCAGTACCTTCCTGTCAAGGGTTTGGAACAGTTGCTCCAGACTGTCCAGAAAGTTAGGCGGCAGATAAACCCGCACTTGAAAATCGAGGGCATCCTGCTGACCATGACAGACAGCCGCACCACTTACGACAAGCAGATCAGCAATCTGATCCGCCAAGCCTACGGCGGAAAAATCAAGGTCTTCGAGCCGACTATTCCGCGCTCTGTCCGAGCGGCTGAAATCAGCACGACCGGCGAAAGCATCTTCCAGTATGACCCCAAGGGTAAAGTGGCAGATGCCTATAAGTCTCTCACAAAGGAGGTGCTGGCGGATGCCGAAAAACGGCTTAAACGTAGCGCTGAAAGGAGTCGATGAGATTTTTTCGACCGAAGAATCCCGACATGCAGAGCAGCGGGAGCAGGTACAACAGATTCCTATTGCAGAGTTGTTTCCATTCAAAAACCATCCATTTCGGGTGCAAGATGACGAAGAAATGGAGAACGCTGTCAAAAGCATCTCGCAGTACGGTGTGCTGACGCCGCTCATCGCCCGCCCACGCCCGGAAGGAGGTTATGAAATCATTTCCGGCCATCGCCGCCAGCACGCTGCACAGCTTGCAGGTTTGGAAACAGTGCCGGTCATTGTCCGTGATATGTCGGACGATGCCGCCACCATATTGATGGTGGACTCGAATCTCCAACGAGAAAACATCCTGCCTAGTGAGCGCGCCTTTGCATACAAGATGAAGATGGAAGCAATGAAGCATCAGGGTGCAAGGTCTGATTTGACTTCGACACACGATGTGTCGAAGTTGCGAAGCAATGAAAAGCTCGGCGCTGAAAATAATCAGAGCCGTGAAACAGTTCGCCGCTTTATCCGCTTGACCTATCTTGTTTCCCAGCTTCTGGATATGGTAGACCAAAAGCAGATTTCCTTGAATCCCGCTGTTGAGCTGTCTTATCTCAATGAAGAACAGCAAAAAGCATTTATCGAAGCAATGGATGCCACACAGAATGCTCCCTCATTTTCTCAAGCAAAGAAGCTCAGGAAGCTGGCCGAAGAGGGTCATTTATCATCTGACTCGGCTTACGTCATCATGAACGAAGTCAAGAAAGATGAGTTGGATAAGGTCGTTATCAAAAACGATACCCTGCGCAAATATTTCCCGGAAAACTCCACTCCGCGCGAGATGCAGGAGCAGATCGTCGGCCTGCTGGAGAAGAACAAGTCCACGCAGCTCGTGTTCGCAAACGACGCTCTGAAAAAGTATTTTCCGAAAGGCTATACGCCCGAGCAGATGGAGAACATCGTCGTTCGACTGCTGACTCAGTGGCAGAAAAAGCACCAGCACAGCGAAGAACGCTGATCACATCGTACCGAAAGACCCACCCCGGGTCTTTTTCTTTTACCAAAAAGGAGAAAATGCCTATGAATAACACTATCATCCGTTCCGAAAAAGTCATCATCGATATGCACATCTGCTCGACGCTGGCAGAGCGCCGTACTTCCGGCGAAGTCTACCTTGCTTCCATTGCCCCGGACATGGAGCTGACCGTCGTCACACTGGACGAGGTGGCCGACATTCTGCCCTGCTTCGATGAGGACGACGCCTATCTGAACATTCCCGCCACCTCGCTGCTGCTCAGCTATAACCCCAAGCAGGTGCTGGAACTGGGCGGCAGGCGCTATCTGACCGGCCCGGTCATTCTGGTGCGCGCCGACATGGACGGCAACATCATCTCGCTGACCATCGACGAGGTGTACATCTTCCAGAAATATCTGGAAAGCCACAGCGTCACCCTGATGGTCGGCGGTCAGAAGATGCCCTGCATCTGCATGGAGTGAGGCAGACTATGCAGGTATATTTTGAAAATCCGTTCTGCTCTCTCTTTGCAATGGCCATCGAGGTGGCTGAAATCCTGCTGGCCGCTCTGAACGCACGGCACCGCAACCACAACTGCACTCTGTCCGATGCCATCCACGAGCCGATTCCTGCAAGTGCTGCATCGTGGCTTGCGTCCGACTGCCTTTTTGAGCGCAAGATGGTCTGTGTTCCCCGGCCTCGCGCTCCCTGCGAAATCTGAGAGCTGCCATTATTTCATATAGGAGATTCAACATGAAGAGTTTTGATATAGAAATCACCGAGACGCTTCAGCGCACGGTTTCCGTCGCAGCCGATTCGCGGGAGGAAGCGGAGCAGATGGTGGACGATGGATGGCACAACGGAGATTATGTCCTCGACTCCGAGGATTTCATCGACGTTGACTTCAAGACCGTAGGAGAGGGAGAGAAAGAAATGTCCAAAAGCAAAAAGGAGCTGGATGCGCTTCTCGTAAAGCCCAATGAATACCCGCAGAAAGTCACCATTGGCGCAGAGCTGAAGGATTTGCAGGAGGCTGTCGGCGGCACGATCACCGCTGTCTATCCCTTTGCAGACCCGGTCGCCATCGTCTGCAACGATGAGGGCAAGCTGCTGGGTCTGCCCATGAACCGCGCTCTGCGGGATGAACACGGCCAGACATACGATGTCCTTACGGGCAGCTTTCTGGTGGTCGGTCTGGGCAAGGAGGATTTTGCATCGCTCTCCCCGGAGCTGGCGCAGAAGTATGAGCAGCACTTCCACCAGCCCGAGACTTTCATCAAACTGGGCGGGCATCTGGTTATCCTGCCCACCCCGGATGAAGCTGTCCAGCCGACAGAAGAAAAGCCCCGTGCCAAGCCCCCGGCAGAGCATGACCGTTAAAATCATCCTGCTGCATAGGAGGTGGTAACGATGCAGGAAGAAGTCGAGCATAAAACGGTCAACTTTGCCATCTCAAGCACGAAGCTGACTGCCCGCACTCTTCTGCGCGGAATGCAGTTTTTGCTGCGCCAGTATGACAAGCACGCCTCGCAAGGCAAGCAGTCCATGAAGCGGCTCATGCAGCAGAACCGTGGTGTGACTAATGTCGAGATCCAGAAAACCGGCATTAAGAACTTCGACCGCTATGCCAAGCGGTATCACATCGACTACGCCATCCAGAAAGATTTGTCCACCACCCCGCCCCGTTATATGATCTACTTCAAGGCGCAGGACACGGACGCCTTGAGTGCAGCGTTCAAGGAATATTCGGCGTCCGTCTTGGATAAATCCAAGCGCCCCTCTGTTCTGGCAAAGCTGCATGAGCTGGCGCAGACCATCGCCAACCTGCCCGACAAGGTGCGTCACAAGGAAGAGGAGCGCGGCTTATGAGCAAAAAGAAATTCACCAAGCTGCTGGCACTCTATCTGCCCTATGTGGTGATCGGCCTGCTGGCGACCAATCTGGGCGAGGCATGGCGGCTGACCACAGGAAAAGAGCTGGGGGACAAAATCCTGTCCCTGATGAGCACCTTCCCTGCTGCGTTTGCAAACCCTCTGACCAGCCTGCACCCGTTTGACCTTTTTGTGGGCCTGTGCTGCGGTGCCGGGATGCGGCTGGCGGTCTACATCAAAGGTAAAAATGCCAAGAAGTATCGCCACGGCATGGAGTACGGCTCTGCCCGCTGGGGTACAGCCAAAGACATCGAGCCGTTCATGGCCCCAAAATTCGAGGACAACATCATTCTCACCAAGACGGAACGGCTGATGATGAGCAACCGCCCAGCAGACCCGAAGAATGCCCGCAACAAAAATGTGCTGATCGTCGGTGGCTCCGGCTCCGGTAAAACGCGATTCTGGCTGAAACCAAATCTGCTCCAATGTCACTCCTCCTATGTCGTTACTGACCCGAAAGGCAGTATCGTGGTCGAGTGCGGGAATGCCCTGTTGAAAAAGGGCTACAAGCTGAAGATTTTCAACACCATCAACTTCCGCAAGTCAATGCATTATAATCCCTTCGCTTATATCCACGAAGAAAAGGACATTTTGAAACTCGTGACCGCACTGATGACCAACACCAAAGGTGAAGGTCAGGGCGGCGACCCGTTCTGGGATAAAGCGGAACGACTGTTGCTCGTTTCGCTGATTGCATACCTCCACTATGAAGCCCCAGTTGAAGAGCAAAATTTTGCGACCCTGCTGGAAATGCTCAACACCATGCAAGTCTCGGAAGATGATGAGACCTATCAGAATCCAGTTGACCTGCTGTTTGAGGATTTGGAAAAGAAAAAGCCCAATTCTTTCGCAGTACGTCAATATAAGCTTTACAAACTGGCCGCAGGCAAGACCGCAAAATCCATCCTCATTTCCTGTGGTGCCAGATTAGCCCCCTTCGACATCCAAGAGTTGCGGGACCTTACCATGTACGATGAACTGCAACTGGACACGCTGGGAGATAAGAAAACAGCACTGTTCCTCATCATGAGCGATACAGACAGCACCTTCAACTTCCTCATCAGCATGGTGTACACCCAGCTTTTCAATCTGCTCTGCGACAAGGCAGACGATGTGTACGGCGGAAAGCTGCCCATCCATGTACGCTGCCTTATCGACGAGTGCGCCAACATCGGGCAGATTCCCAATCTGGAAAAGCTGGTGACGACCATCCGCAGCCGTGAGATTTCCGCCTGCCTTGTTTTGCAGGCAAGAAGCCAGTTGAAAGCCATCTACAAGGACAATGCGGATACCATCGTGGGCAACATGGACAGCCAGATTTTCCTCGGCGGCAGTGAGCCGACCACCCTGAAAGACTTGTCCGAGATGCTGGGCAAGGAGACCATCGACGCCTTCAACACCTCGGATACCCGTGGCAACAGCCCCAGCTATGGCACTACGTTCCAAAA
>ULTV01012522.1_pt1 | contig 24986 bp, 18 predicted proteins | sample 1957931 | NCBI WGS metagenome assembly ULTV01 (sample SAMEA4835743, study PRJEB28245) | human gut metagenome | biome: gut microbiome; material: fecal sample | place: Denmark | collected 2008
GTCGATTTAATCAAGAAAATTCTACAAATTGGTATTAGTCTTTTGCATCACTTGCGAAAACGTTTGCTACTATAAAATTACAGCATTCTCAAAGATTGAGAACGATATGTGAAAACTAAAATTATTTTGCGTAAATTAATTGTGAAAAGTGACAAAAAAGCCGTTCACAATCAGTGAAAAAGTTCTGAAAATTAATTTTTTATAAATAAAATATTGCGAATACCATTGACAAACATAGTTTACTGTAGTATAATTTCATTAGAAAATACAGAAAACGTTTAAGTTCAGTTACGAGGTATATATTTATGGTGGGTATAATGGAGGTCACGCTGATGAAAAGCATTAATTTTATGGGCGACAATGGTTTCAAAGAAGCACTTGAGAGCGTTGGTGTAACTGCAAGCAGCAGTATCAGCAGCGAGAAGATCTCGGGCTGTTTTAAATATGTTACGGCTGACGATATGTGTATTATCACTGGATACTGCGGTGACAGCCATATCGAAGTGCTGGAGCTTCCTTTTGAGCTTCGCGGCAAAAAGGTCATAGCTGTTGCAGGCGGTGCTTTCGCACATCTTTACGACCTTAAATGTGCTGTTATCTCAAAGGACGTTGTTATCATCGGAAGAAAGGCATTTTACAAATGCTGTTCACTGGTGAATGTGACTATACCTGAGAGCGTAAGGTTTATTGGTGAGATGGCATTCTGCGGTTGTGAATCTCTGAGATTTGCGACTATACCTGATGGTGTGGAAAGGATACTGCCATTCACATTCTACAATTGCGACAGTTTGGAGAGAGCTGACCTGCCCGAGAGCGTAAGAGAGATCGGCGAGTCTGCATTCGGCTTCTGCTCTTCAATGAAAGAAATTTGTCTTAATGAAAATATAGTTTCCATAGGAAACGGAGCTTTCCAGAACTGCATTTCTCTGAGAGAGCTTGAGATACCGGCAGCTATGATCGAGATCGCAGAGAATGCTTTTACATTCTGCTCAGGTCTGGAAGCGATCTCTATACCATTTGGAATCGAGGCTGTTGGCGACTACGCATTCTTCGGCTGCTCTGCTCTGAAAAAGGTTGAGTTCGCAGGATCTGTAAGAAAGATAGGCGAGTGTGCATTTGCACTTTGTGAGAAGCTCGAGAGCGTTTATCTTCCTGATTCCGTTAGCAGGATAGGCAAGAGAGCGTTTGCTCAGAATACTGTAGTTAAGACGGTGAGGATATCAGGCAAGATCGCTTATGTTGGAAGCGAGGCTTTCCGTGGCTGTAAGGCTTTGAGAGAAGTTGTTATCCCATCATCTGTGAAGAAGCTTGGCGCAAAGGCTTTCGTGGATTGCTCTGAGTTACGAAGCGTTGTTATTCAGCATGGTGCCGATGGCATTGCGGAGGACGCTTTTGAGAGAGGTGCAGCCTTGATCACTGCTGACGCTGTTCCTGCACTTGATGACGAAACATTCAGGATAGCCGAGGCTGTTTACAACAAAAATTTCGCTTTATAAAATATATAACCTCTGGATCTGGACGGCAGCTTTTAAGTTGCCGTCCTTTTTCTGTCTATTTGCAGGTGGGATATATTTCAAGTCGGTAGGATATAGGTCATTGTCGTAGGTACATAAAAAACGAGCGACCAAAGGTCGCCCTACGATATGTAAACAAAAAAAAATACGCTCTGCATAATGCAGAACGTATTCAGTGGGGTGGGTAGTGAGATTCGAACTCACGGTCTTCAGTGCCACAAACTGACGCGTTAGGCCAGCTACGCTATACCCACCATACATATTAGAAGAAAATACTCGCAGCAGATTTTCATCTGGAACGAGTTTAATGGTACGCCATACTGGATTCGAACCAGTGACCTACCGCTTAGAAGGCGGTTGCTCTATCCAACTGAGCTAATGACGCATACTGTACTCATTGATATCTCAAACTCGGATAAAAGTTCAAGATATATTGGAGCGGGTGATGGGAATCGAACCCACATGACCAGCTTGGAAGGCTGGAGTTCTACCACTGAACTACACCCGCATACTGCCTGACCAGGCGTTTTTGGTGGTCTTTCAAGCTTACCGCTCAATCAACGATATTTATTATACCACTACAAGAGCCTTTTGTCAAGCACTTTTTTATATTTTTTTCATCTAAACTCAACTTTGTGCAACTTTACTTATTTGTTCTTCTTATGTTGTTTCATTTTATTCACTATAACATCTTTGAACAAAAAGCCAACGATACCTGCTACGAGAGCTACTCCAAGCACCACAAGTGCAACTGTGAAGTTGCCGCTTTTTACATTGCTCCCCAAAATCGTGGAGAGCATTATTGCCGGAAGTCTGCAAGGCATGACATAATAGAAAAAATCCTTCTTGCTTATGGGAGTCAGGGGGACGATATATGAGATAACGTCCTTGGGTATTCCCGGTATGAGATAGAGGATTATAAGGATAACGGTTAACTTTTTCTCATTTTGCAGGAATTTGAATTTTTTTAGCTGTTTCTCGTCAACAAAGGCTTCCACTATCGGTCTGCCAAATTTTTTCACAAGCACGAATATTGCCATTGTGCCAAGGAGTGTACCTAAGAATGATAGCAAACCGCCCCAGAACCAGCCGAACAGCACTCCACCCACCACTTGTATAGGCGGTATGACCGCTATGACCACTTGAAGAGCTTGTATGAAAGTAAAGATAAGCACTCCCACAATGCCACTGTAGTTATCAAGCTTACGCTCCAAGGCTGCAATGCCTGCCTTGCTGTGAAGCGCTTTTATAAGAGGTATACACGCCACTGTAGCCATTGCTATGACCGCTATTATTGCAACAAGGCTTATTATCTGTATTTTTTTCTTGTGCCTTGCAGTTTGTATTTTCGCCTCGTTTAATATTTCTTTCTCTTGTTCTTCGTTCATAAAAACGTCACCGTCATTTTCTTCTGAGTATTTTTTTTCTAAACCAATTTATGTACATATCTGTCAATTGTGTGAGGGCATAGTCATAAATAAAGAAAAACAGGTTCGCCGCCGCCCACAGAACAAGCACGGCATACTTGCCAAACATCTCCATGCCCTCGAGCATATCCACTGAGGTGAAGATATACTGAAAAGCCAAGAAGAATATGACTATCGCCACATTGAACACTGCAAGCTTTATTGCCCACACCAGCAGGCGGTTTTTCTTTTGGTCGAGATAATATTTAAGTATTGGATAATACCCCATGAACAATATGAAAAGCAGGGTTGCTTCGTAATTTGGGGTCACGAAAATGCTCAGCAGGCTCACTGCACAATAGGTGGCTATCGCCCAGTTTTTATCCACCTCCACTATCATCACAACCATCATAAAGCCTGCGAAGGTAGGGATAGTATAATCGAGCATGGGCAAAAAGCTGCTTGAAAACATCAAAAGCAGGCAGACAGCAGAGCATATGCCGCCAAGTGCCACTCGAAAAGCTATTTTATTTCTCATGGGTCTTTAGCAGCACGGTATAAGGTCGCCGCCCATCATTTCACAGCAGCAGTCTGCACAGCAAAGTGAGGAACAGCAGTCAGGGCCGCTCATGCCGCCTGCTCTATAGCCTTGGGTTGGGTTGCCGCTCATATAGCCGCTTCGCTGTCTGTTCATCTGGGCTAACACGCTTTGATACTCCATGTTATTTGGGTCGAGCTGGACGGCTCTTGTGAAGTTGTTATAAGCCTCATTGAGCCAGCCTCTGCGGTGGCAGATAGTGCCTTTGAGGAAATACCACTCGGCATTTCTTTCCGAGGAGGACACGTTATCAAGTATCTGATCTGCCTGAGTATAGCTGCCGCTTTGGATAAGGCTTCTGATATAGCCTGAGTCAAAGCCCTGCGAAGAGGCATAGCCGTCATAGCCGCTTTCTGCGGACTGGTATCCTCCCCCACGTCTTGAAGTCATGATCTGATCATAGGCGGCGTTTATCTCGGACATTTTCTCCTCAGCCACGTCAGCTAGGGGGTTATCCTGATACTGGTCGGGGTGATATTTTTTTACAAGCTCTTTATAAGCTGATTTTATTTCAGCGTCTGAAGCTGTTGGGGATACACCTAAAATTTTATAAGGGTCTTTGGAGATCATTGATCGTTATTTCCTTTCCTGTTATTGCGGAATTTTCCGCTTCTTATTTGAGTATAGACATTTTTAAGTCCAAGATACACGATATTATCAAGTATATCACGATATCTTTTAAGATCGAGCTTCACATAGATATCTGCTATTTCGCCCAGTGTGAAATTTATGCTGTCATCACAAAAGGCGTGAACTTTTTTGAGATAGTCCGCATTTATGCCCTCGGTGAGTGGAAATTTTGTAAGGAGCGGATTGTAGCTTTCACTCTCGTGGTCGTCAGGCAGGTCGTCAAGAGCGTCGCAGATATAGATAAATCTGCCGAGGAGGTAGCCGAATCGTTCAAGGAGCGGTCGGCGTTCATCCTGCCTGGTGCAAAGATTCCCTGCAACGGCTTGCATCATAAGTGCGGTAGGTTCGCAGGCAAGGTCTATGCCTGCTGTTTTTTCACGCTCTATTTTATTTTGCAATTTCATTGCGTTTTCAACGGCAGGGGCAAGATCCGGATAGAGGCAAGCCGCTTTTTTATAGGGCTTTTTGAAAAAAGGCAGAAGTGCAAATGCGGCAAGCTTGCCTTTTAGCCCTTTATCAGCTATATCGTCACGGAGCTTATGATACGTGAGTATCACGGCGGCTGAGGACGTATATTTAAGATTGCAGGTACACTTTGCGCACATGGTCTTTTTAAGAGGGTGTGCGATACAGCGTTGCTTTTCTGCGTCAAGCTTCACTCCCCTCACAGAGAGATCCATAAGGGAGAGAAATGCGAAATCGTAGCTAAGGGTAAAGCGTGTCACAAAGCCATAGCGCCTGCCCATATCCTTACAGAGTCCGCAGTAGACAGCTTTATAGATATCATATTCAAACATTCGCATATATGGTTTGAAAGGGCGGACATATCCGAACATAGGCACTCCTTAGGTTTTCGTTTCTATACATTATAAAACACGATTGTGTATATCCCGTGAAATATATAACATTATACAACAATTTTAAGATAAAAGTCAATAATTTTTATGATAAAAATAAGGTGGCAGAGTACAAAAAGGGCGACCTTGGGTCGCCCTTACAATTTTATAATGTTACATTGTAAAACGTAAATCAATTAATTTGTGCGGTAACAAGACGGGCGAACGCTGTTCGCCCCTACGTCACGTCACTGCAAACTGTGAGTTATAGAGATCGGCATAGAAGCCGTTCTTTGCCATAAGCTCATCATGACTTCCCTGCTCTACTATGTGTCCTGAATCCATTACTATGATAGTATCTGCGTTCTTGATAGTAGAAAGTCTATGGGCGATTATAAAGCTCGTTCTGCCCTGCATCATTTTCTCAAAGGCACGCTGTACCAATATCTCGGTACGGGTATCTATAGACGATGTAGCTTCGTCCAGAATGAGCATTGGCGGCAGGGAGAGCATTACTCGTGCGATACAGAGAAGCTGTTTCTGTCCTGCGGAGATAGTGCTGTAGCTGTCTGAAATAACGGTATCATAGCCCTTTGGCAGACGCTTTATAAAGCCGTGACAATGGGCTGACTTGGCGGCGGCTATCATTTCTTCCTCGGTGGCGTCAGGCTTGCCGTAGCAGAGGTTCTCTCTTATGGTGCCTGTTTTCAGCCACGTTTCCTGCAAGACCATGCCGTACATACTTCTCATGGAGTCACGGGTACAATCCTTTATAGGCTCGCCGCTTATGCGTATCTCGCCGCTGTCGGTGTCATAGAACCTCATAAGGAGGTTTATCATGGTGGTCTTGCCGCAGCCTGTTGGTCCTACGATAGCTGTACGCTGACCGCTCTTTACATGGAGGTTAAAATTCTCGATAAGCTTCACATCAGGCACATAGCTAAATGACACGTTGTCAACGTCTAATGTGCCGTCAACGGAGGTAAGGACAGTAGCGTTAGAGCTGTCAGGTATCTCCTCTGTTTCGTCTATGACCTCAAAAACACGCTTTGCAGAAGCGAATGCACTTTGAAGCTCGGTGATAACGCCTGATATTTCATTGAAAGGCTTTGTATACTGATTTGCATAGGTGAGGAAACAGCTAAGGTTACCAACTGTGAAGCCCACGCCTTTTATTACGGAGAGTGCGCCCACGATACCGACAGCCATGTAGACGAGGTTGTTTACAAAACGTGTGCATGGGTTGGTGAGTGAGGAGAAGAATGTGGCGTTAAGTCCAACTTTCTGGAGTTTCAGGTTCACTTCTTCAAACTGCTCCTCAGCTTCTTCCTGATAGCCGAATGCTGTTACTACCTTCTGGTTGCCTGTCATTTCCTCAACAAGGCTGGTCATGTCGCCTCTTGCCACAGACTGCTGGTGGAAAAGTTTGAAGGTATTCTTGGCGATAAATCTAGCAACAAAAAGTGAGAGCGGCGTGAGGATAACAACGATAAGAGTTATTTTCACGTTGATAGAGAGCATGAAGCCAAGTGTACCGAAAATTGTACATACGCCTGTGAAGAGCTGTGAAAAACCCATGAGAAGTCCGTCTGACACCTGCTCCAAGTCGGAGATTATACGGCTGATTATATCACCGTGAGGGTGAGAGTCGATATAAGAAAGGGGTAGCTTTTGGAGCTTAGCGAAAGCGTCGTTTCGGATATCTCTTACCACGCAATAGGTTATCTTATTTGTACAAAGTGACATGAGCCACTGGGCAATGCCTGTTACGGTGACTGTTACGCCAAGCTTGATGATGATATTGATAATTCCGTCAAAATCAACAAAGCCCATTTCTACGATAAGGTCAACGGCGTTACCAACGAGGATAGGAGCATAAAGTGTGGTGGCAACGGTTATGACCGCAAAGACCATGGACAGTATGAACAGCCACATATGCGGTTTTGCGTATCTTAGAAGCGGTCTGAGAGCTGAGGTATCAAGCTTGTTTTTTGTGCTTTGCTTAGCCATTTGCCTGCGCCTCCTTTTCTGAAAGCTGTGAAAGGCATATTTCTTTATATACCTCGCAGCCGTTATAAAGCTCTGAATGAGTGCCGATACCTGCTATTTTGCCATCGTCAAGAACGATTATCTTATCGGCGCTTTTTATAGATGAGATTCTCTGTGAAACTATGAAAACGGTCATGCCGCTTGTTTTTTCGTGGATAGCTTTTCTTAGTCTTGCATCTGTGGCAAGGTCGAGGGCGGAGGCTGAGTCGTCAAGAATGAGTATCTCAGGATCACCAACCAATGCTCTTGCAATGGTAAGTCTTTGACGTTGACCGCCTGAGAGGTTTTTGCCCTCCTGCAAGATCATTTCGTCAAGCTTATCAGGCTTTTTCTCAACAAAATCTTTCGCCTGAGCGATATCAAGAGCGTTCCAGATATCCTCGTCCGTGGCGTTTTTATCACGCCACTGCATATTATGTCTTATAGTACCCTTAAAGAGGACGGCTTTCTGAGGAACAATGCCTATCATACCTCTGAGCTGTGAGAATGGGTACTCTTTTACGTCAACGCCGTCAACAAGGACTTCGCCCTGACGGACGTCATAGAACCTTGGGATAAGGTTGATAAGAGAGGTCTTGCCTGAGCCTGTACCGCCGATTATACCGATAGTTTCGCCTTTCATGACTTTGAAGCTTATATCCGAAAGGGAGTCGGCTTCGGCTGATGCGTACGAGAAGAAACAGTTCCTAAACTCTACGCATGGGGCATTACCGTCAGTTGCGACAGGCTTATTATCCTTATCGGATACACTTGGCTCCACATCGAAAACGTCGTTTATTCTGATAGCGGAAGCCTGCATTTTGGTGATATTTGTAACAAGTATCGCCATAGCAAGGAGTGCCAAAAGTATCTGGTTCATATAGTTTACAAGGGCTATCACTTCGCCCTGTGAGATAAAGCCTGTATAAACTGTTTTGCCGCCAAACCAAATGATAGCGATGATAGCGAAGTTTACGATAACATAGGTGGCAGGGTTCATAAGGGCGGAAATTCTTCCTGCAATTATCTGCTGACGTCTAAGTTCTTCGGTATTATCAGCGAACTCTTTCTCCTCGTCTTTCTGACGGGAAAAGGCTCTGATAACTCTTGCACCTGTGAGAGTTTCGCTTGTCATAAGGTTAGTTTTATCCAGCTTTTTCTGGATATTCTTATACTGCGGTATAGTGATGTGCATTATAAGGTAGATGACATAGGCAATGCAAGGTGCGATTATCAGGAAGATAAGAGTAAGCTTTACTGATATGGAAAACGCCATTATGATAGAACCAAGCACTATAAAAGGCGAACGAAGAAACAGACGAAGGAGGATATTCACGCCCTGCTGAGCGGTATTGATATCCGCTGTCATTCTTGTGACGAGGGTATGGCTTCCAACGCTGTCTATTTCCGCATAGGACAGTGAATTGATATGCTTGAAAAGGTCACGTCGGAGGGCTGTTCCAAAGCCTAGGGACGCTTTTGCGGCGAAATACTGTGCGGTCAGTGAACACGCAAGTCCGCAGAAGGCGAGGAGAACAAGCACGCCACCCATTTTATAGATGTAGGGCTTATCTTGATTTTTTATACCCACGTCGATGATATTAGCCATAACGAGTGGCACTGCAAGCTCGAAGCAGGCTTCGATAAGCTTAAACAGCGGACCGATTATGCTTTCTTTTTTATAGTTTTTCAGATACCTAAAAAGCTTCAGCATTTTTCTTTCTCCCAACTAAATAAAATCATATAAATTTTATTATATCATATGTTTTTGTACATTTGTAGACGAATAAGTTAATTCTTTAAAAAAGTGGGGATAATGCAGGGGCAAAAAGTTTGCCCCTACAATAAATAATCATCGCCGCAGGCGATACCTTCATTCCTCACTCCTCATTTCTCATTCCTCACTCCTCATTCCTCACTCCTAACAAAAAGGGGGTTGACAAAAGGGTGAAAGTGTGCTATAGTCATATCAATAGGTTTAAATGCTATGACGGAAATAAGTAGCCTTTTGCGAAATTTCAGAGAGCTTTCGGTCGGTGCGAGAAAGCATTTCTACAAAGAGTGAATACATTCCTGAGCTGTTCGCTGAGAAAGCTTTTGCGTAAGGCGAAACGGTTTGCACACGTTACAGTGCTATGGCTTCGCTTTCTGCTGAGCCTGTAAGGTCGGGATTTTCCCGATAAACTGAGGTGGTACCACGATGATTCGTCCTCTGACAGATATTCTGTCAGGGGATTTTTTATTTATGTACCGCAAAAAAAATAATACGGAGGTATGAAAAATGACAGTATTTGAAGAACTGAAAAGAAGAGGTCTTCTCGCCCAGCTTACTGACGAGGAGGAAATAAAGGAGCTTATCAACGCTGGTAAGGCTACTTTCTACATTGGTTTTGACCCAACCGCTGATTCACTCCACGTTGGTCACTTTATGGCACTTTGCCTTATGAAGCGTTTGCAAATGGCAGGCAACAAGCCTATCGTTCTTATAGGCGGCGGTACAGCTATGATAGGCGACCCGTCAGGCAAAACAGATATGAGAAAAATGATGACAAAGGAAACTATCAACCACAATGTTGAATGTTTCAAAAAGCAGATGTCACACTTCATTGATTTTTCTGATGACAAGGCTATTATTGTAAACAATGGCGATTGGCTACTTGACCTTAACTATGTTGATGTGCTTCGTGACGTTGGCGCTTGCTTCTCTGTAAACAAGATGCTTACATTCGAGTGCTACAAGCAGAGAATGGAAAGGGGTCTTACTTTCCTTGAATTTAACTACATGATAATGCAGTCCTACGATTTCTACAGACTTTTCCAGGATTACGGCTGTAATATGCAGTTCGGCGGTGACGATCAGTGGGCTAATATGCTGGGCGGCACTGAGCTTATCAGAAAGAAGCTTGGCAAGGACGCTTATGCAATGACTATCACTCTGCTTCTTAACTCTGAGGGCAAGAAAATGGGCAAAACTGAAAAGGGTGCTGTATGGCTCGACCCTGAAAAGACTTCTCCATACGAGTTCTATCAGTATTGGAGAAACGTTGGTGACGCTGACGTTATCAAGTGCCTGAAGATGCTCACATTCGTTCCTATCGAGGAGATAGAGGAAATGGAGAAACACATGGAGGGTGCTGAATACAACAAGGCTAAGGAGCTTTTGGCTTACGAGCTGACAAAGCTTGTTCACGGCAAGGAGGAGGCTGACAAGGCTGACGCTGCGGCAAAGGCTATTTTTGCAGGCGGTGGAAACAGCGACGATATGCCTAGCACGACTATTGCGGCGGCTGATCTTACTGACGGCAAGATAGGTATTCTTACGCTTCTTGTTAAGTGCGGTCTTTGTCCTTCAAACGGTGAGGCAAGACGTCTTGTTACTCAGAACGGTATTGCGGTGAATGGTGAGAAGTTCACTGACCCTAAGGGTCTTGTTGATCTCTCTGAGCCTGTTGTTATCAAAAAGGGTAAGAAGATCTTCCACAAGGCTATTGCGGAATAATATAGCACAAAATAATTTCCACGGGTGGACAGAAGTTCACCCGTTTTTTTTTATATAAATATATGGTATTTTGCAATATTCATAAACATTCACACAAAATACATATAAGGTTTAGCTATATTTAAAGTTATTCATATATACTTTTAATCAAAGGAAAGTTTACACGAAACATACGAAAAAATCACGAAAAGAGGCGTGGATATGAATGGCAATCAGGAAGTGTTCAGACGGATAGAGAAAAAATATATCGTTGATGAACCGACTTATGAAAAGCTTATAAAAAAGCTCGATGGGCATTTTGTCAAAGACAGATATTACAAAAGCACTATCTGCAACATATATTATGACACACCAAGTCATCAGCTTGTAAGAAACTCCATTGAAAAGCCTGTTTACAAGGAAAAGCTGAGAGTGAGGAGCTACGGCGTACCTAATGATGAAGACATGGTCTTTGTGGAGCTGAAAAAGAAATACAAGGGTGTGGTCTACAAGAGGCGTATTGAAATGACCCTTGCACAGACCCGTGATTTCTTTGCAGGCAAAGAGGTACCTCATGATAATCCGCAGATAGAGAACGAGCTGAAATATTTTCTCAAATTCTATGAGGGCATTGCTCCTGCAATGTATCTTAGCTATGACAGGCTTGCTTACTGCGGTGCGGAAGACCCGTCCCTTAGGCTGACCTTTGACACGCACATTCTTTACCGTGAGGAGCAAAAGGAGCTTGACAATGGCATTTGGGGCAAAGAGCTTCTGCCTGCTGGCATGAGGGTAATGGAGATAAAGATACCGAACGCTATGCCACTTTGGTTATCGGCTATACTTGATGAACTGGAGATATATCCTGCGTCATTCTCAAAATACGGAACTGCGTATCTTAACGAATTTTCTGAAAAAATACATAAAGGTAAGGTGATAAGCTGTGCTTAATTCAACTACTCTTGCGGCTACTACTGTGACCACCACTGAAACGACCGTGGCGGCGATAACTACAAACGAATTTGTTTTCTGCACTGCGGCTTCGTTGGTGCTTGGTCTTATAATAGCGTTTGCATTCAACTTCAAGCAGAAAAAGACAAAGAGCTTTATGATGACGCTTGCTTTGCTGCCTGTGATAGTACAGGTAGTGATAATGCTTGTAAACGGAAACATCGGTACCGGTGTGGCTGTTATGGGTGCATTCAGCTTGGTAAGATTCCGTTCTGTACCGGGAAGTGCCATGGACATTTGTGCTATATTCCTTTCAATGGCTGTCGGTCTTGCGACGGGCACGAACCACTTGGCACTTGCTCTTATGCTTGCTGTGTGCGTGAGCCTGCTGAACATTATTTACACGCTTCTGCCTATTGGCAAAAAGAAGTCGGGTCACAAGGATCTTAGTATCACTATCCCTGAAAGCCTTGATTACACCGAGGTATTTGACGATATATTTGAAAAGTATCTTTCAGAATGTGAGCTTGTTTCGGTAAAGACCACAAATATGGGAAGTCTTTTCAAGCTGAAATATCGCATAGAGCTAAAGGGTGATGCTAATGAAAAGAAGCTTATTGACGAACTTAGATGCAGAAACGGCAACCTTGAGATAATGTGTGCAGTGGCAGCAGACATTGAGGAACAATCATTCTGACAAACTAACAAAAGTATCCATAAGCAAAACTGCACAAGGCTAAAGCGGTCTTGTGCGGCTTTTTTCAACCTTTTTTACCATACAAGGGGGTATTTTTCATGAAAATTTCGGACACTAAAAAGCTGGCAGCTATCACAGCGGCGTTTTTTATCACGGTCACGGCTTTTTCAGGCTGTTAAGAGAGTGCAAATTCTTCACAGACCACAAGCAGTGTTTCTCAGGCGGCAAAGTCTGACATTGACGCAAGCATTGCGGCAGAGGACATTGACGTTGGATATGACGAGGAAAGCTCAGTAGGGATCAGATTTGCTGATGGCAATGCGGCTATAGACGGTGAGGGTGCGACCTCAGAAGGGGAAACTGTTACCATTTCGCAGGCAGGCACTTACATTCTTTCAGGCACAGCGACCAACGGCAGGATAATCGTTTCAGCGGACAAGACGGCTGAAATAAAGCTTATTTTCAATGGAGTTGACATAACTTGTGCTGACAACGCTCCCCTGCTTGTGAGCAAAGCTAAAAAAGTTTATATCGTGCTGGAGGACGGCACAGAGAACGTTTTGACGGACAGTGCAAGCTACTCTTTAGGAGAAGATGACAGCAACACAGACGGTGCTATTTTCTCCAAAGCCGACCTTACTATAAACGGCAGCGGTACACTTACTGTGAATGCAAACTACAAGCACGGCATAGTTTCAAAGGACGATCTTGTTATCACTGACGGCAATATCAATGTGACCTCGGCTTCAACCGCTATGGTGGGCAAGGACAGCGTTAAGATATCTGGCGGAACATTCAACATTTCCGCAAGCACGAACGGCATAAAATCCACTAACACAGAGGCTTCTGACAAAGGCTTTATAAGCGTGACAGGGGGAAGCTTCACAGTAGTCGCAAACAATGACACATTCGAGGCGGAAACTGTGCTTTCTATGGAGGGCGGAAGCTTTGACATCACCACAGGCGGTGGAAGTGCAAACGCTTCTATGAAGTCTGACGGCACGCCAAACAAAAATTGGCAGAACGACATGGGCAACGGTGGTGGTGGTCCGAACGGAATGGGCAGACCTGACGATAACGGAAACGGCACGGGAGGCAAACCGCCTGCAATGCCTACGTCTGACGACACAGGGCTTACCATAGAAACTGCTGCTAACAGGACCACTGACAGCACAGATACAACGGACAACACTTCAACATCTGCAAAGGCTTTAAAGGCAGGCAACGAGGTAAACATAAGCGGCGGCGAGTTCAAGATAGATTCGGCAGACGATTCAGTACACAGCAACGGAAACATTGTTATAACAGGGGGAAACATTTCTGTGGCGTCGGGTGACAACGGAATGCACGCTGACGGAAATCTGACCATATCCGACGGCACTGTAGACATCACAAAAAGCTATGAGGGTATCGAGGGTTCTATCGTAACAATAGACGGTGGCACAATATCAGTGGTAGCAAGCGATGACGGAATAAACTGTGCAGGCGGAAGCGATACTGGATCAACAGACAGAATGGGTGCTGACCAATTCTCGTCACAGGACGGTGTTGAACTTAACATCAACGGAGGAACTGTAACCATTGACGCTGACGGCGACGGACTTGACTCAAATGGCAACTTCACAATGGCAGGCGGTACAGTTTACGTTTGCGGACCTACTAACGGTGGCAACGGTGCACTTGACTACAACGGCACTGCAACTGTAACAGGGGGAACGCTCATCGCCTGTGGTGCAGTTGGAATGGAAGAGGGCTTCGGTGACAGCTCCACACAATACAGTGTTCTGCACGATCTTGGTTCGACAGTTTCAGCAAACGAAAAACTGACTATCACTGACAGTGACGGCAAGGAGATCTTAAGCTTTACCCCTACAAAGACTTGGCAGAGCGTTGTATTCACAAGCGCTGACCTGAAGGAAGGCGAAACCTACACCATTACGGCAGGGTCGCAGTCGGAAACCGTGACTATTGACGGCATTGTTACTTCTAATTCCAAGGGAATGAGCTTTGGCAGAGGTCATGGCGGAGGACGTGGTTTCTGATATGAACGACAAAAGGACGAACTTGGGGTTCGTCCTTTTTTATTTGGCTGATTTATCGTTCATAGTATGCGGGACGTCGAAGACGCCGTCCCCTACATTTGTGTAATATAAATCGTAGGTACGAACAGTGTTCGCCAGTTTTTGCTCACCTTTGTTGTATACATACGCAAAAAAGACCGCCTCATGATGAAGCGGTCTTTAGTAAGCAATTTAGTTTTGGCTGTGCAGATTATGCAAGCTCAGCAAAGTACTTGATTGTTCTTACCATCTGTGATGTGTAAGAGTTCTCGTTGTCGTACCAAGAAACTACCTGTACCTCATAGAGGTCATCAGCGATCTTAGATACCATTGTCTGAGTAGCATCGAAGAGTGAACCAAATCTCATGCCGATAACGTCAGAAGAAACGATTGGATCCTCGTTGTAGCCAAATGACTCAGAAGATGCAGCCTTCATAGCAGCGTTGATGCCTTCAACTGTTACGTCAGCACCCTTTACAACTGCTGTAAGGATTGTTGTTGAACCAGTTGGAACTGGAACTCTCTGTGCAGAACCGATGAGCTTGCCGTTAAGCTCTGGGATTACAAGGCCGATAGCCTTTGCAGCACCTGTTGAGTTAGGAACGATGTTTGCAGCACCAGCTCTTGCTCTTCTCAGGTCACCCTTTCTGTGAGGACCGTCAAGGATCATCTGGTCGCCTGTGTAAGCATGGATAGTGCTCATGATACCGCTCTGGATAGGAGCATACTTATTAAGAGCATTAGCCATAGGAGCAAGACAGTTTGTTGTGCAAGATGCAGCTGAAATGATTGTATCGTCAGCTGTAAGTGTCTTCTCGTTTACTGAGTAAACGATAGTCTTGAGGTCGTTACCAGCAGGAGCTGAGATAACTACCTTCTTAGCACCAGCATCGAGGTGAGCCTGGCTCTTAGCCTTTGATGTATAGAAGCCTGTGCACTCGAGAACTACGTCTACACCAAGCTTGCCCCAAGGACAATCCTTAGCGTCCTTTTCTGCATAAATCTGAAGAGTCTTGCCGTCAACAGTGATAGTATTAGCCTCATCATCAGCTGATACTGTGTGAAGGTTCTCACCGATCTTACCACAGTAACCGCCCTGAGCTGTATCATACTTAAGAAGATCAGCGAGCATTGAAGGCTTTGTCAGGTCGTTGATTGCAACTACCTCGTAGCCCTCTGCGCCAAACATCTGTCTGAATGCAAGACGTCCAATACGTCCAAAACCATTAATTGCGACTTTAACTGCCATAATTAATTTACCTCCTAAAAATTTTTCTGTACTTATTATACTACATTTTTCTATACATTGCAAGTGTTTTTACAAAAAACTTAGAACTTTTTTTCTTTAAGGCAATACCGCACAATCTTTGTGCGGTATTGCCTTAAAGCTTCACCCCAAAGCCATCTGAGTCTTGATCCGTCAAAGCACTGCTAAATTCTTTAAAATATGATCAAATATTGATGATTTTTTATTGACTACCCCGACAGTTTAGGTTATAATATTTACATGAGATCTTTATGAAAGGCAGGCTAACAAAGTGAAACTGACATCTTCTGTGAAAGAGATATACGCTCAGTCTGAGGAAAACATTATCCTCACTGACGCTGAGCTTAATGTCATTTGGAAAAATCATGGTGATCTGCCTGATGCTATAGATATTCCTGCTTTATGCGATACTCCGGAAAACGCTTTCATTCTGCCTGTTGAAAAGACAGCTACCTTTGAATATAAGGGCAGGTTTGCAGACTCGGCGGCAATGCGGTTTGAACCGCTGAGAGATAATGGCATTATAACGAATTATCTCATACACTATTACTCCTGCATGGACATAGAACGTCTTTCGGACAAGTCTGGGTATTTACGCTTCAAATCGAATTTTCTCGGCAACATAAGGATGGAGCTTTCTAAAATGTTAGCGATGCTTGACAGCCAAAAGGAATCCTTTTCTTCAAAAGCCGGCACTGAATATGAGCATTTTGACCACGAGGCAAGACTTCGTATACTGAAGACATTTTCCGCAACGGTGAACATGACAGAACTTGCAAAATATTTCAGTGGCAATTTCACAACTGAATATCAGAGCCTGTCAGACATATGCGGTGAGGTATGCGACGAAGAAGGCAATTTGCTGGAGGAGGACGGCTGTATTTTCAGATACTCCATAGACCCGTGCATTTATTTTGAAACAAACAAAAGCCTTATTAAAAATGTGCTTGTAAATCTGCTTGTGAACGCATATATGTACAATGACAAGGAACAGCGGCAGGTGGAACTTATCCTAAAAACTGAGGGCGACAGGATAATACTGTCAATAAGTGATAACGGCAACGGCATGACAGACGATGTATGGCAGGCGGCTATCACGCCCTTTGGCACATTCCAGAAATACAGCAGCAGTGAGGCGTTGGGGCTTGCACTGGCAAAATGCTTTTGCGACCGTTTTGACGGTGAACTAAGTTATCGCAGCGAGATCGGCAAAGGCACTTGTGTGACCATGAGTTTCCCATGTGACAGCCGTGGTTTGCCGAAAGAGTTCCATGTGAGCAGAATGCCACCCATACCGAACCCATACGGCAGTACCTACTGCATAATGGCTAAAGGGCTTGACCCGCTGAAATAGGGTTTGGGCAATATACAGAGCAAGTGAATAAATGGGATACAAAAAAGGCAGTGCCGATCTTCTCGGTACTGCCTTGATTATTTTATGGAAATTAGTCCTTGATGATAGACTTACCTGTCATTTCCTTTGGCTGCTCAAGACCCATGAGTTTGAGCATTGTTGGTGAAAGGTCAGCAAGCACGCCGCCCTCTCTGATAAGAACATTGCCTGCGCCTGCGATAATAAGAGGTACAAGGTTGGTTGTGTGGGCTGTGAATGGAGAGCCGTCCTCTTCCATCATCTTATCTGCGTTGCCGTGGTCTGCTGTGATAAGTGCTATACCGCCCTTTGCAAGAACTGCGTCAACCGTTTTGCCTACGCACTCGTCAACTGCTTCTACTGCTGCTACGGCTGCGTCAAACACGCCTGTGTGACCTACCATATCGCAGTTTGCATAGTTGAGGATAATTGCGTCATACTTGTCAGACTCTATTCTCTTGAGAACTTCGTCGCAAACAAGATATGCGCTCATTTCAGGCTGGAGGTCATATGTTGCTACCTTTGGTGAATTGATGAGGGCTCTGTCCTCGTTCTCAAAAGGAGCTTCTACGCCGCCGTTGAAGAAGAATGTAACGTGAGCATACTTTTCTGTTTCAGCGATTCTCAGCTGTGAAAGACCCTTCTTTGCGATATACTCGCCGAAAGTATTTTCAAGGCTTGCTGGCTTGAATGCAACGTCAACGTTTGGCATTGTTGCGTCATACTGTGTCATGCAGACATAGTAAAGTGGGAATCTGCCATTTCTTCTCTCAAAGCCTGTGAAGTCGTCGTCAACGAGAGTTCTTGTTATCTCTCTTGCTCTGTCAGGACGGAAGTTGAAGAAGATAACGCTGTCATTTGCGGATATCTTGCCGTTCTCATCGATAACTGTAGGAACAACGAACTCGTCTGTAACGTCAGCGGCATAGGAAGCCTTAATAGCATCAACTGCGTTATCAGCCTTATTGCCCTCGCCGTATACCATTGCGTCATAAGCCTTGCCTACACGCTCCCAACGGTTATCTCTGTCCATTGCATAGTAACGTCCCATTACTGTTGCTATCTTGCCGACACCAATTTCCTTGAGCTTTTCTTCAAGCTCAGCTACGAAGTCAACACCGCTTGTAGGAGGAACATCTCTGCCGTCCATAAAGCAATGAACATAAACCTTTGTAAGACCTGCTTTCTTAGCAAGCTCCAAAAGACCATAGAGGTGTGAATTATGTGAGTGAACACCGCCGTTTGAAAGAAGTCCGAACAGGTGGAGTGCGCTGTCATTCTTCTTGCAGTTCTCAACGGCTGCTGTGAAAGCTTCGTTTGAGAAGAATTCGCCGTCCTTGATAGACTTTGTAATTCTTGTAAGCTCCTGATAAACTATTCTTCCTGCACCGATATTTGTATGGCCTACCTCTGAGTTACCCATTTGTCCCTCAGGAAGTCCAACGTCCATGCCGCTTGCACCGATAAGAGTGTGCGGATAGTTGGCAAGAAGTCTGTCGATATTAGGTGTTTTGGCAGCTCTGATAGCGTTGCCGTAATCCTTGTGATTATAGCCGAAGCCGTCCATAATGATAAGTGCTATGGGTTTCTTTGACATATTTCTTAGTCCTTTCAACATCATTTATATTCGTATTATCCCCAATAACCGCCCTTTTCAAGAAAGCTCAGGACATATTCCTTAAATTCCTTGGCTGTATCGTCGCTTGTGTAATAGGTCTTTGCGCCGATACGGACATAGTTACTCTCTCCTGACTCATAGTAGATAGCTGGACCTTCTGAACATTTTATATCCAGCCAATCGCCGCCAACAACGTACTCCTTTGAATCCGGCTCTTTTTCTTCTGCGTTTTCCATGACTTTCGTGCGGAACTCTGTTATCTTGTCGAGCAGCTCGCTGTCTGTAAACTCAACGCCGCTAAGGAGCTTACTAGAGTCCATTTTGATAGTTACATTTTCAAGCTTAGCCTCAGATGTTGTCTGAGAGCTTTCTGCCGCCGGTGCGCTGCTTTCGTCAACGCTTCCGCAGGCTGCAAATGACATACACATGGATAATACTAATGCTGCAAATATTAATTTTTTCATAGTTGCGTCCCCCCTGTTCAAAAAAAGCAGAGGACAGCCGCAGCCGTCCCCTGCGGAACTTTTTATTTGTTTGTTCTTGTGACGAATGATATTTTACCCCTAGATATCCGTCTGTTAATTAGCCCTCAACAGCAGCCTGAACGATAGTGTTGAAGTCAGCAGCCTTCAGTGAAGCGCCGCCGATAAGACCGCCGTCTACGTTCTCCTTAGAAAGAAGCTCTGCGCAGTTCTTAGCGTTCATTGAGCCGCCGTACTGAATTGTAACTGCCTCTGCTGTAGCTTCGTCATAGATCTTAGCAAGTGTTGCTCTGATGAATGCACAAACTTCCTCAGCCTGATCTGCTGTAGCTGTCTTGCCTGTACCGATAGCCCATACTGGCTCGTAAGCGATAACGGACTTCTTAACGTCCTCTGCTGATACGCCGAAGAAATCAAGCTTTACCTGTCTTGCGATAACTTCCTCTGTGATGTTGCACTCACGCTCCCAGAGAAGCTCGCCAACGCAAACGATAGGCTTAAGACCAGCTGCAAGAGCTGCCTTTGTTCTCTTGTTTACTGTTTCGTCTGTTTCACCGAAATACTGTCTTCTCTCAGAGTGACCGATAACAACGTACTCAACGCCAAGCTCAACGAGCATATCTGCTGAGATCTCGCCTGTGAAAGCGCCGCTCTTCTCAAAGTGAACGTTCTCTGCACCGATCTTTACGTTTGAACCTGCTGTTGCGTTGATAGCAGTTTCAAGGTTTGTGAAAGGAACGCAAGCGATAACTTCAACCTTGCCCTCAGCGTTTGCAACCAGTGGCTTGATAGCTTCGAGAAGCTCCTTAGCCTCAGGTCTTGTCTTGTTCATTTTCCAGTTTCCTGCAATAATTGCTTTTCTTACAGCTTTTTTCATGATAAAAAACTCCTTTATTTTTTATAGGGAACAGAAAAACTGCTCCTGCTAGTTTTCCAAGTCTATTATACAACATTCCCTCGTATTTGTCAACTAATTAACAAAGGCTTGGACTTATTTTATCTGTTTATTACAGCTTATCTATAAGCATAACGACACCGAAAACGCCAAGCAGGACACCGATAGCGATAGCCGCATAGCCGAAAGGCGTTTTCTCCTCTTTTTCCTCGGCTTCCTTTTCCTCCTCAGTGACTTCTACCTTTGATTTTTCATCGTCAAGGTAAAATTCCTGTGGGTTTTCTGGGTTATACTTTATGTCTATCATATCGCCCTTTTCATAGCCGTTGTCTGTGACTATCTGGGTATATTTCTCGCCGTCAATGGTATAGCCGATTTTCCACTCGGTAAAAACTCTGTCCTCGCCGCCGTTGAAATCAGGCATTGTGGTCTTGACTTTCTGCAAGGCCTTTGCCTGAGTTGGTTCGTAGTGATCCTCCTCGGGGATATTATGTTCCTGCTCTGGAAAAAAGCGATAGCCCTGCAAAGCTTTGATACCGAAATAGATAAGTCCAATGCCTGTGAGCAGAAGAATTATTCCGCCTATGCCCTGCCAGCCTAATCCGCTTTTTGCAAGTAGTGTTATTTCATTCATTTTTACTACCTCGATTTCTGCATAAAAAAGGGACAGGCAAAACCTGCCTGCCCCTAGCTTATAGCTTAGTAAAATATATTACTTGTCAGCGATTACGTCGATACCTGGGAGTACCTTGCCCTCGAGGTATTCAAGTGAAGCTCCGCCGCCTGTTGAGATGTGTGACATCTTATCAGCAAAGCCAAGCTGGATAACTGCTGCTGCTGAGTCGCCGCCGCCGATGATAGTTGTAGCGTCTGTTTCAGCAAGTGCCTTTGCAACTGCGATAGTACCCTTTGCAAGTGTTGGGTTCTCGAACACACCCATAGGACCGTTCCAAACAACTGTCTTTGCAGACTTAACAGCCTCGCCGAAGAGAGCCTGTGTCTTTGTGCCGATATCAAGGCCTTCCTTGTCAGCTGGGATCTTGTCAGAATCAACAACTTCTACGTCGATAGGAGCGTCGATTGGATCAGGGAAACCTGCTGCAACTGTTGTGTCGATAGGGAGAAGAAGCTTCTTGCCAAGCTTTTCAGCCTTTGCCATCATTTCCTTGCAGTAGTCGATCTTTGTATCGTCAACGAGGGAAAGACCAACTTCCTTGCCCTGTGCCTTAAGGAATGTATATGCCATACCGCCACCGATGATAAGTGTATCGCACTTCTCGAGGAGGTTTGAGATAACGTTGAGCTTATCTGCTACCTTTGCGCCGCCGAGGATAGCAACGAATGGTCTAACAGGTGTTTCAACTGCATTTCCGAGATAGTTGATCTCTTTCTGCATGAGGTAACCAACTGCTGTTTCCTTAACGAACTTTGTAACGCCAGCTGTAGAAGCATGAGCTCTGTGAGCTGAACCGAAAGCGTCCATTACGAATACTTCGTCGTCAACGAGGTCAGCAAGTTCCTTAGCGAAAGCTTCGCCGTTCTTTGTTTCCTCTGCGCCTCTGAATCTTGTGTTCTCAAGAACAACGATATCTCCGTCAGCCATTTCAGCAACTGCCTTCTTAGCGTTGTCGCCAACTACTGTATCGTCAGCAGCGAATGTTACCTTTGTTTCAGGAAGAAGCTCTGCAAGTCTTGCAGCAGCAGGAGCAAGTGAGAACTTAGCCTCTGGGCCGTTCTTCGGCTTGCCGAGATGTGAACACAGAACTACCTTGCCGCCGTCAGCTACCAGCTTCTTGATAGTTGGGAGAGCAGCTGTTATTCTGTTATCGTTTGTAATAACGCCGTCCTTAAGAGGAACGTTAAAGTCAACTCTTACGAGTACCTTTTTGCCCTTTACATTAATGTCATCAACAGTAACTTTGTTTAAACCTGCCATTTTAAAGACACCTCTCAATTTAATTTTTTTATTCACGTTGTTAAAAATCTAACAACCTTACCTTTATTATATAACATACCGTCATAAAAATCAAGTATTTTTTTATAATTTTTACCCTGATTTTATAACTTTAGGCTTTTAAAGTGCGTCCACCTTTATCTCTCCGTTGTCAGCGGATATTGCCACGGCGGACACTGCTCCCTCGCCCTTGTCTATAAGCAGTTCGGCTATCTTATCCTCCACCTCGTTTCTTATGACACGGCGGATATCTCTTGCACCAAGCTTCTGACCGTATGCCTTATGTGCAATAGTTTTCAGAGCTTTATCTGTATATCTCAGGCTGATATGTTTCTCCTCCAGCGGTGATTTCATCTCGTCCAGCATAAGGCCTGCTATGCCAGCGTAATTCTCCTCTGTGAGCGGATTGAACACAACTATCTCGTCAATTCTTCCAAGAAACTCAGGTCTCAGGAAATCTCTCAGGGCTTTCATTGCTTTATCCTTGGCGATATCACTGTCGGTCTTATTGAAGCCCACACCTGTATCTCTATCAGTCGAACCTGCGTTTGATGTCATGACGATAACTGTGTTCTCAAATGAAACGCTTCTGCCCTGTGAATCGTTGATACGTCCCTCGTCAAGTATCTGGAGAAGTATGTTCATAACGTCAGGGTGAGCCTTTTCTATTTCGTCAAAAAGTACCACTGAATATGGTCTGCGGCGGACTTTTTCGGTAAGCTGACCTGCTTCATCAAAGCCTACATATCCCGGAGGTGAGCCGATAAGCTTTGATACTGAGTGCTTCTCCATATACTCGGTCATGTCAACCCTGATAAGCGGTTCGGTGGCGTCAAAAAGCTCTTCTCCAAGGACTTTCACAAGCTCTGTTTTTCCAACGCCTGTTGGGCCGACGAAAATAAATGAAGCCGGTCTGCGACGTTTTGAAAGCTGAACCCTTGTACGCTTTATTGCCTTTGCGACCTTATCAACGGCTTCGTCCTGGCCGATAACACGCTTTGAAAGAGCTTCTTTAAGATGCTTTATCTTATCATACTCGGTCTGAGCTATCTTATTGGCAGGGATACCTGTCCAAAGCTCTATTACCTTTGAGATATCTTCCTCTGTGACCTGAACGTTTTTAAGAGTTTCTTCCACCTCTTTGAGTCTGTTCTGGATCCTGAGTATCTCGCCCTTTTCCTTTGCGATTATCTCATAGTCAGGGTCTGACTTCTGTTCGTAATCCTCAACGAGCTTTTCATGCTTTTTAAGCTCCTCGTTAAGTGCGTCGAACTCCTCTATTTCAGGCGTTCTGATACTTGTGCAGGCGCAGGCTTCGTCAAGAAGATCTATCGCCTTGTCAGGGAGAAATCTGTCGTTGATATATCTTTCAGAAAGCACTGCACACTCTCTGAGCATATCGTCTGATATCTTTACTCTATGGAAATTCTCGTAATACTGCTTTATGCCTTTGAGGACTGTGATTGTGTCCTCAACTGTCGGCTCGGAAACTGTTACAGGCTGGAAACGTCTTTCAAGTGCAGAGTCCTTTTCGATATACTTTCTGTACTCCTTGAAAGTCGTTGCGCCGATGACCTGTATCTCGCCTCTTGAAAGGGACGGTTTCAGGATATTAGCTGCGTTCATCGTTCCCTCATTATCGCCTGTGCCAACAAGGGTATGCACCTCGTCTATAAAGAGGATAACATTGCCCTGCTCTTTTACTTCCTCTACAAGTCCTTTACAACGGCTCTCGAACTGTCCTCTGAACTGAGTGCCTGCAACAAGTGCGGTAAGGTCGAGGAGGTAAAGCTCCTTATCCTTGATATGGAACGGCACATCTCCGCCAACTATCCTCTGTGCGATACCCTCGGCAATGGCTGTTTTACCAACGCCAGGTTCGCCTATAAGGCATGGGTTGTTCTTCTGACGTCTTGACAGGATATGGATAACTCTTGATATCTCCTTATCTCTGCCCACAACGTTATCAAGCTTGCCCTCTCTTGCTTTCTGAGTAAGATTTGTGCAATAGTTGTTGAGAAATTTAAGCTTTTTCTTTTTATCCTTTGGCTTGTTCTCTCCGCCCTCATCGGTGGCTTTAGGCATACCTCCTGCGAGGTTGCTGAAAAGATTGGCTGCATCACCGCCGAAAAGATTGCTCAGGAAGTTCGTTCCGCCCGGCTCAAAATCGTCCCCGTCGGAAGCCTCCATAAGCTGATTTGACATTGCTTCAAGGTCATCGTCTGAGATGCCCATTGCCTTCATATAATCGTCCACCTGCGAAATGCCAAGCTCCTTGGCACAAACAAGGCAAAGTCCCTCGTTCTTCTTGTGCTGAGGGTCCTTGGCGTTCATCTGTGAGATGAACACCACAGCAGGACGCTTTTTACATCTTGAACACATTAACATTTTTATTTGCTCCTTTCCTTACTGATACACCTTACGGTAATCATTTATACAGAATATCAAAGAAGTAACTGAACAGATAGGTATTTTCAAAAACAGCGCTGTTGAACTTGGGAAGCTTGTTCTCGGTAGCATTTATCACAGTGCAGACCATAAAGGCTATCAACACCAGATACAGACCACCTTTGCAAAGACCAAGCACCATGCCTGCGAAACGGTTTGCCGCTGTCAGACCTGCCATTCGGGTAAAAACTCCCGACAGACGCAGGATAAGCCTTATGACTATCTCCATAAGCACATAAACCGTCATGAACACGCAAAGCCTTATAAAAGTCAGGGCGATCGGTCGGAAAATGTTCTTTTCCAGATACTCAGCACCAGTTCTGCCACCCTCAGAGAGAGCCTTGACGGCTTCGTCTATCTGCTCGGCAGTGAACTTCACCGCCTTAGACAGACTTTTTCCAAGCTTATTGCCCTCCAGCTTTTCGCTGAGCTTTTGGGGCATAACGCTGTGGATATACTCTGAAAGCTCCTCGCCCTTTTGCTGAGCAGTATCAAGGTCTGTTCCCTTTGAAACAAGCAGCTTTTCGGTATTCTCCGCAAGAGTGCCTGCCCCTGACAGGACGTTTTTTATCTCCTCATCTGAAAGGTCGATATCAACGCCCTCGTTTTTCAGTTCATTGCTCACAAGCTTTGAAAGATCCGTCTGTTCAGCAGCGTTTTCAAGGCTCGTTATAAGCTGTGTTTTGAAATATTTGTTATATACATTTTCAGCCGACATATTGGCTATAAGAAAAGCCACAAGAACGGCTGCC
>ULTV01027293.1_pt1 | contig 24676 bp, 28 predicted proteins | sample 1957931 | NCBI WGS metagenome assembly ULTV01 (sample SAMEA4835743, study PRJEB28245) | human gut metagenome | biome: gut microbiome; material: fecal sample | place: Denmark | collected 2008
AAACATTGACATTCAAATATTTGGATGTTATAATAAGAAAGGACGTTTAATATGAAAAAGATCGTTAAGAGGATCGTAGCTATGGGTACTGCTGTTATGATGATGAGTTCTATGGCTATTGGGGCTAGTGCGTATGAAGCCATAAAATACGGCAGAGCAGTTGGTGGTTCTGGCTCAAATGCTTATATTTCATGTTTTGTAACAGGAATAAGAACAAATTCAACTGTAGCTGGTCAAGCTTGGACTAGGACATCAAGTAACAATAACAATGTTTACAATCCAAATTGTAAATACAGCGGTTATGTTTATGCAAGTGCCTCTGTTGGTGGTACTGGTTGTGGATCATCTCATTCTGACACAGGTAAAATTGAGCATTCGTTTGGGTTAAAAGGTTGTACATCTTCAAAGTTAGTAAAAACTGTACATATTTATAATGATAAGGTACATGGCAATTACAGCACAACGCTTTCCGTTGATAGTCAATAATAGAACTTGAGTGTGAATTATGAAAACTAAAATTATTATCGCAACAGCCGCAGTTATAATTGCCGCAGTTGCAGTTACACTTTTCATTTCTCTTGGCACAAAATCCGATAAGGCGGTTTCTTCTGAAAAGGGTCAACAAGAACTTTCTGCTTCTCCCACAAACCTTTTGTGTCCTGAAGCTTCTTCTACTGCATTTGCAAACAATTTTGTGTATTACAAAACCTATGACGGCATTGCAGAATATGATATCGAATCCGACAGCCTTGCAATGATAAAGGTCAAGCTTCAAGAGTATTCAAACTTGTCCTGCTATACCATATATGACGGCGTTATATACGCTGTAAGGTCAGTGTATAATTCTGCTACGCAAAAAGAAGATTACAGCATTGTCACAGTGGATTACAACAGCGGTGAAGTCACGGAAGTGTATTCTGCACCAAAGGACAGCATATTAGGCTGTATGTCTATGGACAAAGACGGAGATATCTATTTTGTTGAGGGCAAATACAAAAAGAGCGAGACCGACGAGAACGGATTCAGCACAGGCTATTCGCTATATAAATACGCTCTCAAAAACTCTGACAAAAGCGAGATAACAAAAGCCAATACCTATTACATAAGCGACGGCAAGCTTTATTTTACAAGGCTTTGCCCAAAGACGGATACAGTCCGCCTATTTATAGCTCCACTTTCAGACCCTCAGAACGTCAAGGATACAGGCATTGATGTTGGCTCTCAGATAAGCGAAAATACGCCGTATATGTATTATCCGGCCGACGGAGATGTGTATTACTCTAATGGCGAAAACAAGCTGTATAGGTATAACGAGGATAATGAAAAAAGTGACACAGTTTGCACTTTTAAAGACAAATCTTTTGTAAGATATTTTCAGTATTTCAATAACACTATGATAGTGCTTGTTCGTGAGCCAAATGATAATGGCAAAATGTATCAGTATGTGCTTTATTATCTTGATAACGATAATAAACCGCAGAAGATAATTGATGATGCTAAGCTCAATGAAAAGTATTTTTACGGCTATGAGTATATCGACTATATGACAATATTCAATAACTGTGAGGATTATTTCCTGCTTTCGACCTATGATCCCGACGCTGATACAGCCGCTTATCTTGTGGATAAAGATTTTAAACTGCACAAGTTTATTTCAAACGGCGAATGGGATTATGATACATATGCAGAGATACAGTCAGAAATGTAAGAGCTTGATGTTTGAGGTGTGACGATTTGAAACTTCTCAGATTTATGATAAGAAAAGATATGGCGAAGTCAGCTTTGATAAGCTTATTGCTGGCTTTGCTTTCCTGCGCCTTTTTGATATCTGTACTCAGACCTTCTTATGCTTATGGCGAAAAATACATGACCTATCTTAAAGGCGGCTCGGAAACTGTAAGCCAAGACGCTCAAAAGCTTGCTGATGAGCAAAACGCTCTTAACAACGAGATAAACGACTATCAGAATAACCACAACACAGGCGGTGTAAAGCAGGCTGAATTGCCTGTGGAACTTGAGGAAAAGATAATAGATTTCTCTCAGAAAAATTCACAAGCAGGCGCAGGACTTGACAGTATGTTTTCTCTTATTGAGGGAGAGCTATATTCCCAGCAAAATGCTTTGAAGCTCATTTCCGAGCGTGTGCGAGGTTACAGCCGAAATGCAAGACGTGGCGTTACGGATGAGTATTCTTTGAAGCTTTCCGACAAGCTCATCAGCGATTACAACGCCGTGATAACAGACCTAAAAAAGTCGGACGATATCATTGACACCAGAGCCGCTGACGGCTTTGAAAACTATATGTCATCGGAAATTTTGATACCGTTCGGCGTTTATTTGCTTCTTTTCAGCATTTTTTCATCAGAGATACAAAGCGGCAGGATAAAAAGCTTTGGAATAACCAAAACGGGCGTGAGGAAATTCTCACTTTTCAAGCTTTGTACCGGCTTTGTTGCTGTAATAATTCTTGTTTTGATAATTTACACTGTGGATATTATAACTCTTTTTATTTACGATACAAACGGCTTTAAACTTGATATGCCATTGCAATATCTGAGCGGTTTTGAACTAAGTTCGGCGAATATGAGCTTTGGCGGATATCTAGTTGCAGTATTTGCCGCAAAACTTGTTTATGCGCTTTTCACCGCAAGTATTGTTATGTTTCTTTCAATGCTTTGCAGAAAGACCATACTTGCAGGAGCTGTCTGTCTTGTGCCAATATTTGTACCATTATATCTGAAAACCACAAGTCTTTCCAATCCTGCCGTTGACATTTTAACAGGCAATTACACCAATATGCTCAATGACACAGGTTATATGAATTTCTGGGGAATACCTGCACGAGAATACGTTGTTTATTTTGCTATCATATTCATCATGACCGCATTTTTTGTCGCAGGGACATATCTCCTTGCTGAAAGGCAGGTGGGATAATGAAAAGTATGTATAGTTATCAGACTTCACGGCTCATAAAGAAATTCTGGCTGCTTTTTGTCATAGTGATAATTTTTTCAGCTTCCGCAAAATTCACAGTGTATCGGAGCTTTGATTCTTCAAATAATCTTACCTATATGAACAAAGAAACGGCGGAGATATACAATGAACTTATAGAAAATTCAGCAGACAAGACACTTGATCAATGTGATGAATACATAACGGACTATGAGCTGAGGAGTTACGCAGGCGGTTATAACGGTAACATCACAGCCGCCGTGAACAAGTATAAGACCGAGCTTCGCAGTTGTTTCATGGTCGAAAGCATCAGAAGCTATGCACGCACGGGAAGAGGTCTAACAGACGCTAATATTCCCTCTGACCTTGTGAAAAACAGCCGACTTTACGCTGCATTTCCAACTCCACAGGTGATAAATGACGAGCCGTTTTTGAAATTTCTCGAATTGCGGGCGGTAGATATTATGCCGATATTTGTGCTGTTGCTTGTGGGTGTTTTTGTTGCGGACAGTTACGAAAAACGAATGGATCAGCAGATAAGGATATCTAAAAATTCGTCAGCGTTTTTTAAGTCACGGGAGATAATTTTATCAGTGGCGATATTTATAATGTTCACACTGAGCTTTTTTGCAGACCTTATTATAAGCGGAACATTACATCAGAGCGAGTACAGCACCTCATCTTTACAAAGCGTGTGGCAATTTGACCTTGCGCCTTTAATGCTAACTGTTAGAGGTACAATAATATGGCTATATGTCACAAGGCTTATGTCGCTTTTTATAACCTACGGCATTTTCGTGCTTGTGGCAAAGCAAGTGCGCTCTGTGAAAAAATATGTTATGCTGACCTCTGGGCTGATAGCGGTCATGTCCGCCGCCGCACATTATGTGGGAGCACTTTCGCCTTATATGTTTGCGGCTGTCACAAGCGTAAATGGGCAGCTTAACAACCTTGACTATATGAGGGCTTTTGATTGTTCGGAAGCGGTAGCTGTATTCATATATCTTGCAGCGATTTTGAGCGGACTGACTGCATGGAGATACAGCGGATATTATGAAAAAAGCTTTGACCGATAAGGAGTGGTGATGATATGAGCGTTTTAAGAGTAGAAAACTTATCCAAAAGATACGGCAAAAAGCAGGTGCTCAAGGGCATAACCTGCGAATTTCATACGGGCATAAACGCTTTGCTTGGACCAAACGGCGCAGGCAAGACCACCATAATGAACTGCATATCGGGCGTGATAAAAAAGTCGGGCGGCAGCGTGACCCTTGACGGGCAGGACGTTTTTGAAATGGGCGAGAAATATCGTGAAAAGCTGAGCTTTCAGTTTCAGTATCAGCCATTTTATCCAAGCTACACCGCCCATGAATTTCTCAGATTTTCGGCTCTGTTAAAAGGAATGCCTGAGCCGCTTATTGAGGACGAGATAAGACGTGTGCTGGGGCTTGTGAATCTGTCTGAAAATCTTGATGACAAGATAAAGTCATTTTCTGGCGGAATGAAACAGCGCCTTGCCATTGCACAGACTATCCTTAACTCCCCCGAGATACTGATTTTTGACGAGCCTTCTGCTGGTCTTGACCCATTCGAACGTGAGCAATTCAAGAGGATAATGGTGAAGCTCAAAGAAACAAGCATTATAATAATCTCAACACACATCGTTTCCGACATCGACACTATAACAGACAATCTTATCATCTTGAATAAAGGCTCAGTTATTGCAAATGACAGCCCCGATGTGCTTTTTGAGCACATAAGGGGTATGGTTTGGGATATTCCGAAAGCGGACATTGGTCTGCTGCCTATCGAGAACATTTATTATGAGGATACAAAGTCGAAGACTATCTCAAAGACAAAGCCCACCCCTAACGCTGTTATGAGCGAGCCGACTATGAATGATCTTTATTTCTGCGGACAGCTTGACGGGGGAGTGTTTGAGTGAGGAGATAATTCAGATAATGATGTCTACTTTGAACGATAGTTGCCTCTTATCTTCAGTAATTAGGCTTTGTCCTCTGCGAAAAAATTTGTAAAGAAAGGATAAAATATGCTTATAAACCACGACCAAAATATGCTTTGTCTTGATGAATTTGATATACTTGAACTGCGTGAAAATGCAGATGAGTGTGATTATCTTTTTGTTGTTTCGCCTAAAATTGAAACAAAGATATGCACTAAATAATGAACATTATACAGCTCTTAAGATAAGAGGTCACAAACATTTGTGTAAAGACTGTGGAAGTATTTTTGTTGATAGATTCAATACACTTGATCTTTGCTTAAAAATGACTAACAGACTTAGGTGTAAGATCCAGCAATTATCATTAACAAAACCATTTAAGCATATTGCACGAGACGGGAAAGGTTATTCGTTTGAAATTCTAAGAGGAAAGGTTCTTTATGGTCAAGCCTATAAAACCAAAGCCATTTTTTCGTATAATAAATTTTCTCCGACAATACACTATGTAACTGGTCCTTCGAACCGCTCGTCATTAAATATGATTCAAAATCTTATGGATTCGTACAAACAGATATCAGGAGCTGATATTGATAGGTTAAAATTAGGACTATTCTAAATAGAATAAGCTGCCACAGATTTTTTCTGTAGCAGCTTATTTTTGTTTATGCTATTCCTTCTTGCGAAGATATCCGTCATCATCATATTTCTTAGCTATATGCTGTGCAGCTTGCCAATCGCCCCATTTGTCTACAGCCTTATCCCAAAGTTTATCTATTTGCTTTGGCGGAACGTATTCCAAATTGCCATATATTATTTCCATTTATCTTTTGGTATAATGTTGCGATCTGACTATATACCAAAAATCATCAAGATCGATCAAGTTTTACACCCTCTTTTTTATTTAATTCTATACTATATTATATCATATTTTCTAAAAAAGTTTACATTTATCAACACGGAAGTTGAAATAGCCTAAATTCTCTGCGGTCTTAAAAAAAGCAGCCTCGTTTTACAGAAGCTGCCTTATGTACATTAATTTTATTCTAGATCTTTTTTCTTTACAGAAGCAACACAGAAGTCGATGCGTTCTTCATCATCTTCTTCATTTCCTGAACCTGTGAGAGGAACTCTTTTTGTTGGATCGATCCCGTCAACGGCTGTAACAAGCCCTGTGCCCTCGCCAATAGAAGCACCCAGTACTCTGAACTTTGTAATGTCGATAGGCTCGATAGAGGTCTCAACAGGCTTTTCAAGCTGTGGTATCCACTCGTATGGTACACGATAAGCTCTGTAGATCATGTTGCTTTTGAATGTTCCAGCAAAATTCTTGAAATAAGGGTTTACAAATTCCCAAACTATTTCATGGTCAGGTGTGACCTCAAGAAGATGTCCATCTGAACCTTCCGTAATAAGAGTGTTTCCGTTCGGAAGTCGCTGTGCAGAGCTGATGTATGAGCTATAGAACTTAGAAGCGTCAGTAAAAAGCAGATTTCCTGCTTCAAGGGGAGTGTACTGCCATGTTATTTCAAGTGTAACAGGATTGAATTGAAGAACTCTTGAGTAATCTCTGTGTGCATTGTTCACGCCTGTGAGGGAAGCAGGGTTAGGTGTGCCGTAGCCACCCTCGCCACCGTTATCGAATACCAACAGGTCGCCCTCTCCAGGAAGTCCCTTTGGTATCATGTGCAGGTGGTGCTGACCAATTATCCAGCCAAGCTTCTTTGTGGCTTCGCTTTCGTTGAAGTTAGGACCTACACGCCATACTATCTTACCTGTTGATTTCTCGATAATTCCGAGTATGTTTGAATTTCTTGCGTCAAATATGATATTGTCTGGGTGGAAGCGTTTGTCACCTGCGTCATACCACTTATTTTCGCCAAGGGTAGAGAAGTTGTTTATGTGCATCCAATCTCCACCTGCCTCACCGTGAAGACCAGGGTTTCTGAACAATGCGTTCTTTGCGGCCTCGTCAAAGCCAAGCTCATCAAAGTGGTCGCTTGCACGCCAGCTCCAAATTATATTGCCTTCCCAATCCACTTCGATGATCTTATCGTCGATAAGTCTTTTGTCTGAAATATCGTGGTTGTAGAGGTTCTCGTGAGTAAGGATAAGTGTATTGCCACTGTCTGTCTTTGGCTCACCATTTGGATAATAGTAACCCACAGTGCTGCCCTCACGCTGAAAATCATGGTGCTGTCTAGCCATATAGACCGGTTCTTTACCCGGGTCGGCAACAAGTTCAGTTTTGTCGAATTTCCATACGATATGACCGTCCCAGTCTACCTGAACAAGATCAAGTTGATCCTGATATGCATATTTACCTCCTCTTGCTCCTGTTGTGCCCATTACATATCCGCCTGGGAGTATTTTGTTAGGAAATCCTCCCAGTCCAGCCCAAAGCTTTACTTCATTGCCATTCATATCTATGAGCAGAGCACCTTTAGCGGACGGGAAGATCGTATAGCCGCTGTAGGCTTTTTCTTTGTTATATATTGTAACTCCTGTTGGATAAATGCTTGGATAACCCATGTCTGATTCCTCCTTGTTTATTTGTCTGCCTTTGTCAGGTCTGCCGTAACGTTATCTGGAAATGCTTTTTTTGCTGCATCTGGATAATAAAATTTTCTTATGTTGTAACTGTTTGGATATTTACCATTCTCATACGCCCACTTATTTATTTCATCAAGATGAGATGCAGCTTCCTCAGAAAGTCCCAGTTTAATACTGTACTGTTCCCAGTTTGTTTTGAAATCATCTGGTTCGATTCCATATTTCTTTGATATTTTTTCAGCTGACTCATCTAAGTTGTCATTTATGTATTTAACGCTTTCATCAAGTGCTTTAAGATAGTTCGTAAGAGTTTCAGTATTGTTCTTTGCAAAGTCGCTTGATGTTATAAGATAAGCAGATACGTTTATCCCTATATCTTTTGCAGATGCGACCTGAGTCCAGCCCTCTGCTTCATATTTTTTTATAGCTGAGCCTGTAACGATAGCGGCTGATGCCTCACCGTTATGTGCAACTGCTATTTGAGTTGATATGGAATCTGTGTTGACGTTTTTCTGCTTTGACGGGTCAAGTCCTAAATAAGTCTGAGCCTGCCAGTTGAAGTATTCTGAAACTGTTCCAATAGAAGTTATCCATCCTTCACTTTCATCTAAAGCATCAAGATCATCTTTGTATTTTGGTGCAACAAAAAGACCACCGTTATATGAAACGCTAGAACTTAGATCTGAAAAAATCACAAGATTAGTGTTATCGAGAGTATTTCCAATTCTGTTTACAGCAGCAAAATCTGCAAGCAGTCCTGTATCTGCTGTGCCTGTTGCAATAGCGTCAACTGTGTTAATGCCGGCAGCGTATTCTGATGTTTCGAGAGATATACCATATTTCTCAAATATTCCTTGCTCCATACCGATATAGTCGGCATACTGATCTGGCTGACCTGTCATGTTCGCAACTCTCAAAACGCTAAGCTCTTTACCGTCTTTGGTAACCTTCTTTGCGGTTTTTCCGCTTGATGAACTACCACATGATGCAAGAAGAGTTGCTGTCAATGCTGTCGACGCTATTATTGCGATTATCTTTTTTATGTTCATTTTTAAATCTCTCCTGTTAAATTAATTATTTTACGTCAAAGTGTTTAAGTTTTTTCTTGCCAATAAACTGTAGGATCCTGTCAGCAGCAAAGCCAATCACAGCAAGTGTGACGATTCCTGCAAAAGCCCAGCTTGTTTTGTAATAAAGCTTCGAGCTGTTTATAAGATAACCAAGGCCATCACTGCCGACCAGCATTTCAGCTGCCACAACACAGATTATAGCTGAGCTAAGTCCTAGTCTTATTCCAGTGTAGATATTAGATACCGCTGATGGTACAACTACTGTGAAAAAAACTCTTGCTTTTTTTGCCCCCATGCAGGAAGCTGCTTCCACGAGCTGCTTATCAGTTGAAGCCACACCCGCTATAGTGTTTACGAACATAGGGAAGAATGATGCGTAGAAAATAAGTGCTACTTTTGATTCTTCGCCTACTCCGAACCACATTAGAAAGAGTGTCGCCAATGCAATAGCAGGCACAAATCTGAAAAAGCTAAGTATAGGTTCAACGAGCCAGCGTACAGGTCTGAAATTTCCTACAATAAGACCCATAGGAACAGCAAAAATTATTGAAAGTAGCCAGCCTTTTATTACTCTTCCGACGCTTGCAACAATATCACTCCAAAGAGTTCCGTCTTTGATAAGTTCCTTCATGCTGTCGATCGTTTCCTTTGGGCTTGGAAGAAAATATTCATCATATTTCAAAGATCCTATTCCCCAAAGGGCAATTATTGCTACCCATGATATGATGCCACATTTTAGTATCTTCTGTATAGCAGAGGACTTTGTTTTATTATTTTCCATCTTTAATGTCCTCCTTACTAAATATAGTACAGCTCTGAGTCATCAAGAGCTTTGTTTACGAGAATATTTGTAGTGTTTTCATCAATAGTGTAAAGCTTCTTGATAAGTACTTTTACCTTATCACCTTTTTTCAGACGGGAAGCGTTCAGCGGATATCTGCCTGTTACTGAGATACCGTCTATGGAAGCTTTAACCTCAAAGGCGTTTCCTCTGAATGAAACTTCTTCCACAACGGCATCCTCCATTGAGCTTTCAAACTGGTGATACTCGCTGTCTTCAAATTTGTTTATCTCGATAAACTCAGGTCTGATTATAGCTGAAGTCTTGCCCTCTGCTGTTTCAAAGCCTTTGAGCTTGCTGTAGTCCTCGATAACTGCGGACTGACCGATAAACTGAGCAACAAAAGGAGTTTTAGGTTCAAGGTATATCTTAACTGGATTGCCTATTTGCTCAACTCTGCCTTTGTTTGTGATAACAATTTCGTCTGCGACCTCTATTGCTTCGTCCTGATCGTGTGTAACGAAAATGCTTGTTATGCCTATTTTATCAATAGTATCACGAAGCCATGTTCTCAGTTCTTTTCTTACCTTTGCGTCGATAGCTGCAAAAGGTTCGTCAAGTAGAAGGAGTTCAGGCTGAGGTGCTAGTGCTCTTGCAAGAGCGATACGCTGCCTTTGACCTCCGCTAAGCTGGTCAGGATAACGCTTGCCAACGTCAGGCAAGCCAACAAGTTCAAGAAGCTCAGCCACACGTTGTTTGATAAACTTCTTATCTTTTTTCTGAACCTTCAAACCATAAGCTATATTATCGTAAACTGTCATAAAAGGGAAGAGCGCATAGCTTTGAAAAACAAATCCGATACCTCTTTCATTTGATGGAAGTTTGTTGACATTTTTACCATCTATAATAATATCGCCGCTATCCTGTTTTTCCAAACCTGCAAGCATACGCAGGATAGTTGTTTTACCGCTGCCGCTCGGTCCGAGCAGACCGATAAGCTTTCCCTTTTCAATACCAAAACTTACGTTATCCGAAGCTTTAAAATCGCCAAAGCTTTTATTAATGTTTTTTAATTCTATATACATAGCTGACAACTCCAATTAAGATATATTGCTGTGATAGTTCCAGTGTCAACATCGCTGCATTCGCTTATTAATCTTTGACAATTTAAGCTCCTCACTTTCAATTCATATCAAGTCGATATGATTAGTATGCTTTTATTATACATGATTTTATGGAAATGTCAATAGTTATGAGTGATTTTTGTGAAATCATACATATATGATAGGAATACTTTATTATTGTTGTACATTTTATTCATAACTAACATATGTGAGAAATATGATATACAGAAATGTTTGATAATACTCTTGACAAAGTGCGTAAATAGTGATATAATCACTATATTCATAGTAAAACTATATGAATAATATAATATATATTGGAGGAAATAAAAAAATGCTTACAGAACTGACAAACCAGAATTACAACGAGCTGATATCAGCAGACAAACCGCTTGTTATAGAATTTTACTCACCTACCTGTGTTCACTGTAAAAGAACAGAGGCAGGGCTTAACGAAGCTGCAGAAGAGCTTGGAGAAACCGCTATCATAGCTAAGTGTGATATCACCTCTCAGCCAGATCTTGCGAAGAGATATGACGTTACAGCACTGCCAACACTCCTTTTTATAAAGAACGGTGATATCAAAAACAAGCTTGAGGGTTTTACACACAAGCTGATAATTCTTGACAATATTAAGAGATTATAAAAAATCAGTCCGATGTTTTGAGCATCGGGCATTTTTTTGAGCAAAAGGTCTTGACAAAGTAGGGAGTTTATGATAAAATAATAATGTTGTTTTGTATGCGGGTGTGGCGGAATTGGCAGACGCGATAGATTTAGGTTCTATTGGCAACACCGTGCAGGTTCAAGTCCTGTCACCCGCACCATATTGGTGAGACTAAATGGATGCTCACCCTTAAAAGCCCGTATTTACGGGCTTTTTTCATGCTTTTCAGCTGAAAAATTCAAGGTAAAAACCATGGATGCTTTTTCATGATTTTCACCGACCGGAAGGGTTCGAACCCTCGACAAATGAATATTGTCAAATAAAACGGCAAGCTTTGAGCAGATTTCGCTCCCGGCTTGCCGTTTTTTTATAAAAAAACATTCACAAAGTTTAGAAGGCTTTTTTGTCAAATATCACGAAATGTGATAAACGACAAAGCGGTCTTTTTTTATTTCAAAGAAGGCTTGATAACAAATATACTATAAAAAGGGAATCTAAAACGACTGGAGGTGATCAAGTAAAAAATGAACAGCAGTCAGACCGAGGACATGACCGAAGAACCCGATATGGGAATGACGATGTGAGGTGTAATATGATTTACAACGAAAAGAAAGTAGAAACGCTTAGACAGAGATATCCCGAAGGAACTCGGATATGCCTTGACAGTATGGATAACGATCCCCGTCCGATTCCACCAGGTACTAAAGGCATAGTTCAATTTGTGGACGATGCGGGTACTCTGCACTGTAAATTTGATAACGGAAGAACGCTTGGCGTTATCCCCGATGTGGATAAGTTTCATAAAATCGAACAGGAACAGGCTATGGCGGATGAGCAGGAAAAATCTGAAGAAATCACAGAAACTGAGGGTTTTGAAGAATCCGAAGAAATGGAAATGTCAATGTAACGGTTAAGTTTTGAAAAAGACTTAGCCGTTTTTTTATTACACAAACAAGAAAGGATCGGTGATAAATGATAAAGTATTTCGATATCTTTGCAGGCATCGGCGGATTCCGCTCAGGACTTGAAAAAGCAGGAGGCTTTGAGTGCGTCGGGTACTGCGAGATTGACCGATATGCTAAAAAAGCATACGAAACAATGTACGATACGGAAGGCGAGGTGTATTACGATGACGCAAGAAAAATCAACCCAAACGAGTTACCCGATTTCGACCTTATATGCGGAGGCTTCCTTTGCCAAAGCTTTTCAATCGCTGGAAAAAGGGGCGGATTTGACGACGCAAGAGGAACTCTGTTCTTTGAAATTGCCAGAATCGCTGCCGTTAAAAAACCTAAATATCTGCTGCTTGAGAACGTACCCGGATTGTTATCGCATGACTCAGGCAGGACGTTTGCGACCATCCTTGGTTCGCTGGACGAATTGGGGTACGATGTCGCATGGCAGGTGCTTAACAGCGCAAATTTTAGAGTCGCCCAATCCCGAAAAAGAGTGTTCATTATCGGATTTCTTAGAGAAAAATGCGCCGGAAAAGTATTGTCTTTCACGGACGCAAATCCAAAAACTCTTGTACAACGCATACCCGGACGAGAGGGCTGCAGAGTGTACTCAGCCGACGGACTGAGCATAACGCTTACGGGAACGGCAGGAGGCTTCGGAGGAAAGACAGGACTTTACGAGATCATAGGACTTCCGATCAAGGTCAAAACCAAGTCGGGCTATCAGTTAGCATTGCCCGGCGACAGTATTGATCTCGCCTACCCTAACATTAATTCAAGACGAGGACGTGTAGGTCACGATGTAGCACACACGCTGACAACAAGCTGTAATCAGGGATATTACGCTATGTGTATCGATATGAATCCCGAACCGAAAGTTACAGAGCTTGCGAGGTGCATAACGTCAAGGCAGGACAGCGGTATAGGTCACCATAAAGGAGAAAAGTCGGGGGTGATCGTGATTAGCGATCCGATTGCGGTGCTTACTCCCGAAAAGGAGAAAGTTCGTCAGCAAGGGCGAAGATTTAAACTTCCAAACGAGCCGATGTTTACGATAACTGTCACCGATAAACACGGGGTGATCTACTGCGGATATATCCGCAGGCTCATGCCTTTGGAATGCTGGCGTTTGCAGGGGTTTACAGACGAGCAGTTCAACAAGGTGGCGGCAACGGGAATGTCAGACGCACAGCTTTACAAGCAGGCAGGAAATGCCGTGACTACGAATGTTATCGAGGCTCTTGCAAGGTTTATTTTAGAAATTGACAAGGAGAATGCAAATGAATAATATGATAAAGATATTTGAAAGTAAAGAATTTGGAAAAGTGAGAACTGTGGTACGAAACGGAGAAACTTGGTGGATATTAAAAGATATCTGCCGAGTGCTTGAAATGAAAGCAAACAGTGCCGGAGAGGTCGTCAAAAGACTTGATAAAGATGAGTACGATTCAATCGGACTCACCGATTCGCTCGGAAGAAAACAGAAAGCATATGTCGTAAGCGAATCAGGTTTGTATTCAATTCTTGTAAGGTCTGATAAACCTAAAGCAAAGCCTTTTCGTAAATGGATCACGACCGAAGTACTCCCAACTATCCGTCGCACAGGCGGTTACGTCGGCAACGAAGAAATGTTCATAGAAAACTATCTCCCGTTCCTTGACGAACCGTATCAGAATCTTTTCCGCTTGCAGATGATGGCGATAAATCAGCTGAACGAGCGTATCCGCCACGATCAGCCGCTGGTGGAGTTTGCGAATCAGGTGTCAAACACCAATAATCTTATCGACATGAACGTTATGGCAAAGCTTGCAAGAGCCGAAAATATCCCTGTCGGCAGGAACAAGCTTTACGGCTGGCTGAAAAGAAAGGGAGTTCTTATGGCGAATAATCTCCCCTATCAGACTTTTATCGATCGCGGATATTTTTCCGTAAAGGAGTCGGTGTTTGAAACTGCGACTATGACCAAGACCTATCAGCAGACGTTTGTGACAGGAAAAGGGCAAAGATTTGTGATCACTCTGCTGAGAAAATATTATGGGAAGGAGGTTTTGCAATAATGGAGATAATAAGTGTTTCTTTACACGATCTGAGAAAAATGAATGACAGCGATGGGCTTGTTTTACAAGGCTGCGGCGGCGACCTTAAAGAATGGGTTGACGGTATAAACGATATGCTGACGGAAAGCGGAATATTGCAGAACGAAAGTTGATTTGAAAAAGCATATACTTTTAAAAATGAAAATCTTACCTGTCTGCTGTTTCCGTTTGATGACGTTCAGCTTGATATCGGTAAGCTTGCAATGTGGAGATTGCAGACTCACGAGCTGTTCGGCGGTACATGGCTTTCCGATTATGTTCCGAACAGACTTGGCGGTTTTGTTCTGTGTGAGGAAGAATGTGACGAAAGCGAAGAAATGGGAATGGAGATGATGTAATGGCGTATTTATTCATAGGAATGATAATCGGAGGGATTATCGGACTGACGGTCGGCAGCCTAGCAGTGGCTTTCAGATTGGCAGAAAAAGAAATCACAAGACTTAAAAGGGAGATAAATTCAAATGAGAAAAGCTAAAGCAAAAGCAGATTTTAAGTTTGCAATGGGCAGTATTCCTGCAATGCTCAGGGTGACAAAGCCCGTGCTTTCGGAAATGCAGTACAAGGAACTGTGCAACGAGGTCAATAAAGCCAACGGATATCTTGAACAGAAACGCATCATATTCAGCTATGTCGATCCAATAATCAAGGGCTGAAGTAACCACAATTAAATAACCACTAAGGTCGTTTTGCCAATGACAGAAAACTTCTGTTTTTAGCAAAGCGACTTTTTTTCTGTCATTGGCTTTAAACGGCAGAAAGGAGTTTCATGAACAGTTTTATGTCATGGGTAGGCGGAAAGAAAGCGTTGCGTGACGCCGTGCTTGCTCGCTTTCCTCCATATTATGAACGGTATATCGAGGTTTTCGGCGGTGCAGGCTGGGTGCTTTTTCGCAAGCCGCCCGGTATGGATTTTGAGGTGTACAACGATTTTAACGGAAATCTTGCAAATCTTTATCGCTGTGTCAGGGACAAGCCGAACAAGCTGAAATACAAGCTTCGTTATGTCCTCGATTCTCGTGAAGATTTCGACTGGATTGCTAGTCTTCACAAACGAGGTCTGTTCAGCAGATTTCGTGATGTTGACAGGGCGGCAAAGTTTTATCAGCTTATCCGTTACAGCTACGCAAGCGGACTTGACAGCTTTGCAAGTCAGCCGCATTCAATATGGTTGGATTTCCCGATGATAGACTTGGCAGCAAGGAGATTGCAGAAGGTAGTAGTTGAGAATAAAGACTTTGAAAAACTGATACGGCAGTACGACCGCCCTGTCAGCTTTTTTTATTGCGATCCACCGTACTTTGCAACCGAAAACTACTACAAAGACGTTGGTTTTAAAACCAAGGATCATATTAGGCTCAGGGATTCGCTAATGGATATCAAGGGCAAGTTTCTTGTTTCCTACAATGACTGTCCAGAAATCCGTGAGATATGGGATAAGCCTAATATTCACATTGAGGAGATCAGCAGACTGAATAATCTGGCGCAGAGATACGACGGCGGCTGTCAGTATGCGGAGCTGCTCATATCCAATTACGATACAAGCGAGAGATTACAGGCGGTTCGCCAGCTTTCGCTGTTTGACGATGAAACAGACAATTTGGAGGTATAATTTTATGAGAAAGATTATTTTTGCACAGGTACTCACGACCAACGGAACTACCGTATTTTCGGGGCTTTTTGATGAAAACGGCGATCCCGTAAGCATAGAAACGGAGTGTGATGATAGCGGAGTGACGCTTACGATATGGCGCAATGCTCCTGAAAGAGAACGTCCCGACTGCGGAATCTCGGAGGAAGAAATAGAGAGGACTTGCGCTATGTACGATGATTGTGGAGATTGTCCGCTGTGGGATTATTGCAATGAAGATGAGGAGGTTGTATCATGAGTTATCTTTATAGACATTCTTTTGAAAACGCTGAACAAAGCGGAGAGATCGAGGCATACCGTGAAAGTCAGAAAGAAAATATCCGATGTAAAAATGCGATAGAAAAAGCTATTGCGGATAATTTTGACGGCTATTATTTAAGCGATACAGCGGTCAGGACAGCGCTTGCCGATTTCGGTTATGACCGCACAATGTGGGTGCTGGCGGTAAGTATTCTGAATAAGAATGATGACGGACGTTTCTCACATGAAAATAAGGAGTGGGCAAGGTCTGTTATCCCCCCATATATTTCCCAAAAAGAAATGCGGGAATATTGCGTTGATTCTCATCCTGCCGTGCTTAACGGCTTTATCGATGAGGTCAGAAAGGAATATAGCAAGCTCGGACTTGTGGGAGAAAAGCAGTGCGTTCACTCCGATAAGCCGCAGGACTACGAAAGAAAGCTGTTGATCCTTAAGCCGGAAATTCTTAATGAGCAGTTCAAGAGCCCCATAAATCAGTATTTCTACGCAACGGGAGGTTTTGGCTGCGATCCCGAAAAATCGGGCAGAAAGGTGTTCGGGCAGTTTCTTGCGGACGGCGAGAAGGCGCATTTTTACCGTGAGGATTTCTGCGGAGTTGCGGACTATGATCAGATTCCAAAATGGGCAGTTGAACGGCTTGCGCAGATAGAAGCTCCGCAGATGAAAATACGCATATTTCAGATCGATCACGACAAGGACAGTAACAAGCTTGCTTTTATGAATTATGATTACGCACAGGCACACGGCGGCGTGGATTCGTCCATATACCGTCAGATCTACGGCGGTACGGTAAACTGCAAAAGCCTTGAAAGCGTTTTTGCCCTCTGCAATTCGGACAAAACACCTCCCGGATATTACGGCGAGTCGATGTCCGTTTCTAATGTTATAGAGGTCTGTGAGGGCAAAAATAAAGGTTTTTACTTCTGCAACAGCGTTGGATTTAAGCCTATTGACTTTGATATTACTCGGACAGACCATAATGATATGATGAAAATTCTTGTAGTGGAGAACGGCAAAACACCATATAAAGCGGAAATTCGGCACGATATCCATGCTATGCAGTCTGTGGTCGAAGGCTGTATCGAGCCGATATATTTCGAACCAAAGCAGGACGCTCTTGTCTGGTGCAACGACGAGTTTCTGCTGAATAATTCCGAACCAAACAGAATGGTTGGAGATTGTCTCGTTCACGGTACTTTTTATGTGTCGGGAAACTGCAAAAACGAATACGGCGAATGGGACAGCTGTTCGCTTACCGACGAGCAGATCGAGAAATATTCTGAAATATTTGAAACTCCCGTTATTGTATTTGAGCAAGCGGAAGAACTGACCGAGGATTTTGAGGAAGCGGAAGAACCCAAATTTACAATGTCATAAACGAAAGGATCAGGTGATGCAGATGAAAATTTCAGCGACTATCAACAGACTTGTGGACAAACAGGATTCATCGGTAAAAGCGTATGCCAGTGTTACAATGGACGGAATGTTTGCTGTTCACGGACTGAAAGTAATGGAAACCGAGAAAGGCAGATTTGTAAATATGCCGTCAACTTCATATACCGACCGTGACGGCAACAAGCAGTATTCGGACATTTTTCACGCTATAACAAAAGCAGCGAGAAATGCACTTAATCAGGCTGTTCTGAATGCTTACGATGTCAAACTTCAGCAGATACAGGCAACAGAGATTGAGGTTGAAAATACTCCCGACGAGGAAATGTCCGACGAGCCTGCGGATGAACCTGAGCCTGAGATGTCAATGTGAAATATATCACAAAAGAATACTGTATACTTTGTTGCTTTGGTAGAATTTCTTTGAAAAGACTGGATTATGATATATCTCTGTGATATAGTGAAAGAAACAAATTTATCGGGGTGATACTATGAAAAAAGCAATAACGATCTTAGCTATATGCAGTCTGCTGCTTACAGCCTGCGGACAGATAGACGATACAGAATCCAAATCGGAAACTACTACTGCAATTGCTTCCGAAAGCACGGCTGGCGAAGATACTGCGGAAACTTCATCGGCAAAAGAAGAAAAGGATACAAGCGAAGCCACAACTACTACGAAAAAGAGTTCGCAGACGGTATCCTCATCTTCAAAGCCGACGGGTATTACTGTAACTACTACAAAGAAATCAGGTTCGTCAGGTGCTTCGGGAAACTCAATTCAGGGACAAAACAATTCCGTGCAGAATAATAACGGTCAGGAAAATAACGTACAGCCTGCGCAGAATAGTCAGCAGACCTATAATTCGCCGTCCGATAACAATCAGAGCAATAACGGTGCGCAGCAGAATAACCAATCGTCTGACAATAAGCCTCAGAATAACAACCCTTCTCCTCCGGTTACAACGGCAAAACCTGCGGTGACAAATCCGCCGACTACTACACCAAAACCGCAGACTGAACCGCCGGAAGATATAATTGAAGATACAACAAGCCTGCAAAGCGTTTTGAATTATGTAAATTCGCTCGGAAGAACAACCGATGAATATTACAATATAGGTGCAGGCTTGGGGCACGACGGTTCTGATTATGGAAAAGCCGAAGCTGTTTACAATTGGATCAGAGGGAACGTCAGCGGAAATTGTCAAGTATTCTCAGCAGCAACAATGTACGCTTGTAAAGGCGTGGGACTTGAATGTCGGTATGCGTTTTTCTCACCGGATGCCTGGTACGGTCATATGGCAAACTTGGTATGTGTGGAGGGAACATGGTATGTGTTCGATACACAGGGCGGCAGATTTTTAAAATCAGATAAATACGGTGAAATAACCCGAATATTTGATGAAAATGATAATACAATTGAAATTTCGATAAGCGAATCGGCTTATTGATAATATGTAACAAATATGCAAGTGAGAGAGCCGAAGAAATTTCGGCTCTTTTTCTTTGCGTGAAATCAAAGGAGAAATGTACTTTATGTTTAAAATTAAATCAAAGATTTTAAAGAAACTTAGCGCAGGGTTCATGGCAGGACTCTGCGCTTTTTCAATGCTCGGCTCTACAATGAGCGGAGTAATTACTGCAAATGCCGCAAGTACTTCGGCCGAAAACTCTGCGTTTCCATCGGCAGATACGGTGATCGCAAAGGCGGCAACGCTTCTCGGCTCTCCGTATACCTTTGGAAATAAGGGGTACTGGTACGCATACAATCAGGATCAGTATACTCCGCTGTCGGTACAGACGATAAACAATCTCGGCATCGACTGTTCGGGACTTGTGTACTATACGCTGACACAGCTTGGATACAAAACATCGGGATTTTCTTGGAACAACCCTGTTCCTGTGGATACCGATCACTGGCTGACGGTAAACGACAACTGCACTATCAGCTACGGCGGTAAAACTTCCAAGGTCGATGTTGAAAAGAAAAACATCAAGACCACAGACCGTCCATACTGGGAGTGTTCCAACGGTTCGACTATTACGCCCGGTTCTGTAGTGGTGGCTCAGAATCCATATGGCGAAGATCATGCGTGGATTTACATGGGCGAATTTAACAGCCGTTCAGATGTAGTGTCTTACCTGAAATCTATCGGTGTATCCGAAAGCCTCATAAATTCCAAAACAGTCGGCGACGGAAAAGGCGCAGGCGGCAGGCATTGGAGAATAGAGTCCAACGGTTCGGAGGGTGTTGTGATCAACAACAAGACCGACGGTAAAACTGCAACTGCTATGAATATGTCGGCGTTCAGGATCACAAAGACCGACGTGACTTTTGAGATAGATAAGTATAATACAAATGGTGATCTTGTGGGAAAATCAAGCGTTGACAATTCTACAGCGGTATATGGAATCTACAGCGATAAATCCTGCAAAAACAAGGTTGCTGAAATCAAAATCGGCAGCAATGGAAAAGGCTCTGTAAAGCTGCCAAACAAGACTTATTACGCAAAGGAAATCAAGGCTCATACGGGTTACGCACTGGACAAAACCGTGTACAAAATCAAGGCGGGCGTGAACAAGGTTAAGGAGGATTTCCAGACGGGAAAAATCAAAATCAATAAGTCAGCAGAGGATGGCATAATCAGCGGCAGAAAGTTTAAAATCACCTATTCCATACAATGGAAAATCTCTTTCTGAAACTGCAAAAACAAATGCAAAAGGCATTGCGACCTTTGACAATCTGAAAGTTTATGATATGTCCACAGGCAAGGCTATCACTTACACTGTTTCCGAAATCAACGTAGATACGAGATATGAAGCTCCCAAGGCGAAGAATGTCAAGCTTACCGACGGCGACGTTGACCTGACCATAAATGTGAAATTCAACAACGAACTCAAAACAGGCTCTATTAAGATCAACAAGCAGTCTGAGGATAATCAGAACGGCGGCAGAGAATTTACTGTAACAGGTAACGGCAAGACTTACAGCATAAAAACAGGTTCTGACGGTGTTGCAATTCTTTCCGATATCCCCGTATACGACAGTAACAATCAGAAAATTGTTTACACGATTTCTGAAAAAAACGTACCAGTGAAATATGTTATTCCTGCCGAGCAGACAGTGACTTTAACGGCTGATGAAACTACCTCTGTAACGTTTGAAAATGTGCTTAAAAAATTCACTTTGGAAGTTACAAAAAAGGATTCTGAAAATGGCTCTGCACAGGGGAATGCAAGCCTTGCGGGAGCGGTTTACGGCGTGTTTAAAGACAGTGTTTTGAAAGACGAATACACAACCGATGAAAACGGATATTTCAAGTCCAAGGAATATGTCTGCGGGAATTACACGGTTCAGGAGATTTCTCCCTCAGAGGGATATCTGCTTGATGAAACTGTGTACCCGGTTGGTGCAGAAGCTGAGAATTATTCTATTGAGCATAACCCCATTTCCATGACAGTGACCGAGGATATTATCAAGGGCAATATTTCAATCATCAAGCATTCCGATGACGGAACAACGCAGATCGAAACTCCCGAAGTCGGTGCAGAGTTTGAGGTTTATCTCAAGTCATCAGGCTCTTATGAAGCTGCAAAAGACAGCGAAAAAGACTATCTCGTATGCGATGAAAACGGCTATGCTGCGACAAAAAAGCTCCCCTACGGAATCTATGTCGTTCATCAGACCAAGGGCTGGGAAAGCACCGAATATATGGAGGATTTTGAGGTTGTAATCAGCGAAAACGAAAAAGAATATTTCTATTTGCTCAATGACGCAGTGAAAAAATCCTTTGTTAAAATCGTGAAAAAGGACGCTGAAACAGGCAATGTAATTCCCGTTTCGGGCATCGGCTTCAAGGTTTGGGACTGTGCAAATTCCGAATATATTTCTCAAAAAATTTACTATCCCTCAGAAATGATTCTCAACACATTTTACACCGATGAAAGCGGTTCTCTTATGCTCCCGAACGAGCTTGTTTACGGCGATTACGAGCTTCACGAAGTGCAGTCGGCGGAGGGTTATGTCCTTGATAAAAATCCTGTTCCATTTACAATTGACGGCTCAGTAGAGACCGTAGTTGTGGAGAAAACAAATACCGCACAGAAGGGCAAAATTTCTGTTCAGAAAACAGGCAATGTTTTTGCAAGCGTAACTGCTCTTGGCAGCGCAATATATATCGATGAAAACGGCGAGGTTCACGAAAGTGGGCAGACCGCCTATACTCCCGTTTTTGCAAAAGAAAATCTCAGTGGCGCAGTATTTCAGGTAATTGCAAGCGAGGATATCATAACTGCCGACGGCACGATCAGAGCCAACGCAGGCGATGTTGTGGCAGAGCTTGTAACAGACGAAAACGGGTATGCAGAAACTGATTTACTGTATCTTGGCAAGTATGAAGTCAAGGAAATTACTGCTCCTGACGGCTATGTTCTGAACGCAGAATCTCAGTTTGTTGAGCTTACCTACGCAGGGCAGGAAATCGCAGTTCGTGATACCGTTGGCACAGCTTTTGAAAATGACTATCAGGGCATTGAAATTTCTCTTTCTAAGGTTATGGAAAATGATGAAAAGTTCGGAATTTCAGCGGAAGAAAGTTACAAAAATGTTCGTTTCGGATTGTTTGCCGCAGAGGATATTACTGCCGCTGACGGCTCGGTAATTCCTGCCGACGGTCTGATTGCGGAGGTTTCGCTGAACGAGGATATGACGGCTGTAATTGCAGAAAAAATTCCGTTCGGCAAGTATTATGTTCAGGAAATTGCAACCGATGAGCATTATGTTTTGAACGGTAAAAAGTACCTTGTAAACTTCGAGTATATGGGACAGGAAGTAACTACTGTTTCAATCGACTGCGGGCAGTTCGTAAATGAACTGAAACGTGGTAAAATCGAGGGAATCAAGGTAAATGAGAGCAACGAACCTCTTGAAAATGCTCTGTTCGGACTGTTTGCTGTTGATACCGCTGAGTTTACTGCCGACAACGCATATATGACCGCTGTTTCCGATGAAAACGGACACTTTGAATTTGACAAGATCCCATATGGTGAGTATATCGTCAGGGAAATCGAAGCTCCCACAGGCTACATTTTAAGCGATGAAAGCTACCCCGTGACTATTTCTGAGGACGGCGAAGTCATAGAAATTAAAGCTGTGAATAAATCTACAAAAGTCAGAATTTCCAAGCAGGATATTACTACAGGCGAGGAACTCCCCGGTGCTACCATTCAGATCATCGATAAGGACGGGAACGTTGTTGATGAATGGGTTTCCACAACAGAGCCGCACTTTATTGAGGCTGAACTGACCGCAGGAGAAAAGTACACTCTTCACGAAGCTGCCGCTCCAGACGGATATGTTATTGCGAACGACGTTGAATTTACCATAAATTCGGACGGTACAGTAACCGAGGTCGTTATGTACGATGAGCATACGCCTGATCTTGAAATTCCTCCTACAGTCACAATAGATACTCCTAATACAGGTGTATCCGCAGACAATAGTGCTGAGTTTTATCTCGTAGCCGCAGCGGTTGTTGTGGCTTTCGGTATGGTCATATGCAAGAGAAACGATAAGGAAAAGAGAAAGGATGATGTGAAATGAGATCTAAAAAGAAATTGATCGCAGCAGCAAGTTCGGTGTGCTTTGCTGCGATGATGTCGCTAACTGCTTACGCATCGGGCGATGTTGCGGGAGCGGTTACAAGCACTTGGACCACTGCAAGCTCGCAGGTGGTGTCGGTTGTAAACAACGTTGTATTCCCCGTGATCGACGTAATATTGGCGGTTTTGCTGTTTGTTAAGATAACGCTGGCATACTTGGATTACCGCAAACATGGTCAGTTGGAGTGGACGCCGATCGCTATAATTTTCGGCTGTCTGATCTTTTCTCTGACCTGTCCGCTGTACATCTGGAGTATTATTTGATAAGGAGTAGGAACGGATATGAAAACAAAAGTAATAACCGCATTTTTAGCAGTGTTTATGCTGGCAATGACCGCCTGCGGAACGATCAGTCCGCCAATACAGACGGTGGAAACTACAACAATTCCGATAACAGCCGAGTCATTGGATTCGGCTGTCTCTTCGGAGGTCGAAAGTACCGTCAACAATGAACAGGTAAAGTCCGATACCTTTATCGCTGAGTTTTTTGACTCAAATATCAGCTTTGAAGATACAAGCGAATTGGTTACTGAGTCGATGAAAGGCTGTGCCTTTGAGAACGAAACCGATAATTTCAATGGAGTGAATAAGGTTACTTTGAAAGGCAAAAACGGCGGCGGAATAATTAATGTTCTCTGCGTTGATCTGTCACAGTCACAGCTTGATTACGATATGAAATATATCCTCGAAAACTTCGGGGATTACTATTTCGGTCAGACCTCCGCACAGATGAACGGTGTCACTGAGGACGATTTTGTGTCAAATTATCGTATGACAACAAATGTATATTCAAATGGTAAATATCAGCGTTACAGTTCCGTTCAGAAAACCGATGGTATGGCGACGCAGTTTGGGTACACGGAAACCTATGCTGTGCTTTCTGAGAACAAGCTGACAGTAGTATCAGGAGCATATCTTGGTACGGATATGATGGAAAGGCAGAGCTTTTCGCAGCTTATGGGTAAGCTTGCGGAAAATGTCAAGTATTAAAGGTTGGTGTAGTTATGCCATATATCCCATTTACAGAAGAACAAAAAGTAATGGCAAACTCCGTAGATTTAGCGGAGTTTTTGCGTATGCGGGGCGAAAAACTGGAACGTGTCGGCAGAGAGCATAAACTCATTTACTACGACGGTTCGGGCAAGCATGATAGCATCACAATGTCGGGTTCAAGGTGGTTTGACCACAAAAATCAGGTTGGCGGCGGAGCAATAAAATTTATGCAGGAATTCTATGATATGGACTTTCAGACAGCTGTGCAGGAACTGTTGGGACAGACGGTAACTTCCCTCTCTCACGCTCCTCCAAAAGCAGTTGTGCATGAAGAAAAAACGAAAGAATTCAAGCTTCCCAAATCCAATGAAAATATGCACAGGGTGTTTGCATATCTCATAAAACAGCGGTTCATTAATCCCGAAATTATCAGTTTTTTTGCGAGAAATCACACGCTTTATGAGGATAAGGAACATCACAATGCAGTGTTTGTAGGGCTTGATGAAAACGGAGTTCCAAGACAGGCAAGCAAGCGTTCAACCAATTCTTTCGGGAAAACTTT
>ULTV01003543.1_pt1 | contig 24131 bp, 26 predicted proteins | sample 1957931 | NCBI WGS metagenome assembly ULTV01 (sample SAMEA4835743, study PRJEB28245) | human gut metagenome | biome: gut microbiome; material: fecal sample | place: Denmark | collected 2008
AGGATCTGGGTGTTCCTGAAATCGACCGTAAAGAACTGGAAGAGTTTATCGATGCGATACCGGAAATTCCTGTTATTGTGCGTGAGAATATAAAAGAGGATGCGCGTATTAAAGCTTTTGACCTGAAAAAACGTATGTTGTATGATATCAAAGAGTTCGGGGAAGACAATGAAGGTGAGTAACGCCGATGATGTGGAAATCAAATACGGCCATATAATCCAGGTTCTGACGGACTGGATCGATACTACTATCCTTGTATCTGTTGACGGGCGCGGTACGGCCAAATCGACCGTTATACAAGCCAGGCGTTCCGCCCGTTGTGTGGAAGAAATGCCCGGCGGTGCGTTCGCTTTTGTTGCCAATACCTACAGTAACCTGGAAGATAATATAATGCCGGCCGTTCAGAAGGGCTGGCAGCTTATGGGGCTTATCGAAGGGGTACACTATGTAAAAGATACCCGCCCGCCTGAATCCTGGCGGCGTAAATGTTCGGTTATCGTGGATGATTACAAGCATGTTTACAGCTTCTGGAACGGATGTGTTATTTTCATGGGATCACTGGATAACCCTTCGCTGCTTGCCGGAAAGTCTGTAATACACCTGTTTTATGATGAAGCGAAGTACGACAAGGAAATGAAAGTAAACCGCGCTATGCCTATTCTTCGCGGTGATGCGATCACTTACGGACATTCCCATTTGTTCCTGGGGATAACCATTACTACCGATATGCCGGATATCGACGAAAACGAGTACGACTGGTTTTTCCGGTATGTCAAGCAAATGGACCCGGAACGGATCATTAAAATAGTACAGGCGGCAAGTATGCGTAATGACTTGGTAATTTCTCTGTTAAAAGAAGAAAGAAAAAATAAGCCTTCCCCCTTGAAGCTGAAACGTTTGAAACGGGATATTGAATATTACGACCGGGCTTTGTTGAAGTTGAGAAAAGGACAAACGTTCTTTCTTAACGCTTCTTCATTCGCTAATGTTGAGATACTTACGATTGATTATTTAAAGCGGTTGTATAATGGTACGCTGGAGCTTCACGAATTTAAAAAGTCGGTGGTTGGTATGCGTCCCGGTCTTCGCAGGGATTTACGTTTCTATGTGTTGTTTGGTGAAGGACATAAGTATTACAACGGTACCGCGTCTGGGGAAGCCGCTTACAGCTCGCGGGAGCTCCGGTACCTGCACCATGATAAAGTGATTGAAGGCGGTATGGACTTCGGTAATATGCTTTCTTTGGTGATCGGTCAGCCGGACGGTGCTTATTACCGGGTACATAAGAACTTTTTTGAGATACCGCCGGGCTGGTTCCGGGAGATCGCCGACCAGTTCCTCACTTTCTTCCAGAACCACGAATATAAAGAACTGGATTTGTACTATGACCGTGCAGGTAATAACTTTGAGAAACAGAAGGAGGATTACGCGGGTAAGATCAAAGACGCCATAGAAAAAGACGGCAGCGGGAACCGTACCGGCTGGATCGTAAACCTAAAGAGCCGTAAACAGGCAGTTATCCGGCAGGATGCGGAATACGACTTTATGCAGGAGATTATGGGCGGTACAAACAATAACCTGCCTATCCTGTTGGTTGATGCGGTGAACTGTAAAGAAATGGTTAGTTCCGTAGAAAAGGCAAAGGCTGAAATCAAATACCGGGGTAATTCTAAGGTAGTGTTCAAAGTGAAGAAGTCCGAAAAGCTGGCACCGAAAAAACTACCGATGTTATCCACCAATTTCTCCGACGCTTTCAAATACTTACTGATGCGCCCCGGCTGGATAGCATTAGTACGAGGCAAGCGGACGCTGCAGGCCGATTCGTTTGTGGATCAATGGATAGAGAACAGGCACAAAAGGTAATTGCCTTATAACGCTGGAAAATTGCTTTTCCGGCGTTTTTTGTGTTACCAGGTTACGGGTACCCCTTCCAAGATGTCATATTTCACCTTTTAGGGGGAGGGTAACTGCTTTCCGACTTCTGAGCGGCTCGGTCTTCGGAAGGTGTCATTTTTTTAGTTTTTGAAATTTTCTCCGGTTTTTGACTGTTTTTCAGTCGTTTATCTGCATTTAGACCAAAATTTTACGGGAAAAAGTGAGTTTTTTATGCGTTTTTACTCGTTTTTTGCCCGTTTTTGGGTGAATTACCGTGTATTTTTGGGCGGTTGCCTTTCATTTTTGGGGATAATATTCTTTATAAATGTACCTATTTAAGTATTTTTGCAATCGTCAAAATTACACTGCATATAACCGTCAGAACTTACGGGTGGTACAGACGAAAGTATACACTAATTTTAAGTTACTGATATGAAGAAATTATTATTAATTACCGTGTTGGCTATTTTAGTAGTAGCAGCTACAGCACAAGAAACTCGAAAAACGTTTTGTGAAATTGTTGGTACAGGGAAAGTCTTAAGTTCTAAAGTCAAAATACAAATAGACTTCGGGCAAAAAACATCTTATTTCGGAAAATACAAAACGTTTATGGTAGATGAATCCGGGAAGAAAATTGAATTTAATTCTATGGTAGACGCCATGAATTATTTAGCAAAATTTCGGTGGAAATTTGAGCAGGCGTATGTTGTTACAAATGAGAGCACGAATCAAAATGTATATCATTGGTTATTAAGTAAAGATATAGTTTCTGATGATGAAATACGAGAAGGAATTATAACACAAAAAGATTTTGAAGACATGGAGAAAGCGGCCATGGAAGATAAAGAGAATAAAAATGAAGAGGTTGAAAAGAAAGTTCCTTTATTTATGCGAAATATGAAAAAGGAAAGTGATGAAGAGGGTGAAACTCAAAAGAGATATGAACCATAAGAATAGATTAACGCTCGCCAATTCTGGCGGGCGTTTTTGTTACGAAGTAACGAATTATAGAGTCGACAAATTTTCTTTTTATGATAAACTTTTATTAACGTTTTTTTTTTTTTTGTTCAGATTTTAATACCGACATTTGCCCCTGTCAAAATCATATACTATATAGGTATTCCGGTGAGTCTCGGTTATTGGCTCGAATAAACAACGGGCTTTTTTTATGCCCGACAAATGCTTGTTTAATAAACAGAGGTGGTTGCCTTTCTCCTATTACATTTAACCCGGCTTTTCGGACGGTATGTAGTGTATGGTTTTGACGAACATGGGGAAACGGTGACCGCCTTTCTCATTTTTTTAATAGTCAAAACCATACACTAATGAAAAAAGAATTTCAATCCGGCACAAGCTACGTGCCTTCGTTCCGTACTGGTAGCACGGACGTAAACACAATCCAACATCGTTATTTTCAGGAACTAGAAAAAGATTGTTCCGTAAATTCGGCTTCTGATGCTTATTACTTATCTGCTATTGCTTGGTTCTGTCTTACTTTTATTTTTCCGCTGGCTGTTATAGGTGCAGTTGTTTGTGTGTACCGGGCAAAGAAAGCGAGGAAAGGAGGCCGAAAATGACATCTTATTTTATAGAGCTTAACGAGTATAAGCCACAGAATCGAAAATGTGCTGAAATGGCGGAATTTGCAAACCAGTTTGGTAGTACGCTTTGCTCTGATAAAATTTCCTTTGATGCTTTTAAAACTGAACTGGAAGCAAAGGTAAAGGAGCTGAACGAGAAATACCCTAAAACAATGCCGCTGAAGATATCTTCCGGTAGCGGGTTTATTCATATAGACCAGGACACTAAAACACATAATAACGGTTGTGACAAGCCGGTAGCCTATTTTTTCATTTACCGGGTTAAAAGAATATATAGGTTTTCAGAGCGTCCCCAGATAGAAAAGAAAGGAGGTGCCGAATGATATATACTGAATATCAGCAAGTGTTACTTACTCAATTACAAAACAATGATAAAAGGATTGAGGAAATAAAGAAGGAAAAGGAAGAAATACAGGAAATATTTTTACAAGAAAGTAAATTTAAACCGGGTGATCTGATACAGATTGATTATAAAATAAGCAATGCTACTTTTAAAGTTCGTGGCTGGATTTTCCGGATTACATTCTGGAGGAATCGCCCGTATTATCACCTGAATTTACCCAAGAAAGACGGTTCCCGCGGATTAAGGGTTAAAAGTGTATGCGACGGGGTACTGGAAAGTATAACAAGTATTTCACATATTAAATTAGAAGATTTAAAAGGAGGTGCCAGATGAATACAAATAATCCTGATATCCTATTTTTCGTTAAACGTGAATACGGTACGCCTTCCATTGAATTAAGAGCATATAAAGTGGAGAAGGTTAAGGGTGAACTTGCTTTCCTCGAACTTGAACGTTTACGGTTGGTTGTTTTCTCTGGTAATTTTCAGTCTGTATCACTTCATCACGAGTACGGTAAAAACAACTGTTTGTATAATAGTGCTAATAATATACCGGATTTGATGAAAGACATGAAGAGGTGGCAGTTATCGCCTATTGACAGACGTAATTACGAACGGTTTAGAAAAGTCGCCCTCGGGATATACCGGCAGGCCGGAACAATAGATTTCACTACCTTAGAGACTACACCGATTAAGAACGTTTAAAGAAAGATTTGTTATGAAAGACATAGAAGTAAACGGCGCACATATAACAGATGAAAGTGCCGAAATATTGAAGCAGTGGCAAGTTAAGACGGAGCCGGTTTCCGCTTGTTACATACGGGTAATAGAGGAAACTATCGACGATTTGACCGATGAAGGGGGCGAACCTCTTTCCGCTGAAAAAATAGTAGAAAGAATCAGAACTTTACGTATGATGAAAAAAGACATCGAAAAGCTGTCTAATCCTTAATATTAATAATTTAGCATACCGGCTGAAAAGACAGCCGTTGGGTTTAAGTCCCAGGTTAGGGTTTGTTTGTGCCGGGGTGGTTCCCGGCACTCTTTTTTATGTCCTTTTTGTCCGTGTCCGTTCTTCCCACCTTTGCAGTAACCAATCATTCAAATTATGAAAATAGGAACGGACAAATGGAAGCATTTCGGGATTAATTACGCTATATGTGCCCTGTTGGGTAATTATGGTGTTCCCTTTGCCCTGGGTGCTTCATTGGGTAAGGAATACGGGGATAAAATGTCACCCGGTAATAAATGGGACTGGAAGGATATTCTGGCGGACATGGCCGGGATCGTGGCGGGTTATTTGACGCATGTATGTATCGTCCGGACCATAATGTAGAATTTTCAACTCTATCAATATGACGGAAACGATAATTACAGCGATTATTACGGCTCTTTGCACGGGTGGCCTGACCTGGTTATTCACTCTCCGATATACCCGTAAACAGGCGGAAGCTGATGCCATGAAGTCAGTACAAGAGGTTTACCAGGGATTAATCGAAGATTTGAAGAACGACAGGCAGGAACTAAAGAAACGGTTTGATGAAGTAGATAACAAATACAAGGAAGTCCTGCAGAAATGCAACGAAATGGAAAAAGCAATCAGGCGTAACGCCCGGGTAATGGATACTATGAAGCCGTTTCTTTGTGGCGTAAAGAATTGCCCGAATCGAGAATCTATCACTTTTGACACTAATAACTAAAATCAATTATGAGACATGGAATCGTACATTTACTTATCTTTATTTGTTTTGCAGCTTGTTTTTACGGTTGTCGTTCTCCTCGCTCTGTTACACGAAAAACGGTTACAGAAGCAACAGGAGAAGAAAAACAAACAACTACTGACGGAGTTATCGAACTTGCGCGAAGAGATTCAAGCAATGACAAACACACACTTCACGTTCACCGGGAAGATAGCACGCATATCCGAATCAACTATGACAGCCTTGGCCGAATTAAAGAAATTGATTTCAGCAACCGAAAAACTGAAAAAAGAACTGGAAAGAATCAAAGCAGTTCCTTCCAGGATCATAAAGAAACTACCAGCCAGGCGGAAACAGTCGTTACCCGTAAATCCGGCGTTAAGCAACAAAGCCAGGAAAAAGAAAAGGCTGCAAACGGGTGTAGCTTATGGACGTTCCTAAAATTTATGTTTTTCTTTCTATCCTTCTGCCTGGTACATGATAACTGGGGCAGGATTAAAAATTTTATCCGCCGGCTATGGAAAAAATAAACCTTTATGTAGCGGTAGAACAGATGAAGCAAATTACCATTGCCGGGGGAACTTTTTCTATCAAGTTCCGGAAATGGAACCGACAGACACGGGACGGCGGTGACATGGTGATACTCACGGCCGCCCGTTTGAGGAAAAAGGCGACGGATGAAAGCATCGAAAATTCAAGCTATAAACTATTCCTGACGGACACCACAACGGGTCGGCCGCTGAATTGCTGGGAATGTCTGGTAATGGAGTTCAACGGGAAAAGAATAACGATTTAAGATTATGGAAATAAGACGAAGTGGTAACTTTGGAATTATAGATACCGGCAGTGACAAGGGCTTGATCTCTTTTTCTATCGGTGGCCGCGGTAAAGGTTGGGAACCTTCCAGCATCCAGTTAAACCGGCGGGGGGCTTTCTTTTCGCGGAAGATCAGCGTAAACGGTACTTTTATCGTTCCCATGGGTGATAATAACGACATGCCGGGCGAGGTCATGCGTTTACTGGATAAATTCTACGCCGGTGAAGGTATTATGGGTAAAATAGCCGGTTTACAGTGGGGAGAAGGCCCGCGGCTGTATGAGGATGCAATCGACGAAGAGAATAACCGTTTTTACCGGCGTTGGAAACTCGATCCGGAAATAACCGCCGACCTGGAATCGTGGGATTACACGACGGTTCTTCATCGCTCACTCGTAGACTTAACACACATGCAGGGCTTTTTTATAAAGTTTGTCCGGAACCGTGCGCCGCGTGTGGGCAATCCCGGGCGTTTGGTACGGCTGGAACATATTCCCTATCAGAAGGCCCGCCTGGTATATCCCCCCGACGGCGAGGATGAACCGCAGGAAGTACTTGTGGGCGACTTTCCTTATCCTGATCCGGCTTATACTTACCGTTACCCGGTCTTTGATCCGGCCCACCCGTTCAAATATCCGGTTTCTGTGAAATATTATAATATCTATTCCTTTTGCAAGGATTTTATGAGTACACCGCGTTTTTTGGGTGCGCTTGACTGGCTGGAGCTTGCCGGCGGTCTGGCCGCTATCCTGATCGCCTATAACGAAAACGCTTCGGCCATTTCCCTGCATATCGAATCGCCGCAGTCTTACTGGGACCGCGCGGAAGCACGTATAAAACAGGTTTGCGAGCGTACGGGCGAGAAATACACGGCCCAGATGCTGGAAGATTTCAAGGACGAAGCTATGGAGAAATTCGCCTCCAACATTACCGGAAGGCAGAACGCCGGGAAATACATGCACACGACCAAATTCTGGAATCCGGAAGCGAATAACTTTGAGGGCTGGACGGTGGAACCACTGGATAAGAAGATAAAGGATTATGTGGACGCCCAGATTAAGATATCCAATAAGGCGGACGCTGCCGCCACTTCCGGCTTCGGTCTTGATCCGGTACTTTCAAATCTGATTATAGAAAACAAGCTTTCTTCCGGATCGGAGAAATTATACAGCCTGAAAGTGTATAACGCTTCTGAAACGGCTATTCCGGACATGATCCTTTGTAAGCCGTTACAGCAGTATATTAATGCCAATTTTCCGGGTACTACTACGAAAGTGGGGCTTTATCGTACCATAGTGGAAGCGGAACAGAACGTTTCACCCTCTAACCGTATGAAAGAAAATGCGTAGTCTGTTTTTTACACCGAAACCGGAAGATGTGCCGGAAGAACCGGTAAGCGACCGGCAACCGGAAGAGAACCGGGCCGATAACACCTCGGACAAGCATATAAAGGCCCGCCGGACGAAAAACGTTCATTTTGACCGGCGGATAAAATCGGAGCTGCACCTGGAAGAGTGTTTGCCCTGGCATTTTGAGAAAGGGGCGTCTTATCACTGTATCAGTCATGGGGACGTTGATAGCCTTACTTATCTTCGTGTGATCGTGAAGCAACAACCGGTGGAATATGTTCTGATTTCTACCTGGTGTATGGCAATTACCGATGTTAAGGAGGTGGAGAAATGGCTGGAGAGAAAAGACATAGGGCACGCGGATTTTTATGTAGGTGAAATCTTTCAAGGTTCCTACGCGGATGTTTATTTATACCTAAAGAAGGTGGCGGAACGTTTCGGATCACGTGTCTGCATCTTCCGTAATCATGCTAAAGTAATGGCCGGTTTTGGTAACGCTTTTGATTTTGTAATAGAAAGCTCGGCCAATGTGAACACCAATCCGCGCACGGAGCAGACCTGTATAACGATAGATACCGGGCTGGCACGCTTTTATAAGGAGTTCTACGATGAAATAAACAATTTCACAAAGGATTTTGATAATTGGAAACCATATACATTAAAAAGAGACCGAGCAAATGACGAAGTTATTTAATAAAGGCGGTGACGGTGCCGGTGAAATAGTCCGTGTTCTGGGATTGATTGATAATGATCTTGATTTTACCAAGTGGGAACCTATCTTACCGCTGGGGATTCGAGATTTACAGGCTATCATCGGAACGGAACCCATAGACGCGGTAGATAAGTATTACCGTGAAGATCATGCGGACGGTACGGAACCGGACAGCATGGCGGAAACTTTGCGGCTGATGCAGCAGGCGGTAGCGATGTTTACCTGGTTAAAGGTCATTCCCACTTTGGACGCACAACACGGAACGGCCGGACGTGGCAAACACCTTGGAGAGAATGAAACGGGTATGACTGCCTTACAGGAATTCAAGGATGAAGAGAATATCCGGAACCTGGCTTATGAAGCCGTAGACGCGTTGGTGGAGCTAATGGACCGCGAAAAGTTTGATTTCTGGATGAATGGCATTAAGAAAAAGGCTATAAACCGGCTTCTAATCCAGAATAAGGAAACGTTCGATGAATATTATAATATCGGAAGTCACCGGCTTTTCCTGGTGCTTATTCCTATGATCCGGGAAGTCCAGGACGGGCAGATAATACCTGTTATCACCCGGAACCGTTATAACAAACTGATTGAAGGCGATACCGTTTTAACGGAGAAATTGCTGGAGTATGTACGCCGCCCGCTTGCACTTCTCACCATAAAAAAGGCCGTTGAACGTTTACCGGTGGAAGTTCTACCCAATGGAATCGTACAGGTACAGCAGAGCACAACCGTACGGGATAAATTACGGGCGGAAAAAGAGGCCCGGCAATCGGTTGCTAACAGTCTGGAGCAGGACGCGGCGGCTTACCTGGATGTATTGCAGGATATCATCAGGGAACTGGATACGCAGTCGGAAACGGTGGATTACTATATACCGGGTGTTACCGTACAATCCAAAGGAATAACCTTTTAATGTCCGGACATGGAGAAGTTTACATATAATAGTAAGACGGCGGAGGTTCCTTCCTGCCTGGATGAAGTCAGCAGTGAGCAGTACCGGCAGTTTCTTATATTGTCGGTACTGATGAACCGCGGTACGATCAGCCCCGGACAGTTCCGCGTAAAATGGCTTTCTTTCCTTCTGGGCATGAAAGCGGATTACACCATGTACCGGCGTGAGATCATCCGGGAGCTGGACGGGCAACTGGAAAAGCTGGACGGCTTTTTCTCTTATACGACCGGTAAGGAGGGCGAGCGGATCGTTACGCCCATTCTGAAAACCGGTCGTAACCTGATGCAGGATTTCGGGGGCTGGCATGGTGTCGGTGACATGCTGAACGGTCTTACTTTCGGTAACTTTTGTGATTGCCTGGATTTGTTGCAGCAAAGCAAGCAGGCGGCGGCAGAAAAAGACGATCCGGCTATAAATGAAATCTTCCAGGATATCACATTAAAGCTTTACCGGTACAAGGACCCAGAGAAGATGCCAGACGTTCCTTCCTTGCTTGCCATTCATGCGGTAAACTTCTTTTCCGCTGTTTGGGAAATGGTTCTTTCCGGACCGGTTTATATCGGTGGTGAAGCTATCGACTTTCGGATATTGTTTCAGAAGCTGGCATCCGAGGACCGGAAGGCGGACGATAAAACCGGCTGGACCGGAATAGTCTTTGAAGTGGCGGCTTCCGGCGTGTTCGGAAATAAGAAGGAGGTGGATGATACGCCCTTTTGGGATGTATTGCTTTATCTGTATAAATGTAAGTTTGAGTATTTGCACCAAAAACGTAATAAGAAATGAGAACGACAACAGGAACAAAAAACAAGATCAAGCAATTTGAGGGGCTACGCCTGAAAGCGTATGTATGTGCCGCGGGAGTATGTACGATCGGTTACGGCCACACGGCTGGCGTAAAACCGGGTGATGTTATTACCGAGACCCAGGCCGATGCTTTCTTTGAATCGGATATCAGGGCAGTAGAAAACCAGGTAAACGCGCTTCCCCTTCATTTGGGACAGTACCAGTTTGACGCGGTAGTAAGCTTTTGCTTTAATGTGGGTATCGGAAAATTCAAGAAATCAACGCTTTATAAGAAAATCAGAGCGGATGCGTATGATTCATCCATACCGGCAGAGTTTAAAAAGTGGATATACGGGGGCGGTAAGATTCTTCCGGGGCTTGTTACCCGCCGTGAATGGGAAGCGAAACGTTATCAGGGATTGACAATATGATAGATATAAAGGTTTACCGTGAATACTGGGAAGGCGTGCAAAAACGTATTCCTGAAATAAAGAAGGTGCTGCCCGTTACCATTGACGAGGAAATGAGTAAGACGATACAGGGACTATCTAAAGAAGAATGTCCGGTGCTCTTTATTCTGATCCCGTCGGGAACGGGTGCCAGCCTTTCGGCTGACAATTTGAGGGAAAATAATTTATGCGTTATTTTCCTTATGAGCAAGTACGATCCCCAACGGAAAGGGGCTTATGAGACTATCGAAGAGGTGCAGCCGGTTATGGAGCGTATCAAACAAATGCTGATAGAAGATTCCGCCACCGGTTGCCCTGTCACTAAGGAGCTGGATTTAACCAGCCTTTCCACTCTTCCGGAATCCGGCTTTTACCGGACGTTTGCGGGGTGGAGCCTGGCTTTCTCATTTAAAACAAGATTCTAATGGATGCTTTTGCGTGGTTCTGGTTAACTGTCATAGTAGGTATTATTACAATAGGTGTAAATGATGCGTTGTGTACCTATTGGAAATATAAATATGCCTCAAACAAGAAAAATGAAACTGTTAAGGATGAATCCGGGGAAAGGCACATTATTTCCGGATTCTCAAAAAATGAATAACTGAATGGCCGAGAATTTTAAAACGGATTTTTTTACCGACCGGATCGGGCGTGGAATACAGGACATATTTCAAGCCCAACTGGATATCGCTACCAAGCGGATATACCAGAAAGGCCGTGAACGTAAGAAAGTACAGGGAACCGGAGAGATCATACAAGGGCGATCCGGTGCATTAATGGCCGCACTACAGAACCCGAATTATTCGGTCGTTCCAAACGGCGAAGGAGTAATCGCACGTTCTAACCTTCCATTATATACCCGCTTCCTGGATATGAAGAAACACGGTAATTACCAGATTTATAACCGGCAGATATACGGGATTCTGTATCATGACACACTCGGGAAGATTAAATATGAATATCAGGATTATGTAAGGGAAAGGGTAAAAGAAATGTTTGCCAGTTCGCTAAAGTAAGTGTGTTGTTACCTTCCAAAGTTCATTCTTTATATTACGATGTTAAAATATAGCAAATTCGCAATAAATGTATTTATATTATTTGCATGGTTATTGCAAATTTGCTATATTTGCACTGTATTTAAAAGTTCTTTTATTTTATGAAGTACAATCAACTTTACGCTGAATTAAAGGCGGCAGGTTGTTACGTTGTGAGACATGGCGGAGAACACGATGTTTGGTTCAGTCCCAAGACTGGCAAAAAGTTTTCGATACCCCGTCACGGGTCTAAAGAGGTTTCTCTTCACATAGAACGTAACGCAAGAAAAGTGCTGGGGATTTAATCCCCGCACTTCTTTACTTCATAATTTAAGACTTTTAGGTGCGATAGTGGCAGGTAATATTGCCTGCCACATTTAAAAATAAATAGTATGAAAGTGAATGTTTTGTTTGAACGTGCGAAAGACGGTTATTATTCCTGTTTTATGGAAGAAGAGTTACCGGATTTTGGATTGGCCGGCTACGGAGATACAGCGGAAGCGGCTAAGGCTGATTTTCTGAAATCATACGAGGAAATAAAAGAGATGTTAGCGGAAGAAGGCAAGGAGGTTCCAGTATTGGAATTTTCTTATAAATATGATCTACAATCATTCTTTAATTATTTTTCATTTCTCAATATTTCAAAGATAGCAGAGGTTGCTGGTATAAATCCGTCTCTTATGCGTCAGTATGCGTCCGGAGTGGCGAATGTCGGTGAAAAACAGTATGATAAAATAAGGATAGCAATAAAGAAAATAGGAAATGAATTAGTTTCCGCTCAATTTTGATAATACAACCTGTTATAAGGTTTCTATTATACTTCATAAAAAAGAACTTAATACACCCGATGTATTATTTCGTGAGAAATGATATATCAATTAAGCCCGGCCCAATTCGGGCGGGCTTATTTCCAATTATTTATTACTTGTATCTTATAGTAATTGTATGACATACGAAGATATTTTATTTCTCATCGGCTTTTTCCTGGTAATAGCTTTTTTCGTAGGATGTAAGCATAAACCGGCTACTTTATCCGGGTGGCTTGCTTTTGCCTTTCTATCCTTTACCGTGACACCTTTTATATCGGTTCCTTTAACCTGGTACGTTTGCCGGATGATAGATCGGGCAACAATTAAAAATAAAGAATGTTTTGATCCTTCGGATTTTACATTTAAGAGATAAAATACTTTCTTCTTAGTATAATAAGCCTGTAGAATGGTTCTACGGGCTTTTTTTATGTCCTTTTCCGCCATTTTGCATCAGGATAATTTTGCCTTATAAAATTTACTTATATGGCAAAATTAAAACCTGACTATATCGAATGGGTGTTAACCTTGAACGCTTCCGATGCGCAGAAGGAAATACATAATCTTTCAGAAAAGAACAAGGAGCTCCGGGATAGCAATAAGGAGATAAAAAAGGCTATGACCGATTTAATCGCCACCGGGAAAGCTGGCGGTAAACAATGGAAAAGGCTTGATGATCAACTGAAAGAAAATAATAAGACGATCGGCGAGAATAACAAGAAGATTGCCGAATGTGAGAAACGGCTGGATAAAACCACCATGAGTGCCAACCAGCTGGCAAGGAAGGCAAACGCCTTGCGGAAAGAGCTTCGCGATACGGTGAAATCCTTGCAGCCGGAAAAATATGCCGCCCTGGAGAAGGAACTGAAAGAAGTTGAGAAAGCATACGGGCAGGCCACGAAAAAGGCGGAAGGTTTCGGCGGTTCCCTTCTTTCCCTGAATAAGATAAAAACGGTTCTGGCCGGTGTGTTTGTCACTATCGGCGCAATGATAACCGGGCAGATTATCGGCGGGCTAAGGGATGCGATCAGTACTATTATAGAGTTTGAGAAGAAAAACAGTACTTTGGCCGCTATCCTTGGAACTACGAAAAAGAGTATTAAAGATTTAACGGATGAAGCGCGCCGGCTGGGTGCTACTACTTCTTATACAGCCGCACAGGTAACGGAACTTCAGATAGAGCTTGCCAAGCTGGGATTTTTCAAAGAGGATATTAAAGCGATGACGCCTTCCGTACTGAAATTCGCTAAGGCGGTGGACACGGATCTTGCCTCGGCTGCTACGCTTGCCGGTGCAACATTGCGTATTTTCAACCTTGATGCGGAAGATACGGAACGGGCACTTTCTACCATGGCAATAGGTACAACGTCTTCGGCCTTGAATTTTGAATATCTGAATAGTGCAATGTCTACCGTCGGCCCGGTTGCTAATTCTTTCGGATTCACAATCGAGGAAACGACCGCCCTTTTGGGAGCTTTGGCAAACAGCGGTTTCGACGCTTCATCGGCAGCAACGGCAACACGTAATATTTTGCTTAACCTGGCTGACAGTAGCGGCAAACTCGCGCTTGCTCTCGGTGGTCCGGTTAACAACCTGGATGATCTGATAAAGGGACTTAAAAAACTAAACAGTGAAGGAATAGACTTGAACAAGGCCCTTGAACTGACCGATAAACGTTCCGTTGCAGCGTTTAACACTTTCCTTAATGGTACCGATACCGTGCTGGCACTTTGCGACGCGGTGACAGGTGCAGAAGATGCCTTTAATGCTATGTCCGAAGAAATGGGTGATAACATTCAAGGTGCATTAAACCGGCTAAGTTCAACCATTGAAGGGGTAGTTTTACGTTTCTATGAATCAAAGGGTATTCTCCGGGATTTAATAGACCTTGTTACGCTTATGGTGGAAGGTGTGGGTGGTATGATCGACATGTTTAATAAATGGGGTGTTGTCACTTATACCGTTACCGCTTATTTGGTTTCTTACTATGGAGGACTGAAAATCGCTACCATGTGGCACGCCCGTTTTAAAGCGGCGACCCTTGCTTCGGTCGTTGCAGAGAAAGCGCACGCCGTACAGCTTTATATCAGCCGGGCGGCTACTCTGACTTATGCGGCAGCCCAGGCATTGCTGCACCTGAATATTAAAAGATGTACCGCCGCCCTCCGGCTAATGAGGATCGAACTTTTGAAGAATCCATACGCAGCCGCAATCGCTTTAATATTATCGGCCGGGGTAGCCGTTTACCAGTTCACTAAAAGGCTACGGGAATTAAGGGACGCACAGAAAAATTTAAGTAAAATAGAATCAGAAGTTTCGGCTTCATTGAAAAAGGAAGAGGATCAGATAAAGGAACTTACGAAGGCCATACACAACACTAATTTAAAAGTAACCGAACGCCGGGAGTATATCAAAAAACTGCAAGGAATAGTACCGGATTATCACGCCTCGATATCCGAAGAAGGAAAGTTATACGATGAAAATACGGACGCTATCAAAAGATATTTGAAAGCTAAAGAGTCAGAAATGAAAATGAACTCTTTGGACGCTCTGATGCAACCATTATATAACGAACGTGCACGGTTGGAGGTGGAGAAGCAGGAATTACAAACAGAAATTGACAACCTAAATAAACAGATTAATAAGAATCCCCGGAATTCCACGGCAAAGATTACGAGAGTATCACGATTAACCATTGATAAGGCCGCTATTGATGAAGATATTGCCGAAATAGATAAAAAGCTCGAACCATTTATTGAAAAAATGTCTGAATGGCAAGGAGAAGCGGTAAAAACGGCCACTGATACCGGGAAAAAGACTACGGAACAGATAGTAAAAGAAACCTCGCTCATTAAGAAACTGGAGGCCGAAAAGAAAAAGGTTCAGGAGCAATGGGCGGAAGACAGCGAAGCGAATATCGCCAAGAAAAACAAGGAAATAGAACGTATCGACGCCGAAATAAAACGTTTAAACGAACTGGGGAAGGTCAAAAAGAAAGCGGAAGCCGGGGAGTATAAAAATACGGAAACGGATGCCACATTAAAACCTCTGGAGATCGAGCACGAAAAACGTATGCTTCTAATCAAAGAGAACCGGGAAAAGGAAAATAAGACGGAAGCCCAGTATATTCTTGAAGAGACGGCGGAGAGCCTTCGCTATTACCGGGAACGTATCGACGCACTCCAGAAGCTGGAAGCAAAGACTCCGGCACAAAAGAAGAAGTTACTCGATGAAATCCACAAGCTCGAAACAGAAGCACAGACGGCCATTTTTACGGAAACCGGCAAGCAGGAGGACGCCCGTATAAAACTGGTACAGGAGAAACGGGACGAACGGTTAAAGATTGAAACCGCCTATTACAACGTCCAGAAGGACACCATGGAAAAAGCGGTATTAAACCGGAGTATCACGCAGGAAGCCGCCGATGCCTATATGCTGGAAGTTGAACAGGCACATACGGCGGAACTTTTGGAGATAAACCGTACCTATCTGGATGATATAAACGCCCTGGAGATCACCAGTAAACAAAAACGTATAGATGCCGTTACGGAAGCGGCCGACGCCGTGCGTGAAACCGAGATGCAGCTACTACGTGACCAGGCGGCCATTGCTCAAAAAGTACGTGAAATAACTTCCGTTCCGGTAGGAATAATCGGTATGCAGGAAGCACACCGGAAGCAGGTTCAGGATGTAGAAACGACTTATAATGCCATAATTGAGATAGCGAGACAGGCGGGAATTTCTACCGTTGGTTTGGAGAAACAGAAACAGCAGGAAATTAGCCAGCTTGAATTTGAATACCAGAATAGTTTATACCAGATTCAATCCCAGATCGGCGTATCATGGGCGCAGGAATACCAGAATGAACTGGCCCTGTTAAAGAATCTGCACGATCAGGAATTAATAGACGAAAAGACATACCAGCGTAAAAAACTGCAAATGCAGATGAATAACGCTAAAAAATACTTTGACTATTATTCCGGCCTTTCCTCTTCCATGGTGGAAGCTATTCAGCAGGCCGAAATCGACCAGGTGGAAGCAAAATACGATGTTCTCATACAAGAAGCCGAAAACAACGGGGAAGATACTGCCGCCCTGGAAGAAGAGAAGGAAAATAAGAAACTGGAGATTCAAAAGAAGTATGCGGATGTAAATTTTGCTATTAAGTGTTCCCAGATCATAGCAGATACAGCCGTTTCGATTATGAAGGCGTACGCGGACTTAGGACCGATCGCCGGAACCGTTGCTGCAGCAATGCTTGCGGCTACCGGTGTGGCCCAGCTTGCATCGGCCAAAGCAGAACGGGACAGAATTAAAAACATGTCCCTGAAAAACACTACCGGCAGCAAGACCGCCACGGCTGAACGTGTTGTTTCCGGTTCTTCCGGTGGTGGATATTCGGAAGGTGGTTACACTGGTCCCGGTGGGCGTTATGAAGTGGCCGGCGTTGTTCATAAGGGAGAATATGTGGTACCACAGCCGGAAATGAATAATCCTAAAGTAATCGACGCTGTTAGCACTATCGAAGCGATCAGGCGGCAGCGTACCAATGCGAACCCGTTGCCACAGAATCCGGGTGAATATGCGGAAGGCGGTTACGTTACCTCTTATGCAGGGGATTCTTCCTACCGGGAGTTCCTGGAAGCGGCAAAGGAGCTGCGCGCCTCCTGTGAGGCTATCAAATTGATAAAGGCCTATATCGTTTATCAGGATTTGGAGAAGGCCAAAGAAACTATAGATAACGCCCGCGACACCTTTACACGCGGAAAATAAGTAATCATTATGCTAAAGATTAAGACGAACAAAGGTTATCTGGATTTAGGGGGTGACTTTACCGTACAGATTGATGAAAAATCCCCTGTCATGAACGACCGGGGATCGCAAACCGTACCGGTTACGGTTCCATGTACCGGCAACAATGCTAAAATAACCGGTTTTGCTCACCGTCTCGACATGGGTATAAAGCCGATGAATGAAGATCAGGCATGTACGATATTGGACGGAGCATATAAACGTACCGGAAAGATAAATATTGTTTCCGCCGGTAAAAAAGAAGGTATTACCCTTAACATCGGCTTTGACAATTCGGAAGCCTACAGCGCATGGAAAGCAAAAAAATTAAATGCTATTACATTACCGGTGAAGGAGTATAACAGCGTTAATTCTCTTTGCGCACATTTGCAACAAGTTTTAGGAGGTTATCAGACTGATTATGCCGTATTTCAGATTATGACCGGTAACGATTCGAAAGATAATCAGTTTTACCCTAAATACTTGAACTATATCACACCTGTATCAGAAGGAAGTAAAGTTTATCGTTTACGTTATCAAGCAAGAACAGAAACTTTTTTAGTAAATGGTACTCCGACTGCCGTAACACTTCCGGAAGGTTACGGCGTAACAGCCTTTTTATATGTATGGCGTGTGCTGGAACTTGTTTTTTCTGAATTTGGATATACAATAATGGAAAATCCTTTTAAAACAGATAAACAACTTTATAACTTGGTAATCCTGAATAATGCGGCCGACTGTTGTGTTAAAGGAAAACTTTCTTACGCGGATTTGATGCCGGATTGTACGGTCGAGGACTTTTTAAACGCCCTTTATGTGCGTTTCGGACTTGTTTACAATGTTTCTTCCGATACGAAAACGGCCACTTTAAGACTGATCCGGGATATTGTGGATGATGTTCCGGACATTGATTTATCCCGTAGCCTGACAGATGAACCTTTAATAACTTATGAAACGGCCCGGCAAATGAAGTTATCGGCCAAAACTTCCTTTACCGGTGCGGCCCCCTCTGTTGAAAGACTTGAAGATTACTTGAAAGATCAGAAAGTCGCAAGGTTAACTAAAGTTGATGTATCTAAAAGGGTGATACATCTAAATTATGAGGAAACAACAGGACGGTGGTTTAAATGGGATGAAGATAATAACCGCCTTACTTATTCTTCATCGAGTTTCTTTTCCTGGGATCGGAAAACCGACAATATCGAAGATAACGAATTAACCAGCGACGACGAATGCGTTCCAATGGATTTTGCCCCGAATGATATTCTTTCCCCTCAATATCTTGCTGATTACGTGCACCGTTACACGTATCTTAAAACTTCCTCTAATAATAACGATGAAGACTCGGAGAAGGTGGAAACACCGTTATCCTTCGTGTTTGCGTTTACGTCTTCCCAAAATAGTAAATATCCTTTCGGTTCTGTGTTACCTTACACCTCTGACGCCGAAGAGGTTATATTAAGAGACGGAAGCAAGCATACAATGTCGCTATTTTTTCAATATGATAATGGCCTGTTTTTTAACTTCTGGAAGAAATACGACGCTATATTAAGACATTCATTCAATAAGATAGAGGCAAACGTTTTGTTACCGGTTCACCGGCTTACGGGTATGGATATCTTAACACCGGTAATACTTCGAGGACAATATTTACTTTTTGACGGGCTTTCTTATTCTCTTCCGGCAAATAAGATTGTACCCGTTGATCTGACATTAAGAACACTCCGGTTGATTGGTCCGTACGATTTGGATAAGGAACAGGAAACACCCGTTTTTGGTTCCAGGCTTTTTACGTGGGAATTTATAAGTTCAAATATAGAAACTGCCAAAGAAAATGAAAGGAACAGGATTTTACAACAGGCGAGGGATGAATGGAACAAAAGGCCGACCGCTGTGAACGAAATGAAATCAATAACTTACTCGCTTGACGGATATACAACTCGTAATGATGATAAATACTTGGTTGAAAACTATCCCCAGGAAGCGGGAATTACATTACAAAGGAACTATAAATGTAAAGCGACAGCAATAATAAGTATCTACTACGAGCCTGGAAGTTTTACTCCCGGTACATATCGGGATGTTACGTATGAATCCGAATTTGAATATACAGATACTTTTGTTTCTATTGTCTATTCCGGTTAATCCCGTCCTTTATTCTTCCTTTGATAAATCCAACTTTTGCACCATGGAAAAGCAGAATAACATCGTACTTGCCCCGTGCACCACCCAGGTAACGGAGCTTTATAATTTCTGGAAGGAGAACCATACGGGCCGGCTTACGGACTTTTATAAGTTTATGGTAAATCCTTCGGCTGCCAGGGACCGCTTTATATCCTCTCTGGAGATGCAACATGAGTTAACAGGCAGTTTTATCGTAACCAAAATAGCAATACAATGAGTGCCAGCGACGAAGCTTTAAAGGTGAACATATATCCTACGGGAAATGCTTTTACGCGTAATCCTATTTTTCTGTCTGTATCATCCAGTTCTATGGCAACATACAGCATCAGAATGAATAATGAGGAAGTTTTCAAAGGAAACGGAATCGGGGAATTTCGTGTTAATATAGCCGAGATTGTCGAAACCGAAATAACAGACGCACGGATTTTATCGGATAATACGGAGCATCTACTTGCCGTTTCCGGTTTGTCGGCCGAAGTAACTATACATGTGGTAAATGAGGGAGAAGAAGAGGATAACCTGTCTTTTACAGCCTGGAAAGGGGGGATTTCCAAGAAGGAGTTTAGACGTCTTCGAAATATGGGGACTGATATATTTTCTTTGAAGTTCCTGAATGAATCCTGTAATTTCTTCTTTACCACCCGGAGTAACGACTGGCGTATAACGATGCGCGAGACGGAACTTTACCCGCTCTGTTTCATCTATCCGGGACACGAACTGAAAATAACGGAACTTCTTACCGGCCAAAGCCTTGCAGTGCCAGGTACGGCGGGGAATTTCTACGCCTTGAACCTGGAGGCCGTAAGACTTAAATTCTTTACCGATTACGGGGTACTGGCCAACCTTTTTGACGTGTATAGCGGTGATACGTTCGCCCTGCGGATCGGGATCGAGCAAAGCCCGACGGTCTGCGAGCGTTACCGGCTCCGGTTCCTGAACAGTTACGGGGCTTACGAAGTGTTTTCCCTGGAAGGCGAGGCGAGCGTAACTCCCGGCATGGATGAAGACGAAGACGCTGTTTTCCGGCGTTACGATGAAATTACCGATGATTATTATTCGGATCGCATACGTACGGAGATACAGGAAGCCGTAACGATTAAGACGGGATTCAAACGCCCGCAAGAAATACGCTTTCTTCTTGATCTGCTTTCCTCTGATAATGTCTACCTGTCTGGTTACGGTCAGGAAGAGATCAAGGTAATTCCTTCGGCGGAAGAGTTTTCTTATCGTGTCCGCCCTGACGCGCCGCAGAACGTGACGTTAAAGCTCACGTTTGCCGAGAAGGAGTCCAACTGGACCGGAGAAATTACGGAAAGCGGCTACCGGAAACCGGGCGTTCATTCCAAAGAGTTCAGCAAACAATTTAATTAATGTATCTATATGGCAACACAGGAGTATATCGATGATCTTATTATAGTCATTGAAACCGCGGAAGACGCGGGAAGCGTTACTAACCAAATGGTGGCGGCGGTTCTTGACTTTTTAAACGTAAACCTGAAAAAGGTTTCCCAGGGTGAGGAAGTCCTGGAAGAGGAAGCCGCACGCATTGCCGCCGATGCTGCATTACAGAAGGCTATAGACGCCGTATCTTTACGTATCGACCGGCTTGTCGGTAATAATGCCTCCCAGGCAATCGACAACTTTAACGAAATTCTTAATTTTCTGAACGGGCTTAAAGATAGTGATTCGCTTGCCGCATTGCTGGCTGATATTAACACCCGTATTGGCAGCGAAGACGGTTCACAGAGCGAAGACGGTTCTCTTTGGGGAAAGCTGAAAAGTTTATCCCAGGATATTTCCAGTTGTTCCGAGGACATAAGCACGTTGCAGGTAGACCGTGACAAAATAAAACAGGAGTTGCAGCAGACGGCCGGACTCCAGGTTTCAACCTTTACCAACGTGAACAACTTTTTGAACGCCGGTACCGTCTATAGTGACCTGTCGGGAGTGTTTACAGCATTGAAAACGGCGGATAAGATTAACAATGTCCGGAAAAACGGCGTGATCCTTTCGTTCCTTACTGCCGACGGCTGGGTGACGAAGCAATTTAGAGGTAATCCGGACACGGATTTTGAAAATGTCGAAAAGTGGGAGGATTTCGGCAGCGGCGGTTCGGCCGGCGGGAATACTTATAACGTAACCGGTAACATGCCACTAACGGAAGGTTTCTATACTCTTGCTTCCGCCATTGCCGCGGTACCGGACAAGTGGCGCGACCGGGGGCGTGTTATCACCTTTGAAACATCGCTCGGTAAATGGGAGACGTGGCAATTTACCGGAACCGATCCGGCTGTCTGGGATCAGGAGGCGAGCTGGGAAGAGTTCGGCGGCAAAGGAACGGTAAAGAGTGTAACGGTAAACGGCGAGAAGCAGACGCCGGACGCGGCCGGTAATGTGAATGTAAACGTGGATATCCTGGAAGTGGACGAAACTTTGTCCTTAGATTCCACCAATCCGGTAGAAAACAAGGTTGTAACCGCCCGTTTTAACGAGGTGGACGCTTCCACGTTGTTCAATGTAAATGCGGAGGTAAGCGAGGATGAAACATCCGTCCGTCTGTCTTTCCAGAATAAAAGCGGTGCGGAAATTACCGCTGTGGATATCCCGGCCGGTTCCGGTGGAGGTTCCGGCGAAACGGTGGCTACTAAAATTGTATTAAATGCGGCTGTAGATAACACCATAATCAAGGAAGGCGGAAACGCCCGTCTTACTTATACGTACGATCACCAGTACACCACGGGGGACGAAAAAGGGGAATCCACCGGGCAAAAGGCAGATATAACCGTTACGATTAGGCGTGGAACAACTACCATGTATTCCCAAACAGTCAGCGATGTTTCTAAAGGTAGTTACGAACTGGACCTTTCAAGTTACTTGCTTGTGGGAAACACGGATATTTACGTAGTGGCAACCACTACCGATCCGACTACCGGCAAGAAACAAACCCGACAGGCATTTACATCCGTAAAGGTTGTCAGCCTTTCCCTTACCAGCTCTTATAATCTGGCCGGGGCCATAGCCGCTGGCGGTTATACGCTGGCCGATACGATTAATATTCCTTATGCCGTCAACGGTTCCGGAACAAAGGTCGTCACGCTTTATCTGAACGGCCAGCAACAGAACGCGCACACCATTACAAGATCGGGAACGACAAACGGCAGTTTCAGTTTGTCCCCTTCTTCGCTTGTAACCGGTCGGAATACCGTTCAAATGGTTGCCGAAATGGAGGCTTCCGCCGATCTTGTGTTAAAATCCGAAAGTATCTACATTGATATCCTGAAATCCGGAGGATCGGCACCGTTCATCGGCACGATGATAAGTTTTCCGGACGGTCGTATTTTTACGGAGGATCATCTTGTTCCGCGCCTGGAAGCGGGGCAGTACGAACAGGTGAAATTTGACTTTGTGGCTTATGATCCCGCCGCGACGCCGGCCAAAGTGGACGTTTACCGGGACGGGGTGAAAACGCAGTCTGTCAGTGTGGCGCGTACTACGCAGACATATACCAACCGTTTTACCCAGCAGGGTGAAATCAATATGAAATTTAAGACGGGAGCCACGGAATACCCGTTTTATATCGACGTGACGGAAAGCGGGATCGACTTGCAGGAAACTACCGCCGGGCTTGTACTGAAACTTTCAGCAGCCGGGCGGAGTAACAGTGAGTCCGATCCGGGAGCCTGGGATTATGGCGACATACATACAACGTTTGCAGGTTTCGACTGGAACAGCAACGGCTGGACGGGTGACGCCCTGAAACTTACGGGAGGCGCGAAGATTGAAATCGGGTACCGGCCGTTCTCCACAGATGCGACCACTACCGGGGCTACCTATGAAATGGAAATTCTTTGTTCGTCGGTAACGGACCGGCAGGGAGGGATACTGGACTGTATGGCCGGCGATATCGGTTTACAAATGACAACGGAGCAGGCCCTTATGCGTGTTTCTGGCGGTACGGAAGTAAGTACAAAGTTTGCAAGTGATATGAACCTGAAAATAGCCTTTATTGTCGGGTCCAAGGCTGGCAAACGGTTGCTGGAACTTTATGTAAACGGAATCCGTTGCGGGGCTGTGCAGTATGGGGCTACCGAAGGACTACTGCAGGCGGAACCGGTGAACATCCGTTTGTTCAGTGATACGGCGGATGTGGAGATCAGGAATTTCCGTATTTATAACCGTGCGCTTACGGATGATGAAGAATTAAATAATTACATGGTAGACCGTACTACGTCGGACGAAATGGTCCTGTTATTTGAAAAAAACGATGTTACGGGGGACAACGGTACGGATATCGACATAGACAAGCTACGCGCCCAGGGAAAGGCGGTTATGCGAATTGTCGGCGATGTGAACCTTGTCAACGCCACCAATAACAAGAAATTTGAGGTACCGGTCGATATCTATTTTTATAGCCCGTACGGTAAGGAGTATGATTTTGTAGCAAGGAATGTCGGTCTAAGAATACAGGGTACATCATCCACCACTTATCCGCGTAAGAATTACCGTCTTTATTTCTTGCGCCTGGAAAAATACGGTACCACGCTGGAAGTTAACGGCGTGGATGTGCCGTCTCTTGAATACAGTTTCAAACCGGGAGCACGGCCGATCAGTATATTCTGTTTGAAAGCGGACTTTTCCGATTCTTCCGGTACACATAATACTGGTGCGGTGCGTATTGTGAACGACGTTTGGAAGAAGTGCGGGTGGCTGACACCGCCGCAGGCTGCATATAAG
>ULTV01035784.1_pt1 | contig 23385 bp, 20 predicted proteins | sample 1957931 | NCBI WGS metagenome assembly ULTV01 (sample SAMEA4835743, study PRJEB28245) | human gut metagenome | biome: gut microbiome; material: fecal sample | place: Denmark | collected 2008
CTTCGACTGGAAGAAGTCCGGCAGATACGCATGGATCTCCGAGCCGAACCCCTCCTACCACGGCATCAGCTTCTCGGACGCAGTTGGCGCGGCAGCTTTCGTGACCTACATCAGAGCTATCCTCCTGCGCGACACCGGCGCTACTATCTCTCCGTTCCACGCATTCATATTCCTCCAGGGTCTGGAAACCCTCTCGCTGCGTGTTGAGCGCCACGTATTCAACGCGCTGAAGGTAGTTGAGTACCTCAGCAAGCACCCGCAGGTAGAGGCTGTACATCACCCCTCCCTCGCTTCCGAGCCTACTCACGAGCTTTACAAGAAGTACTTCCCGAACGGCGGCGGCTCCATTTTCACCTTCGAGGTAAAGGGCACCGCAGAGGACGCTCAGAAGTTCATCGACAACCTGCCGATATTCTCCCTGCTTGCTAACGTTGCCGACGTTAAGTCCCTGGTTATCCACCCGGCTTCCACAACTCACTCCCAGCTCACCGAATCCGAGCTGCTCGAGCAGGGTATCAAGCCCAACACCATCAGACTTTCCATCGGCACCGAGCATATCGACGACCTCATTGAGGCTCTCGATACTGCATTCGCAGCCATCAAGTAATTTCCCGCAGCATTGTCATCGGTTTTTCCTTACTGAATATATTTTCCCCGGGAACTTCCCGGGGAGCTTTTTTGTCCGGAACACCTGAAATCAGGCGCCACTTTGACGGCATACAAAGCTATGCCGCCCGTGAGGCTGTCAATAAGGTTTATAAATTTTCGCGTAGCGTATTGGTTTTCGCTTCCTTTTGCTTACAAAAGGAAGCGGGAGCGTGAGGGCAGAGCCCTCACCACTCTGCGCGCTGGCGCGCAGTTAAACGATTCAATGGCGCTAAAGGGGTGTGGGGGAAAACAAGAGTTTTCCCCCACAGTTTTTGAAATTTACTGCCGTTATGACTTTTTCGACAAGCCGACGGGCAGGCGCATTGCCTGCCCGTATCAGATTATCCGCCAGAACCGCGGTCACTTTGTGAGCGAAATTCTCTTTATCGTGAGATCGCTGCTGAATGTTACCGCATTATACATGAACAGCGCCTGCTGGTACTCCGAAAGGTCGATGAGCCTGCCGAGGTCAACGTTGATGTAGCGCATATCCACCATGGTTATCTTGCTGTAGTGGTTCGCAAGGAACGGCACCAGACTGTGCGCGTAGCTGTCCTTTATCAGCAGAAGGTTCTTGCCGTTGTCAACGTCGGTCTCTATGGTGACTATCGGCGAATTGCTTCCGGTGAAGCTGGAGTATTTGTCCTTAACGTCAAGGTAGCTGCGGACGTACAGACTGTCGTATACAGTCTCCTTGGTCCCGTCGAACACCGTCATTTTTACCTTCGGGCCGCCGGAGGCAAGGTGGAAGTAATCAATGCTGTCCGGAGTTACTCCGTTGTCCAGCGTTTTGGAATACAGGGTACCGCGGAAACTGCTGCTCGCGGTCTCAATATTGAACTGGTCGAGGGTGTACGCGCTGTAGCCCAGAGTCTTTGCCGCCGCGCAGTACGCGTAGTACGCGCCGAGGCTCGTCCAGTGATGGTCGGTGCGGTAGAATACGTACTCCGAGCTGTGCCCCGTGAGGTAGCTCAGGCAGTCCACCGTGCTGATCCCGTTCATCTTCTTGTAGCACTCGTCGATGAAGGTCTTTTCGCTGAGGTACCCGGCGTAGGACGGTATTTTCGAAGTATAAAGCTCCTGCACCGTCGGCGCCATCATGAAGCTTACCTGAATATCCGGGTGAGTCTCCGCGAAACGGTTCATCGCGTTCAGCGAGGACTCAACGTCGCTCTTGTCGTAGGTCTTGAAAGCCTGTATCATCTGGTCGTCAACGGTGTAAACTCCGTTGATCTCTTTCTTGCCTGCGAGCTTCTCCATCTCGTTGCGGGCGCGCACCCAATCCTCGCGGCCTACCAGGTGGTCGGAAAAGTAGGTCTCGAATTTATCCATCCAGCTGTCCTCGTCGCGGGTGGTGATGTCGTCCCAGCGGATAGCGCCGAGCACATCGCCCAGGTTCTCCGCCTTGTCCATTTTTGTGTGGTTAACGATATCCGGGAACTTCGCCAGCGTGCGGTTCTCGTTTTCGCTGCGCTCCTGTTTCGGGAGGGCGATGGTAACTATCGGCACCGTAAGCAGTATTACGGCGAACAGCGCCGCGGTCAGCTTCGCGGGGGTCATGTGGAATTTCTTGTTCATTCGGCTCTCCTTTCTCAGAAGTTAAAGTACAGGAACGGATTGTAGTTCGAGGTGGAAAGGTACGCCACTGAAGCGAGCATGATAACCGTATCCACAACCGGGAATCCATACTGCACCCAGGTCGGAGCCTTTTTGCGGATATACTCCGCGATGGTCTTGAGCACATCGGAGCTGCCGAAAATGCACACTGCAAAAATAATACCATAGTTTACGATATAGTTCGTTGCGGTGTCGTCTATGAACACACCGTTTCCGCCGAACATCGCCGAAATGAACGTCCATATCTGCTCGAAAACGTTGCCGAAGCTGACAGTCCCGGGAGCCACCGCGTCGAACATTACCCAGCCGAACACCACCATAATGAACGTGTACAGCCAACTGAAAAATGAGGGTATCTTCTCAAGCACCTTTCCGAGGAACAGCCGCTCAATCACTATCAGGATACCGAAGTAGGTGCCCCACAGCATGAAGTTCCAGCTTGCGCCGTGCCAGATACCGGTGATCGTCCACACTACGAGGAGGTTGATAATGGTTCGCGGCAGACCCTTGCGGCTTCCGCCCATCGGGAAATAGATGTAGCTCTTGAACCAGTCGCCGAGCGTGATGTGCCAGCGCCGCCAGAATTCCGCAACGCTGTGCGACATATAGGGATAGTTGAAGTTCTCCGGGAAGTTGAATCCCATCATCTTTCCGAGACCTATCGCCATATCGGAGTATCCGCTGAAATCAAAGTAAATCTGGAACGTGAACGCAAGGATACCGAGCCACGCCGTCACTGCGGAGATCTCGCCGTAATCCATCGCCTTTATCTCAGTCCACAGCAGACCTATGTTGTTGGCTATGAGCACCTTCTTGCCAAGCCCGACGATGAATCTTGAGATACCGTCGCCGATCATCTTTTCGGTGATGGTGCGGTCGTCGATCTCGTTCTGGATATCCTCGTACCTTACGATAGGCCCCGCCACGATCTGCGGGAACAGCGTAACGAACGCCATGAAGCTGGCCGCGTTCTTCTGAACCTTTATCTGCCGGCGGTAGAGGTCGATGGTGTAGCTCATCGACTGGAACGTAAAGAAGCTGATGCCGATGGGAAGCGGCAGGTTCGGGTTCGGGATAGCGATCCCGAATCCGGCGTTCAGAGCCTCAATGATGAACCCGAGGTACTTGAACGTAGCAAGCAGGCCGATGTTCATTATCAGCGAGACCAGCAGGCACGCCGTTCGTATTTTCGGCCGGTCGTCGTATTTGTCGATTATGCGGCCGGCGGTGTAGTCGATGAAAGTCGACAGTATCATCACCAGGACGTATATCGGCTCGCCCCATGCGTAGAACACAAGTCCGCTTATCAGTATGACGACGTTCTTGGCTTTCTTCGGCACGAGGTAGTACAATATCAGCGTTATCGGAAGAAACGCAAACAGAAATGTTAAGCTGGAAAATACCATAAATGCACCCTTGTTACTTTTGTTCTTCGTCCATTTTCCGGACGGCTTCTATAAATCCGCTGCGGGAAAACATTCTGTTACCCATTTCCAGCAGCAGCTTTGCGGAAAGCAGCTCCGGCAGCCCCAGGCGCTTTTGCAGCTCCTGGCGTCGCTCTGCGGAGTTCTCTCCGCCGATTAGACCCAGCTCCATGAGGTCGGTGCGGGTCAGCGGATCTTCGTGTTTTTCCGGCGCCTCGCCGTCAATCACGGCACCGCAGTTTTTCAGCGCCTCGATTATCAGCTCGTCCGGGATTCCCTCAACGCCTAGCTTCCCTTGCTTCGAGGGCTGGGGCTTCCTGCGCTCCTTGCCGAAAATATCCGGCGTCAACGCGTTCAGCACCTCTCCCTTTTTGACGATGCTGCGGATAAACGAGCGTATCTGGAACCCCGCGCTGTCGCTGTCGGTGAGGATAATTATGCCGGTCTTTTCCGCCAGGGACTTTATCAGCTCCTGCTTATCGGCGTCCTTGTAGATGGAAAAGCCGTTCGTGCATATTATCGCCGTATCCACGATGTTGGAGAGCCGTATCTTGTCGTACCTGCCCTCAACTATTATTGCTTGTTTGACGCGTATCATACCCGTGCGCCTTTCAATGCGGAAATCTCTGTGAACGCCCGCTCAAGCAGCAGCCGGCTGTCGGTCTTGGAGGAGTTCATCAGCCGGTTGGTGCGGAAAAGCACCTCCATGCAGGCGTTGAGGTATCCATCGGACAGCCCCCGCGCCTTCGTGCAGGCCTTCCCGAAATAGTAGGCTCTGCCGCCGAAGTAGCCGAAATCCGCTGCCGCCTGCTGAGAGCTTTTCCCGGCCCTGACCGCGAGCTTCCCGCGGTAGCAGTCCACGAACGCCCCGGACACCGCCGAAAGGATAAGCACAGGCTCCACGCGCTGCTGAAACAGGTCGTCGAGCATACGCAGAGCCGCTCCGCAGTTTCCCGCGAACAGCAGCTCGGAAAGGTCGTAGGCGCTGGCGTCCAGCGTCCGGGGAACCAGCGCGCTTATATCGGCGCGGGTTATCTCCCCGCTCTGGCGGTAGGTGCAGAGCTTCTCGACCTCGGTCTGAAGCAGCGTCAGCGAACACCCGCAGCGCTCCGCAAGGAACGCCGCGTCCTGCGCGGAAAGTGTGCAGCCCGCCTTCGCCGCCTTGCGCGCCGCCATTCCCGCGACGGCGTTCACGCTAAGCAGCGGGAACTTGCAGACCGTCCCGCGCTTCTCCACTGTTTCGACAAGCTTCTTGGTCTTTGCCTTGGGCTTGGTGTCGTCGAGCGCGGTTGTTATCAGCGCAAATACAATCACGGTGGTCTCGGGAAGCTCCTCCACCAGCTTTATCATGTCCTTGAGCTGCTGATTATCAAGAGATTCCGGGTCGAGGTCGGTTATGCGGACGCACTTGTTCGGCGCGAAAAACGGCATGCTCTCCGCAAAGTCGGACAGCTTGTCCATGTCGGGAACTCCCCGGAGCCTGAGCAGGTTCAGTCCGTCGCCCTCGAGCGCCCCGGCGGTTTTTATCACCATGTCGGTGTAGGTGCGGGTGAGGAAGTCCTCCTCGCCGTAGAAGAAATACGCAGGGCGCACCTTCCCCGCCTGGAGCTCGCTGCGGAGCGCATTCTCCGGTGTGAGCCGGAATACAGGTCCCTTAGCCATTACGCCTTACGCCATTTCGGTGGCCAGCTTCCTGCCGCCGAGAATGTGGAAATGCAGATGGCGTACGGTCTGACCTCCGTCCTCGCCGATGTTGCTGACTACGCGGTAGCCGCCGGTGAGACCTTCCTCCCTGGCGATAATCGGGATCATCTCGAAGATGTGCGCAACTATCGCGCTGTTTTCGGGGGTGATCTCGTCAACCCCGGCGATGTGGGTCTTGGGGATAACCAGAATGTGCGTGGGAGCCATCGGCGCGATGTCGCGGAATGCAAGCACCTGGTCGTCCTCGAAAACCTTTGTTGAGGGAATCTCGCCGGAAATGATCTTGCAAAATAAGCAGTCGTTCATGATTTTGTCCTCCTGATATATATGACAGTTCTTTTATTGTTTGGTTACATGGAAAATTACGGTTTTATCAGCGCACGAACAGAGAAATCCCTCCGAGGCAGAGTCCGATGACGGCCATCACGCCAAAGAATAATATCCAGTTCTTTATAGTGCGGAGGTCGCTCGCCTTGCGAAGCTGTATCAGCCGGTCAATCTCCTCGCCGGTCATGTCCGGAACAGTGCTCTCAACACGGCAGTACGACCTTTTTCCGTTTTCGTAGGTCGCATATACTCCGTCCGGAAGGCTTCCGTTTTTTTCAAGCTCCTCATAGCCCACAGCCTCGTCAGCCGGGATAATATCCCTTTTTATCAAACCCGCGAGTCGCATTTCCCTGATGTACTCGATACCCGCCTCTGATTTCTTCGGTGTGATCTTCTGCTCGTCCATAAGCACCTCCAAATATTAACGATTATTTAACTTTGCCCATTACCTAAAATGTCGTTTTCCCCGGGAACCAAAGAAAACGACATTTTAACGTTGTTAAAATAAACCGATGAGCCTTTAATTACTTGATATACTTTGCAGCGATATCAGCGGCAGCAGCCAGCGCGTCCTTTATCCTGGAAGCGTCCGGGATACCCGCCATAGCCTGGTCGGGCTTTCCGCCGCCCTTGCCGCCTGCGACAGCCGCGATCTCACGAACGAGGGTTCCTGCATTCGCGCCCTTTGCGACCGCGCTCTTGGAGCACTTGCAGAGTATGCTGCTCTTGCCGTCCGCAGTTCCTGCGAGTACTGCAACGAAGCAGTCGAACTTATCCGCGAGGGAATCGCCGATCTTGCGGAGCCCGTCAGCGCCTGTGCCGTCCAGCGCAGCGGTGACGATCTTCACGCCGTTTACTTCGGGGCAGCCTGCGCCGAGGTCGCCGAGCTGTGCGTTAGCCGCAGCCTGAGCCATGCTCTCGATCTTCTTATCCTTCTCGCGCAGCTCGCTCATAACGCTCTCGCAGCGGTGAACCAGCTCGTTGGAGTTGGAGATCTTGAGAACGTCGGAAGCCTTCGCGAGGGTGTCCTTCATGGAGTTGAGCAGGTTCAGCACGTTCATGCCTGTTACAGCCTCGATACGTCTTACGCCGCTTGCTACGGAGGACTCGGAAACTATCTTGAACAGACCAGCCTCGGAGGAGTTCTTCAGGTGAGTGCCGCCGCAGAACTCAGTGGAGTAATCGCCGACGGAAACAACGCGTACCACGTCGCCGTACTTCTCGCCGAACAGAGCCATAGCGCCCTTCTTCTTTGCTTCCTCGATGGGCAGCTCCTCGGTGACTACCGGAACAGCCTCCATGATGACATTATTTACATATTCCTCGACCTTAGCAAGCTCCTCGGGAGTTACCGCGCTGAAGTGGCTGAAGTCGAAACGGCACTGATACGGGTCGACATAAGAACCCGCCTGGTGTACGTGGTCGCCGAGAACATGTCTCAGAGCAGCCTGGAGGATATGGGCGCAGGTGTGGTTGCGCTGTGTAGCCGCGCGCTTCTCGGCGTCTACCTTTGCGGTTACGGTCTCGCCGGCAGCGAATCCGCCGCTTACTACCTTACCGTTGGAGATGAACGCGCCGTTTGTGAGCTTCTGGGTGTTGGTGATCTCGATAACGTTGTCGCCGGAAACTACGGTGCCGCAGTCGCCGACCTGACCGCCCATCTCAGCGTAGAACGGAGTTTCCTCCAGAACTACGGAAACATCGTCGCCCTCTTCGCAGAGTTCGGAAACTTCGCCGTTCTTCACAATGGCGAGCAGCTTTGTCTGCTTCTCAAGTTCGGCGTAGCCCACGAATGTGGTCTTGTAGGCGTCGAGCGCGGAGTTCTTCGCGTTGTCCCAGCCGCCGCCGAGCTTCTTGTTCTTGCGTGCGGTGTCCTTCTGAACCTTCATGCACTCCTGGAAGCCCTCCTCGTCAGCCTCGAGACCGTTCTCGTGCAGTATCTCCTTGGTGAGGTCGAGCGGGAATCCGTAAGTGTCGTGCAGCTTGAATACGTCAGCGCCGGGCAGCACCTTTTCGCCGCTGCTCTGGAGCTTCTCGATCATCTCGTTCAGGATCTCGGTGCCCTTGTCGATGGTCTTTGCGAAGCTCTCCTCCTCGGTCTGGATAACCTTCTTGATGTAAGCGCGCTTCTCGTCAAGCTCCGGATAAGCGGAGAGGTTCTCGTTGATAACGGTGTCGCATACCTCGTGGAGGAACGGCTTTGTGCAGCCGAGAAGTCTGCCGTGTCTTGCGGCTCTTCTGAGCAGTCTGCGGAGAACGTAGCCTCTGCCCTCGTTGGAGGGGAGAACGCCGTCGCCTACCATGAATGTGGTGCTTCTGATATGGTCGGTGATAACGCGCAGGGAGATGTCCTTTACGGGGTCAGCCTTGTAGTCAACGCCGACGATGGAGCTTATCTTCTTGAGGATATTCTGAACGGTGTCGACCTCGAACAGGTTGTCAACGTCCTGCATTACGCATGCGAGACGCTCCAGACCCATGCCGGTGTCGATGTTCTTGGTCTTGAGCTGGGTGTAGTTGCCGTGGCCGTCGTTGTCGAACTGGGTGAATACGTTGTTCCAGATCTCGATGATACGGTCGCAGTCGCCGACTTCCTCGAAGTTGTCCTGACCGATGTGGTCGAAGTGACCGTACTTCTCGCCGCGGTCGTAGTGTATCTCAGAGCAGGGGCCGCAGGGACCGCTTCCGTGCTCCCAGAAGTTATCAGCCTTGCCGAGCTTGATGATACGCTCGCGTGGAACTCCGACCTCGTTAGCCCAGATGTCTCCGGCTTCGTCGTCCTGCTCGTAGATTGTGACCCACAGGCGCTCAGGCGGGATCTCCAGAACCTTGGTGAGGTACTCCCACGCCCATGCGATGGCTTCATGCTTGAAGTAGTCGCCAAAAGAGAAGTTGCCGAGCATTTCGAAGTAAGTTCCGTGGCGCGCGGTCTTGCCGACGTTCTCGATATCAGGTGTACGAATGCACTTCTGGCAGGTGGTGACGCGGTGGCGCGGCGGCTCCTCGATACCCTGGAAGTACTTTTTCAGCGGGGTCATTCCGGCGTTGATGAGCAGGATAGAATTATCCCCCTGCGGAACCAGCGGAAAGCTGTTCAGGCGCAGGTGTCCCTTACTCTCGAAGAAACTCAGGTAGCTCTCGCGGAGATCATTAAGTCCAGTCCATTTCATAATGTTTGTCCTCTTTGTTTAGCAAAATTAATCTGTTTACTCCATAAGGAATACGCATACATATTTATTATACATCTTTTTCGCCAAAAGTCAATAGTAAAGTGCTTATTTTGCGGGAGAGGCGCCGATTTGATCAGCTGCGGCGGATCGCTCCCTGTTGAATCGACCGCACTTTTGTGCAAAAACAACAAAAATAAGAATGAAAAATCTTGGCGTTTTGTGGTAGACATTTCAGCGCTTCTATGCTATAATAAAGTGTACAAAGGCGCAGACCTGTTATTATGATTCGACTGGAGGAATTCATATGGCAAAGAAAAAGCTGTTCGGCAATAACATCAAGCCCTCCTGCAAATACTGCGAGTTAGGCATCGCCGGCGAAGGCGACAAGATACACTGCTCCAAGATGGGCGACGTAAAGGCTTACGACTCCTGCAAGAAGTTCGTGTATTCCCCGCTGAAAAGGATTCCCAAGAAGGAGCTTCAGCTTGCAAACTCCGCGGTAAACGATATCGACTTCTGATACTGCACCGGCTGCGGTTCAGTTAAGACGCCAAAACAGAAACGCCCCACGCTTCACGCATGGGGTTTTTTGTGTAAAAATCTCAGATTTTATGGAAAATTACTTAATTATCTCTTGCCAAATGCCTGAAATTGTGCTATACTAATCATGATTACAATGCCGCAACTGGCATTACATATGGGAAATTGAGAAAATATATTAAGGAGAGGATAATTATGAAACTCAACAAGAGAATAGCCGCTGCGGTTCTTTCCGGCTGCCTTACCGTTGGAGCGGTTCAGGGTGCAATGCCGCTTACAAGCTTTGCAGCGATAACAGACTACGATTCCAATGATTGCGTATGGTATTACGATCCCAGTCTGTTCTGCGGAACCGGCGAAACCGTCCCCAACGAGAAGTTCATAAAGGCGATTCAGTCCGCCGCCAACGTCAAGGACTACACCGAGATCACCTTCGGAAACCTGGAGCGCATCACCTCGCTCAACCTCAGCGGAATGGGTCTTGAGTCCATACCGGGTATCGTGCAGTACATGCCGCGCCTGCGTACTCTCGACCTTTCCAACAACAAGCTGCGCAGCTCCACCATCGGCACGCTCGACCTTTCGAAGGATATTGCTCTGACCTCCATCGACCTCGGCAATAACTACCTTACAAGCGTACCTGCATGGTTCTCCGCGCTCAACATCACCACAAAGAAGATAAACAACAACCTTCTTAATTCCACCAATCAGCGCAAGCTCGTCGTAACTCCGGATACATACTACTTCGGCGTAGGGGATACACTGTCTGATCTGGATATCAATGCGTTCAAGGATAAAGTTCTGTCCACTGTTACTCTCAGCGATAAGAGCCTGCTTCCTGAGTATTTCTACGATCCGGATCTTCCTACTTACAACATTCCCGACAGCGAGAAGAATAATTCCGCTTACCTCAAGAATGAAAATATTGAATTTGATATCGACTTCAGTTCAAACGTTACCAACGGAGTAGTAAGTAAGGCAGGAAAGATCACCGGTACCATTTCTCTTGGCATTTATGGCACTGGAACCAGCTCCAACCCGAATATCCGCACCACCGTTACGGTGTACTTCCTCGACGGCAGCGACCCCACAACCGTTAAGTTCCGCCTCGAGACCCTCATCTCCGAGTGCGAGAAGCTCACGAAGGACTCCTACACCTCCACGAGCTGGACGGTATTCTCAAATCAGCTCAGCACCGCAAAGGCTATCCTGAGCTACAGCAACACCGACAGCGACATGCTCCAGAACGCCTACGACAGCCTGACCGAGGCGAAGAAAAATCTCGTAAGCGGCGTAAACGCCAACACCAAGAAGATACTTTCCGACCTCCTCACCATCGCCAAGACCTACAAGGAGGAGGACTACACCGCTGAAAGCTGGAAGCCCCTCGCGGAAGCTGCCACGCTGCTTTCCGACGCTTCCTCGGACGCATCTACCTCCCTCGACGACGCAAACAAGGCGATAAAGGCGTTCCAGGACGCTCAGAACGGGCTGGTAGCTACAAAACAGTCCATACCGGACAAGATCACCAAGGCTGAGTTCGAGTCCATCTACGGCGAAAACAAGTCCATCACCACCAAGGGTGCCACCCGCGACGGCTCCAAGTATAGCTGGAAGTTCACCGGCACCGACGTTTCCAAGCCCGCTGATTTCGACCCCGAGGTGCTCTACACCAGCAGCGTCGAGGAGCAGATCCGCTTTGAAGTAGGCTCCGCGAGCGACTACCAGATAATCTCCTTCAAGCAGGCCGGCGCGTTCCCCGGAATCGGCGAACTCACACTTGACGTTTCAAAGGTATACAAGAACGGCGTTTACAGACTCTATAAGTGGAACACAGCCACCAAGAAATCTGAATTCATCAGAGAGGTAACAGTCGAGAACGGCTCCGTTACCACAAGTTTCAGCGAGGGCGGCGATTACTTCATAAGCTCCGTGCTTCAGAATTTCCAGATGATCTCCTCCAATTTCGTTATCAACAACGACAAGCGCACCATCGCTGCCGGCTTCAAGAAGAAGTACACCGTTGCTGATTTCCGCGACAACATCGAAAACGGGGAGTTCATCAAGATCACAAACGCAGACGGCACAGCCGCTTCCGAGACGCAGTACATCGCCACCGGTATGAAAGCTGCCGCTCCCAACAGCGACGTTTCCTACTCTCTCATCGTTTCCGGCGATGTTGACGGCGACGGCAACTGCACCGCGCTCGACGCAGTGACTATCCTCAAGGCAGTCATCGGCGAGACCACCCTCGAAAACTACGAGCAGAAGGCGGCCGCTGACGTAAACGGCGACGGCTGGGTAAGAGCAGACGACGCAGTAGTGATCCTGAAGTACATCGTGGGCATTGACTGATATCCGCCTCACGGAGGTAAAATGAACACAAAAACTATAGCGGAAAACCGCGTCGTAAGGCATGAATATTTCATTATCGAGAGCTACGAAGCAGGCATAGAGCTGTTCGGAACGGAGGTCAAATCCATTCGCAACGGCGGCGTGAACCTGAAGGATTCCTGGATCTCGATAGAAAACGGCGAGGCGTTTATCCGCAACATGCACATCTCCCCCTATGAAAAGGGGAACATCTTCAACAAGGATCCCTACCGGACGCGTAAACTCCTGATGCACAAGAAGGAGATACTCAAGCTGTTCGGTCAGGTAAAGCAGGGCGGCTACACGCTTGTTCCGGTGTCCATGTATTTCAAGGACTCCCGCGTCAAGGTGCAGGTCGGGCTCTGCAAGGGCAAGAAGCTCCACGACAAGCGCGACGATATGGCAAAGCGCGACGCAGGCCGCGAGATCGAACGCGCTATGAAGGAGCGCAACAGGTAATTCCGGCGCCACATCGGCGGTCATACCAAAACAGGCAGGGTGCGAATCCTGCCTGTTTATTATATAGTATGCGCTGATGTACGACGCCCCGTAAACTAACACAGCTCTCAGCCGGAGGAACAGCGTCCTCCGGGGCTTCCGCGTGAGCCGATCATTCTAAGGTATATTTATCATACAATTTTCATATGCATTTGTTAAAAAATTCTCAAAAAATCGAGGATTACGACTTGACTTATTGCAAAATTTCGGGTATAATGTTATTTGTGGAGAAAGTGTATGCAGCCGTCTGAAGCCGCTGGCTTTCTCGTATTCCAAAAAAAATTTCAGAAGGAGATAACTACTATGGCAAGAAATCCCGGTGTATTAACCAAGAACCCTAACGTTATCAAGTGGGTTGACGAGATGGTAGCTCTTACAAAGCCTGACCAGGTAATCTGGATCGACGGCTCCAAGGAGCAGCTCGACGAGCTTACCAACGAGGTTTGCTCCCTGCCCGACGGCAATAAGGACAAGATGTACAGACTGAATCCGGAGAAGCTCCCCGGCTGCCTGTATCACAGAACACTCCCCAACGACGTTGCAAGAGTTGAGGACAGAACTTTCATCTGCTGCCGTGAGAAGAAGGACGCAGGCCCCACCAACAACTGGATGGATCCTAAGGAAATGAAGGCAATGCTGACCCCGATGTACGACGGCGTAATGAAGGGCAGAACAATGTACGTTATCCCGTACTCCATGGGTCCGATCGGCTCCTCCCTCGCAAAGGTAGGCGTTGAGCTGACCGACTCCATCTACGTAGTTCTGAACATGAATATCATGACCAGAATGGGCGCTGACGCTTTCAAGAACCTCGGCGACACTTCCAACGACTTCGTTCGCGGTCTGCACAGCAAGGCTGACGTTGATCCCGAGAAGAGATACATCGTTCAGTTCCCCGAGGAGAACACGATCTGGTCCATCAACTCCGCATACGGCGGAAACGTTCTGCTGGGCAAGAAGTGCTTCGCACTGCGTATCGCTTCCTACCAGGGCAAGAACGAGGGCTGGATGGCTGAGCACATGCTGATCCTCGGCGTTAAGAAGCCCGATGGCGAGATGAGATACATCACTGCTGCATTCCCCTCTGCTTGCGGCAAGACCAACCTCGCAATGCTCATTCCTCCGGCAGTTTACAAGGAGCAGGGCTATGAGGTTTACACCGTAGGCGACGATATCGCATGGATGAAGCCCGGCAAGGACGGCAGACTCTACGCTATCAACCCTGAGAACGGCTTCTTCGGCGTAGCTCCCGGCACAAACGCTAAGTCCAACTACAACGCGCTTGCTTCCACAATGAAGAACACCATCTTCACCAACGTTGCTCTGAACAACGCAGACAACACCGTTTGGTGGGAGGGTCTCGACAAGAACCCGCCTGTTGACGCAACAGAGTGGAAGGGCGCAAAGGTAAACGGTCCTGAGTTCACCTCTGAGATCGACCCCGCTACCGGCAAGAACAAGAAGCTTGCTCACCCGAACTCCAGATTCACCGCTCCGGCTGTCAACTGCCCCTGCGTATCTCCTGAGTTCAACAACCCGGACGGTGTTCCTGTAAGCGCTATCATCTTCGGCGGCAGACGTGCTTCCACAACTCCGCTGGTATATCAGTCCTTCGACTGGGTACACGGCACCTACATGGGTTCCGCAGTTTCCTCTGAGACCACCGCAGCAGCTACCGGCGCTGTAGGCGTTCTCCGTCACGATCCTATGGCTATGAAGCCGTTCATCGGCTACAACGTAGGCGACTACTGGGCACACTGGCTCGAGATGGGCGAGAAGCTCGGCGACAAGGCTCCTAAGATCTTCAACGTTAACTGGTTCAAGCAGGACGAGAACGGCAACTTCATCTGGCCGGGCTTCGGCGACAACATGCGTGTACTCGACTGGATCATCAAGCGCGTTGAGGGCAAGGTTGACGCTGTTGAGACTCCTATCGGCTTCCTGCCTAAGAAGGGCGACATCAACCTCAAGGGCATTGAGGACGAGGTTACTTCCGAAGTTGAGGACAAGCTGCTCGCAGTTGACGTCGACCTCTGGAAGAAGGAGATCGCTGAGATGCGCAGATATTACAACGATGATATCAAGGCAAAGGGCGGCAACATTCCGCAGGCTCTCTTCGATGAGCTCGACAAGATCGAGGCTAGACTCAACAAGGCTTGATTGCCTTCTGAAAGTCTCCTGACTGAATAAAACGGCGCAGGTACTCAAACGTACCTGCGCTTTTTTTGCGCTGCAGGCTAACCCACGGAATTTTTAACTGCGCAAGTAATTCCGACAAGCCGGCTTTTTTACAGTTTCTTAGCGCTTGTCAGCTTGTTTGCGCGTCTGCGGAGAGTAAACCAACGGTCGTCGCCAGAATATTGCGCTGATAATATTAGACTGTAATCGTTGCAGGGTCAATTAATACTCAAAGTGTTTCCAGACGTTTCTAGAAATATTGTCTAAATTACTCAAAATCATTATGTTACTATTGTTATATTTCACAGTTATACGTTTAAATCCTTGAAATTCCGTGGAGAAAATAGTATAATGATAGATGGTGAAAAATATGTAACAGGTGCAAAGCGCCATATTGAAAGGGGTCAACAAAAAGAATGAATTCTCCGTTTACTAAGGATGAACTGAAGCGACAGCTCGACGGCATACTGGAATTCGATTTCCGTACCGACGCACAGAACGCTACTATCACACAGGTTTACCGCGCACTTTCCTCCGTTGTAGTCAACTACCTCAAGGAAAAGCGTCACAACTTTATGCACGACTGCAACTCCAAGGGCAGAAAGCAGGTTTACTACCTCTCCATGGAGTTCCTGATGGGCCGCTCCCTCAAGACCAGCCTCTACAACCTCGGCATGCAGGACGTTGCTGAGGAAGCCCTCAATGATATGGGCATCAAGATAGACAGCGTTTACGACGAGGAACCGGACGCAGGCCTCGGCAACGGCGGTCTGGGCAGACTTGCAGCCTGCTACATGGACGGTCTCGCTACCTGCGACTATCCCGCTACCGGCTACTCTATCCGTTATGAGTACGGTATCTTCAAGCAGAAGATCGTTGACGGCTGGCAGACCGAGCTTCCCGATAACTGGCTCCCCGGCGGCGGCGCTTGGCTCGTTCCGGTTCCCGACCAGGCTATCGAGGTACACTTCGATGGTCAGATCAACGAGTACTGGGAGGATAACTACCACCACCTCGAGCACGTCAACTACACCACAGTAAACGCTGTTCCCTACGATATGTACGTTTCCGGCTACGACAGCAAGGGCGTTTCCAAGCTCCGTCTGTGGAGCGCCGAGTCCATGTCCTTCGATATGAACAGCTTCAACACCGGCGACTACGCCAAGGCTATGGGCGCTAACAACATCGCTCACGCTATTTCCAAGGTTCTTTACCCGAACGATAACCACCTCGAGGGCAAGGCGCTCCGTCTGCGCCAGCAGTACTTCATGTGCGCCGCTTCCGTCGGCGATATCGTAATGCGCCACATGAACGTATACGGCACACTGGAGAACTTCCACGAGAAGGTTGCTATCCACATCAACGATACTCACCCGACCCTCGCTATCCCGGAGCTGATGAGAATACTCCTCGACGAGTGCGGCTACGGCTGGGAGCAGGCTTGGCACATCGTTACCAACACCTTCGCTTACACCAACCACACCGTTATGGCTGAGGCGCTCGAGAAGTGGGATCAGAGCCTCGTTGAGAAGATCCTCCCGAGAATCTACTCCATCATCTGCGAGATCAACCGCCGCTACTGCGAGGATCTGTTCAACAGAACCCAGGACAGCGACAGAGTTTCCAAGATGTCCATTATCCAGGGCGGTAAGATCCACATGGCTTACCTCTGCTGCGCTGCTTCCCACAGCGTAAACGGCGTATCCAAGCTGCACAGCCAGATCATCAAGGACGATGTATTCAGACTCCAGTACCTCGACAGACCGTCCCAGTTCAAGAACGTCACCAACGGTATCGCTTACAGAAGATGGCTGCTCCAGAGCAACAAGGGTCTTACAGACCTGCTCTCCCAGTGCATCGGCGAGGGCTTCAAGAAGGACGCCGCAGAGCTCATCAAGTTCCAGGTATTCGCTAACGACAAGAACGTGCTTGAGCAGCTCGGCAAGATCAAGAAGCAGAATAAGCAGGCATTCGCTGAGTACGTTGAAAAGACCACCGGCACCAAGCTCAACCTCGACTCCATCTTCGACGTTCAGGTTAAGCGTCTGCACGAATACAAGCGCCAGCAGCTCAACGCAATGAACATCATTGCCGACTACAACTACCTGCTCCAGAATCCGGACGCTGACTTCGTTCCCAAGACCTATATCTTCGCTTCCAAGGCAGCTCCCGGCTACTATATCGCAAAGCAGATCATCAAGATGATCTGGTGCATCGGCGAGGAGATCAAGCACAACCCGAAGATCCGCGAGAAGCTCTCCGTAGTATTCCTGGAGGACTACCGCGTGACCCTGTCCGAGATACTCATGCCCGCTGCGGAAGTTTCCGAGCAGATCTCCCTTGCAGGCACCGAGGCTTCCGGTACTGGCAACATGAAGCTCATGCTCAACGGTGCGCTGACCCTCGGCACCTACGACGGCGCTAACGTCGAGATCCACGAGGCTGTAGGCACCGACAACATCTTCATCTTCGGCATGAGAACTCCCGAGGTCAACGAGCTTCGCATGAAGGGCTACCACCCCGAGGACTACATCAACAACAGCCAGGTTATCAGAGATGTAATGGCGCGTATGTACAACGGCATCAACGGCGCTACCTTCGAGGAAGTTGCGAACTCCATCAGAAACAAGGATTTCTACATGGCGCTGGCAGACTTCGACAGCTACCGCGGCACTCAGCACTACATCAGCGAGGTTTACAGAAACCAGCTTGAGTGGAACAAGAAGTCCCTGTACAATATCGCAGGCGCAGGCAGATTCTCCGCAGACCGCGCAGTTACCGACTACGCAAGAGACATCTGGAACCTCAAGTAATCGAAAACGAAATATTTCAGGCGGCATGCCGCGGCTGTATGGCTGCGGCATTAACCGCCTTTTTCCGTATTATAATCTAAGAGGAGAAATTCATGGGAAAACCGATTTTTGACTGCTTCGACAATGAATACAAGCACCCTTTCGGCGCACTGCGGAGAGGTCAGCCGAGTATCTACAATATCCGCCTGCCTAAGACAATGAACGTCACCGACCTCACGCTTGTCATGTTCCGCCCGGGATACAAGGAGCGCTTCATTGAGCTGGTACTCCAGGACGAAAGCGGCGACGACAATATCTATTCCTGCTGCTTCACGCCGAACAACGTGGGAATACATCACTACTACTTCACCTGCGTGCTGGACGGCAGACGCCGCTACATCAAGCGCCGCGGCGCTTCCGAGGGCGTGTTCGAGGGCGAAGAACTTTTCCAGCTCACCGTATTTGACGAAAATCTGTACACCCCGCTGTTTATCCGCGGCGGAATCATGTACCAGATATTCCCCGACCGCTTCTGCAAGAGCGGAAAGCCGCACGAGAACGTCCCCACCGACCGCATAATGCGCGACGACTGGTACGCTACGCCTTACTACAAGCCCGACGAAAAGGGTATAGTCCGCAACAACGACTATTTCGGCGGCGACCTTCAGGGAATCATCGAGAAGCTCCCATACATCAAGAGCCTGGGAACTACCGTGATCTACCTCAACCCGATTTTCGAGGCTCACGAGAACCACCGCTACAACACCGCGAACTACGAAAAGATAGACCCGCTGCTCGGCACTGAGGAGGACTTCAAGGAACTCTGCGCCAAAGCGAAGGAAATGGGAATAAGCGTCATACTTGACGGCGTTTTCTCGCACACCGGCGCGGACTCTATCTACTTCAACAAGTTCGGAAGATACGGCAACAACACCGGAGCCTACCGCGACCGCAACAGCCCGTATTATCCCTGGTACAGCTTCACGGGCTATCCGGATAAATACGAAAGCTGGTGGGGAATCACCACTCTCCCGAATGTCAACGAAAACAACCCTGAGTACACGAATTACATCTGCGGCGAAAACGGTATCCTTCAGAAGTGGATAGACCTCGGCGCGCAGGGCTGGCGTCTTGATGTAGCCGACGAGCTGCCGGACGAATTCCTCGACAACATCAACAAGGCTGTCAAGGCAAAGGGCGGCGACAAGATAATATACGGCGAAGTCTGGGAAGACGCCTCCAACAAGGAGAGCTACGGCGTTCGCAGGCGCTACCTTATTGGAGGTCAGCTCGACAGCGTTATGAACTACCCGTTCAAGGAAGCTATCCTGAACTACGTAAAGTACGCCGACGCCAAGGCGTTCACCGACAGCATTATGACTATCCTCGACCACTACCCCAAGCCCGCCATCGACATGCTGATGAACTTCCTGTCCACCCACGACACCGAACGCGCCCTTACGCGTCTCGCCGGCGACGAGATCGGCTGGAACGGCAAGGACTGGCAGGCGGAGCGCTACCTTAACGGTCAGCAGTATATGTACGGAATCTCGCTGATGAAGTGCGCGATGGTGCTTCAGTTCTTCCTGCCGGGAATCCCGTCGGTTTACTACGGCGACGAGGCGGGCATGGAGGGCTACCGCGATCCGTTCAACCGCCGCTGCTACCCCTGGGGACGTGAAAACCTCGACCTCATCGAGTTCACACGGCAGCTCGGCGTGATCCGCAAGGGTACACACGCGTTCGAACAGGGGCATCTGATGTTCATCGAGGTGGACGACAACGTGTGCGTATTCGCCCGCTATGACAAGATAACCCGTGAAGCCGCGATAATCTACCTCAACAAGAGCACCCGCGGAAGAACCTTTGATATCGTCAACGACAAAACGGATATGTTCTACGATTTCGTCCCGGCGTTCGACCGCCACAAAAAAGGCATAAAGGACGGCAAGGTACACGTTTCCCCGTTTGATTATGCGGTCATCTACTGCAAGGTTTGACCCATTTTAAGGAAATCAGAATGACGATACGGGAAAAGATACAGAATAAGAAAACCTGCCTTGTCATAGAGTTTTGGCTCCACCAGGATCAAGGCGGTGCTGAAACTCAGCGTGGATATTCTGTTTGAGAAGGAGCAGGTCTCCGTTGACAAGATAACCGGACACGGCGGTCTGTTCAAGACCAGGAGAGTTGCTCAGCAGTTCCTCGCGGACGGTCTGGGCTGCGCGGTTTCCGTCATGAAGACCGCGAGAGCGGAATGATAGTTATAAAGCCCTCCAGCGACACGCTCGCTCACCTGGAGCTGTACCGCGCTTTCCCGGCTGTCGGAGGAGTTGTACACACCCACAGCCGCTGGGCGACCTCGTTCGCGCAGGCGGGCGTTGGAATTCAGCCGATGGGCACGACCCAGGGCGACTACTTCTAAGGCGAGATTCCCTGCACCCGGGCGATGACCCCGGAGGAGATCCGCGGCGAGTACGAAAAGGAGACCGACAAGGTCATAATTGAAACGTTCAACGGAGTTGACCCGATGAGCATTCCGGCGGTGCTAGTAAAGAGCCACGGACCTTTCACCTGGGGCAAGGACGCGCACGAAGCGGTGCATAATTCCGTAGTCCTGGATGAGGTTGCGTTCATGAACTACCATGCGCTGACGATAGCTCCGACCGCCGGAAGAATGCAGCAGGAGCTTCTCGACAAGCACTACCTGCGCAAGCACGGCGCGAACGCTTATTACGGTCAGGGCTGAACTGCTTAAATAGAAATATCCACCGGGCGACCGGTGGATATTTTTGTATATCGAGTGACGGCATGGACGCCGTCACATCAGAAATTTCGCTCGTTGACAGACGAAGATGGCGCGCACTGCACATTTTCGCTCACTTGAGGTTTTTAGAGGCGACCTTCAGATGTTTTACGATTTCATCTGCGATATCCGCGCGGCACTCGTCAACTATTCCGAAATCCTTTTCCTTGTAGTTCCACGCAGCACGGCCGAAACCGAATTTGTCGAACGCAGCGTGGATATCATCGTACCAGCGGAGCAGGTCAGCGGCGCCAACCGTGTCGATAACGCCGTACTCTCCACAGTACACCGGGACGTTCATTTTCTTGCCGACATCGGCGGCGACCTGCATTTCCGCTTCCATGAAACGGCGGTCTACGATATCAATTGGGTAATTTTCGTAAGCCTGCGCGAGGTCCGGACCGATGAATTTAAGGGATTTTTCATAATATTCCTTTGTCGGACCGGGATAGCTTATTTCGCACTCGTCCGTCATTTTATCTATCCAGTGCGCTTTCTGATGAGTGAACACCAGCGGATTGTAGTAGTGGAAGTTGAACACGATATGATCGTCGCACGGCTTGTCAAGCAGCGTCAGACCGAAAATACTGTTCTGATAAATGCCGCCGATGAGCACGAAATTATCCGGAGCGTACCTGCGAATTTCGGTTATCGTGCGCGCTGCGATGCGATTCCATATTTCCGCGAAACGGCGCTCGGTTATCTCGTTGAGAAGTTCGAAAGCAACGTAGTTACGATTGCCGAAGCGCTTCGCGATGTGGCTCCAGAGGTTCACGAAAATATCCTGATAGCGCTGATCCTCAAAGAACCCGGATTCCTGCTCGCCCTTGTCGAACGAAAATCCCATCGTCTTATGCAGGTCGAGAATTATGCTCAGCCCGTGCACCCCGCACCAGTCCGCGCAGCGCTCCAGCAGCTTCAGTCCGCTTTCCAGGACATTGCCGCTATCGTCAAGAATTATGTTATAGTCAAACGGCAGGCGCACATGATCGCAGCCCCACGAAGCTATCCGCGCAATATCTGCTTCTGTGATGAAGCTCTCGATATGTTCCTTTTCGTAGCCGCACTGTGAAAGCCAGCCGCCGAGGTCAACGCCGTTCCGGTATCCCTTGAATTCGTTCATTATCAGCCCTCCTCTGCCGCCGCGAAGTCCACGGACTTATATTCTGCGGTAAGCGGAACAGTGCCGTCAAACGCGTTCAGCCAGCCGTCAACGCCTGTTCCCGGCCATACGTTCATCATTATCTTGCCGGGATTTGATGGGATATTCTCGGTCGCCGTGTAGACCGCCTCGCCGTCAACGTACCATGTGATGCTGTCCGCCTGCCAGTCGAAACCGTAGGTGTGGAACTCCTCGGAGGCGTCAAAGCCGAGGTCGTACAGGAATTCGTGATTTCCCTTGCTGTCGGTGAAGTAATTGAACTGCACCTTTGTGGTGTCCTTGCCGAGGAATTCAATGTCTATCTCGTCCCACGGGTTGTTGTCGGAGGGTCCCGTATATGTGAAGAATGAGCTTACAACGCCGTCGTTCTTTATCGGCTTCATAACGACCTCGTACATGCCGTAGCCGTAGAAATCCCGGGAGCGGAACTCTGCGCCGGAATAGGGCGGCTTGTCCAGCAGGTCCTTATCAATAGTGAGCTTCATTGAGCCGTCGAAAATACTGCCGTTGCTCTTGCGCCAGGTGCAGTTGAACATCGAGCCGTTCGACCAGCCGTCCGAAAATTCGAACTTCTCGCTTACATCATCGTAGGTTCCGGTGAGGTCTGCGAGTACGCTGCTTTCAGCCGGAGCTTCTGCGGTTTCAACTTTGGAGGTTGCTGCTTCTGCGGTCTGCTGACTTTCTGACTGAGAAGATGACTGGATATCAGAAGATGTACCGTTATTCGCAGAACAGCCGCAGAGTGCGACAGTTCCTGCAATGAGCATAACGCTGATAATGTGTTTTTTCATAATATATCACGTTCCTTTCTGGGGGTCTGGGAGTTCTGCCTTGTATCTTGATTTTAGCATAAAATCCCGCGCGATTATATTATGATACTCATAAAAATATCATGTTTTTAGTTTTATTTAATTTCCACGCCGGCTTTCATTCCAGAGGACGAATGGTAGTACTTTTCGCGGTACTGCTTCGGCGTAAGCCCGGTTTCCTCGCGAAATTTCTGGATAAAATGGCTGTGGGAACTGAACGCGAGGAAGTTCCCGACGTCCACGGCTTCATACTGGGAATATTTCAGCATCTGGCAGGCGGCGTCTATCTTTTTCTTCAATATGTACCGATTGAGCGTAAGCCCGGTTTCCGTGCGGAACAGCTTTGAAAGGTACTGCACCGAAAGCCCGAGTTCCTCCGCAATATCGCTCACCATCAGCTTTTCATGCAGGTGATCGTAAACGTACTCCATGCATTTCGTGACCTGATAGCAGTAGCTGCTGCCGTTTTTCAGCTTCGCCATTCGCTCTGTGAAATCCGTGATAAGTTCGGAGTGTATCGCGTTTATCTCCTCTGGAGAACTTGCAAGATCTGCTTTTCTTATATAGAGGTCGCTGAGGTTGTAAGCAGTTTCGCGTTCCATTCCGCCCTCAACGCAGAAACGCGTGATGAACGACACCGTTATAACCAGGTGGTATTTCAGATTACGCAGGCGGTCGGTGGAAAGCACGCCGAAGCCCTCCCCGCCAAGCGGTGTGGAAAGCGTTCTTGCGGCGTCCATGTCGCCGCGCTTGACAGCCTCGTAGAAACGCATTTCGTTTTCTACCGGGGTGTGGGTCATGGAGTTTTCGCGCATTTCAAACTCTATGCGCGACAGTTCTTTATGTAGTTCGCTCACTGCCTTTTCTCCTTTTTATTAAGGAAGTATCCTAAAAACCGGGACACGAGCAGATGATATAAGTCATAGAAATCTGCCGTGAAGGAGATTTTTAGAGGTTACCATTGAATATATTATACAAAAAAAACTCACGTCCGTCAAGTGTTAATTGACAAGGAAACAAGGGAACGCGAAATAAGGTGGAAGAAACCGAAATAACCCGTCAATGACTGGCGTTTGTGAGTGCAAAGAAATGCAAGTGAATAGAAAGAGCGCCGGGAGGGGTTGTCAATCACTTTCGGCGCTTTTTTGCCTTAAATGGACGAAACAAGCGAACGGCTGGAAAAGTTTTCAGGACGTTTAAAGATTTTTAAAGAAAAGTTTAAACGGCGGTGTAATGCGGTTTAAAGCTATCAATGCAGTTTAAATGCGTTTTAAACTGTATGTATTATTAATACATGGGAACCTCTAAAAACCGGTTTGAAAAGGGCAAATGGGTAG
>ULTV01052786.1_pt1 | contig 21890 bp, 28 predicted proteins | sample 1957931 | NCBI WGS metagenome assembly ULTV01 (sample SAMEA4835743, study PRJEB28245) | human gut metagenome | biome: gut microbiome; material: fecal sample | place: Denmark | collected 2008
CCCGCCCTGCCCCGTCCCGCCCTGCCCCGGCAAAGGGCAAATTCCTGCCCCCGGTTGCCCCCGGTAGCCGCCCGGCGCGGTTCCCCGGCGGGCTCCAACAAAATGCTTGCTTTTCCGCTCGGAATGGTGCATAATGGTTTCTATGAAAGAATCCCGCGATCTTAATGCTCTCTTCTCTTGGCTCGAGAACCAGAGCAACTCATCTATAGCCGAGAACCTCTACAACCTATTGTATGAGGGCGGACTCTCCGACGCTGAGAAGGAGTACGTCTATTCGATTGCTAATCGCAAGAGAGCGACGAACTCCACGCTCAGCGATGATGATATATTGACTGATGAGTTCCTTGAGATGTATGCTGAGTATCGTTCCCTTGGCTTGTCAAGCGAAGACGCTGCAGGACTCATTGGAATTTCTTCGGAGCGAATGAAGAGCCTGTTGCTTGGAGGGAGCATTCAGGACAGGCGTCGCCACGCTGAGCTTCTCAAGATTGAACGCAGGTCGGATCTTATCCTAAAGAAGACGTGCTTGTCCACGATCGTGAGAGCGACTGAAAACGGTAATACCAAGACAGCTATGATGTTGCTTGAACGCAAGTGGCCCTCCGAATGGAGCAGTAAGGACGCTGGAGTCCAGACCAACGTGTTCGTGTCCACTGATGACTACGCTAAGAAGGCGCGTGCCGCGTCTGAACGCTTGAAGGAACTCAGGAGAATGCGCCGTGAGGAAAATTAACGATTTAATCGTTCATTGTGCTGCTACGTATGACACGATGGACATTGGCGTGAAGGAGATCCGTAAGGTTCACGTCGATGAAAACGGCTGGAAGGACATTGGCTATCACTTCGTCATTCGTCGTGATGGAACCGTAGAGAAAGGCCGTGACGTGAGCGTTATCGGAGCCCATGTGCTCAATCACAACGCGAACTCCATTGGGATTTGTTTGGCAGGTGGCCTGAGCAAGAAGGACGGCAAGACCGTTAACTGCGTGAACTACACTCCTGAGCAGTACAATTCGTTGTATACGCTTCTGCTTAAGCTGAAGTCCGAATATCCTCATGCAGGTCTGCATGGGCATCAGGATTACGCCAACAAGTTCTGTCCCGGATTCGATGTTCGTGAATGGTGGACAGGCTACACTGGAAAGAAATGGGAGGACGTATGAAGCCCTTGAGTACGGTAGCGCGCTGGTTCTATTCGTTCGTGATGTTCTTCGCACTGATTGCCTTTAACGGCATGGCGTCGGGATGCACCAAGGACGAGGTGGCGTTGAACTCCTACAAAGTCCTTGAGTCCTCCAAGGTAACGTACTACGCGGTCATGCAGAGCGCAAGCGCGATGCACCAACGTGGATCCTTGTCGGACGATAAGTACGGAGAGCTCAAAGACGCGGCTCTCATTTACGTTGACTCATATTTGATTGCAGTTTCGGCACTTGCGACCTATGCTGAGCTCAACGAGGTTGACAAGGGCCTCAACAAGGATGACAAGCGAGCCCTGCTGGAGCAGAAGGTTGATATTGTGACCAAAGGCTTCAACGAGTTCATCAAGAAGGCCATTCAGCTTGGGGTGGACGCGAAGGAGCTGAAGACGACCGCCATTGCCGACGGGAGTACGGTTCACAAGAACCTGAATACACGGGCGTCTCCGTTCACTGATCACGTTACAAAGTCATGGATCAATCTTCCGGTAGTGGGGAACTAGCATGAGCAAGCTCGACAAGAATGCAGTCCTTGAGATCCTGTTGCTGGCAATTCAGATTGGCGTTCCCGCCGTTAAGAAGCTGATCGAAGCGTGGGACAAAGACGAAATCACGCTCGAAGAAATTAAGGCTTTGGCCGATATAAAACGGCCAGACGAATTCTGAGACTTGGTGATGGAGATAAGTAATGAACGAACCTTTTTCCGCAGACTATATCTCCATCATCAAACGTCTTGTTCCCCTTATGCTCACGGGAGGAGTTATGGCGATCATTCTCCATTCCTCCGAGATAATGAACAAGCGTCCTTGGTTCCGGGTCGTTAGTGAAGCAATCTCGATTTTCGCAATAGGTTCAGCCGCCGCGTTCGTTTCCGCATTGGCGATTCCGTACTTGCCTTACATTGACAATCTGCCTGAGACGCATCTGCTGGTGGCTGCAATGGCGGGAGTAGGCGGTCAGAAGACATTTGACTTCATCCAGAAGAAGGTCTTCAAGACATTGTATGGAATGGGCGAAGTGAAGGGGAGACGCAGTAGCGATGGAAGATAAATTACTGGAAGCTCTGAAGTGGGCGTGTCACATCACGAATATCCAAAAGATATGCGAGAACTGTTCGAACGAGGAGTTTGAGGCTTGCCAAGCCCAATGTGCCGCTGAGAACAAGATGAGCCCTTCCAGAGCGTATAACCGCAAGAAGGTTGAATGCAGATTAAGACTCGCGCTTGCCCATGTTGGATTGGATGTGCGCGATCTTTATAAATAGGCGCAAGCCACGCATCGCTCAGCGTCTCCAAGAGCGAGGTTCCCCTAGATCTATGTGTAAGTGAGGGAATCCATTTGCATGTAGGCGGGGCCTAGGGGAACCATTATGATTCACTCTCTGTTCGATTACTGTGATCGCGTTGCAGGCGAGGAGAAGCGAGCGTTTGTAGATCTGGAGTACGAGCATCGCTTATGCGAAGCACTAGAGATGTGCGTAATGGGTGAGCTTCCCAATGGGAAGAAGAACCTGATCATAAACGTCCCTCCTCGCTGTTTTAAGACGACGTTCACTTCGCAGGGCTTTGTTAGCTGGTGCCTCGCTGAGGTTGCGCCTGATTGTGAGTTTATCCTCACTTCGGCAACGGCAGGGCTGGCAACTGAGAACACAATGGCGGTTCACCGCATCCTGTCTAGCGAGTGGCACAGAGCACAATACCCGGAAACGGTAATCTCCCGCGAGTCTCGAGAGTTGCAGAACTTCTTCAAGACGACAGCGGGAGGAGCCGTTTATGGCGTCGGCTTGGGAGGCACGATTACAGGGTTTGGTGCAGGTAAGGTTCGCAAGGGTTTTGGCGGAGCGATCATCATTGACGACCCGCTCAAGGCTGACGATGCTAAGTCCCGTGTTAGACGAGAGAATTGCATCTCATACTACCTGAATACGCTCAAGTCACGACGCAATAACGCCCATAACACGCCGTTCATTCTCATCATGCAACGATTGCACGTGGACGATCTGGCGGGATGGTTGCTTAAGAACGAGCCTGACGACTGGCATTTGATTTCGTTCCCCGCCCTTAATGACAATGAGGTGCTGAACCCTATCACGCTGTCCAAGGACGATCTGGAGACGCTGAAGGTAGTTGCGCCAACGACGTTCTTTGCTCAGTACCAGCAGTCGCCTCTTATTCCGGGCGGTAACATCATCAAGCTTCCGTGGTGGAACTTTTATGATCCGGCACAGTATACGCCCAAAGGTCTTAGGTACATCACGGCAGACACGGCGTACAAAGAGCATGACGATAACGACCAATCGGTTGTGCAGTGCTGGGAAGGAACGGAGAGCGGGCTTTACTTCATTGACTCCATGTATGGCAGGTGGGACTTCCCTAAGCTGCTGCTCAATTCCAAGTTGTTCTACAACGTGATGGACAAGCCGAGGGAATTTTGGATAGAAGACAAGGCGAGTGGGACTCCGTTGGAGCAGACGCTGAGCGATACGGGATTGCCCGCCTTTGCATGGAATCCTAACAAGTTCTCATTCCCATCGGACAAGGTGGCAAGGATGCAAGAGGCCTCGTGGTTCGTCCATGGAGGCAAGGTGTTCCTCCCCTTGGGGAACGTTCCGGTGCGGATAGACAAGGATACGGTTGTTAATGTGACTCCAGGAGCCGCCGCTCTGATGGAAGAAGCCGCCGCATTCGCTAGGGATATGTCACACGCGCATGACGACCATTGTGACGCGTTCACGATGGCTGTAAGTTTATACAAAGACGCTGGCGGAAATGTCAGTTTGTAGGTGGTAAGATGTCGCGATCTCGTTTGTATCTCAATTTTGCTCGTCGTCCTTCAAGAAGGCGAGTAGCGAATACGCTCGTAACAGGTGCTAGCGGCGCAGGTACGACGAATGACAGGGGAGCGACTCAGGTCACCGGATTTACGTCGCTCTCTCCGTACTATAATAACAACTTTCTCGCTCGGTACCAGACGTATGTAAACCTTTATGAGACGTCATGGGAAGTGCGAAAGATCATTGATATTCCGGTGGACGACGCTATGCGAAAGCCCACCATTCGAGAAGGACTGTCTCCCGAAGATGAGCTGATGATTTCGCGGGCATGGGAAGACCTTGGTGTTGAACGTCAGTTGCGTCGTGCCATGAAGCAGGAACGCCTGCTTGGTGGTTCAGTCATCCTTGGTGTCATGCTGCTACAAGACGGAGAAAAGCTCAGTGAGCCTTTGAATCAGCAGAACCTGATGAAGGGAGACCTTAAAGCCCTAAACGTGATCGACCTTTCCAAACTATCCCGCTCTCGCGTAACTTGGGATCCGTTCCAGCCTGACTACGATCGGGTGGACAGCCTCAACATTGATGGGATAGAGGTGGACGCTTCTCGCATGGTTATTCTTGACGGCAATGCGCTCTTCGGAAGGAACAGCCAGCGTCTCATGCAGAACTTCAGGTACAATCCTTTAGGGTTCGGCGAGAGTAAGATTGCTCCGCTCTATGACGTACTTTGCAGGTCGTTGGGCACTCAGCAAGCGGCCTATCAGCTTGTGAACATGGCTTCGGCTATCATCCTTTCGGTTGAGAATCTGCGCAACATCAAAGCGTTGGATTCGGGTGCGGAAGGGAAACTGCAAGAAGTAGCTCGCCAGCTTTCGGTCTATAATGCCGCATTGGTGGACGGAAAGGATGTTAAGGTGGAGTCGCTCTCGGCTTCCTTTGGTTCTGTCCCTGAGCTTCTCGTCACCTATACGCAGTTCCTTGCGGCGGCGTCTGACATACCGATTACTCGGTTCTTGGGTTCGTCGGCAGGAGGTCTGAATGCGACTGGTGAAGGCGACTCGCGTAACTATTACGATATGGTCGACTCGATCATAAACAATACGCGGAAACCCGCTGAACAACGTTGTTTGGATTGGATTGGCCCGAGTGTGTTTGGCTATGAAGAATGGAAACGCAAGTCAGCCAACCTTGTTCTCTCGTATGAGCCCCTTTGGAACCTTGACGCGGTTCAGCAAGCGACTCGTGATGAGATTATTACTCGCGCTGTGGTCTCTATGTATCAGGCTGGGTTTATTTCAGCTGAAACAGCAGTGAACGAACTGAACGCTAGAGATATCTATGAGACCAAGCTCAAGGCTGAAGAGGCGTTGTTAGGCTCTGACCTTGATACTGGGGATTTGCTGGAGGGCAAGGATGCCTATTCAAGTCGCGGGTTCACCCCGGCGGGGACGACCCAACAGACCAATCCGAGCTAGTGGAGTAGGCGGCTCTGTACGGCAAGCTCGTCAGTTATACGCTGAGTTGCAGAAGCTCGTTGGGCCTATGGTTGATGACCTCATGAGCATGGTTCCATGGCTTGAGTCAAGACCCGGCCCGGCGGCAGCCGCTTATGCGCTTCAAAGCAACAAAGAGAAATGGAGACGAGTCTTAGGGCCTTCCATACGAGGCATAGCCGGACGTTGGGTTCATGCTGTTTCAGAGCGTGACAGACTGAAGCTCCAAGCGAGCTTGGCTAAAGCTCTTGGGGTGCCCTTCGTTTCCATCTTTGACAATGACGCTATAAGGGAGACCGCTGAGCTAATGGGAGCTCAAGCTGTTCACCTCATCACCACCGTTCCTGAGATCTATTACGATAAGATCCAGGAAGCCGTGATGAAGACATACCAGCAAGAGCGATTGCCTGAAGGCCGCGGTCTTATTGCTGAGATCCAAGAGCTTACGAAAATAACGTATGAGCGAGCCAAGTTGATAGCAGTAGACCAGACCAACAAAATGCACGGCATGGTCACTCAGACGCGCCAAACGTCAATCGGAATAGAAGAGTACTACTGGCAAACGGCAAGGGATCAGCGAGTCGTTGGCGACCCTACTGGTCTGTATCCGAAGCCGACCAAACTGCATGGAAATCATTACATTCGTCAGGGCAAGATCTTTCGTTGGGACGAGCCGCCAGACGATGGACATCCGGGCTGGCCTATCCGGTGCAGGTGCCATGCCAATCCCAAAATTGACTATAGCAAGTTGAAGCTGCAATAAATGAGGCTAACGTCATGCGGTATTCTAACAGATATAAGTTCCAGAACTGGAGAATCGACTCCGATGGCATGCTTAGGGTTACGGCCAGAGTTTTGGCTGATGGGGTGTTTCCCTATCTTAAAGCCGAATCGCCTGATGATGCCAAGGAGAACGCTGAAGGGCTCGTGGGGCAGTACATCCCTGTAAAAGAGTTTACTGATGAAGCTCTCCAGTCATTGGAAGGCAAGCCCGTTATCGTCGAAGATCATGTGTGGAGAACGCCTGAGAACACGACTAAAGATGGGCTTACCGTTGGTTCGGTAGCAGGGACTCCCCGAGTCGAAGGCGGATACGTTGTCACTGACCTTCTCATCACCGACAAGGAAGCGATTGAGAAGATCAAGAGTGGCGATCTGGTTGAAATTTCGTCTGCCTACGACGGGGATTGTTATTCCAAGGAAGGGGTTTACAAGGGCAAGCCTTTTGGGGCAGTCCAGACCAATCTGAGGTTTAACCATGTTCTCTTGCTCCCTGAAGGTGCAGGTCGGTGCGGACCAAACGTCCGTATTGTTAATCATAAACAAACAAAGGAGAAGGGAATGAAAGTCCTTCAGAGACAGTACGGAAACCGTCGTGTCGACTACAAGTTCAATAACGAGGACGACGCGGCCGAAGCTGAAAAGATGGTTGAAGATCAGAAGACCTTCAACGCTGATGCGCTCGCGGAAGCGGTGGAAAAAGCCCAAAGCATCAAGGCTCAGTTGGACGACCTCCAGAGCCAGTACGATGCGGCAATGGCGACCATCGAGGAGCAGAAGGCCACTATCGACGACCTTATGAGCGCGGAAACCCAGGAAGCTATGGCGCAGGAAGCCGCCGCTCAGACTGAAGCCGAAGACGCCATTCTCGACGACGCTATCGAAAACGAAGTGATCGAAGAGAAGGAAAAGGAAGAAGTCAAGAACGAGTGCGCTAAAGCGAAGACCTTCGCCAACCGCCGCAAGATCATCGTGCAGAACGCCATGAGTGTCCCTGCCGAAGATCTCTCCAAGTGGACTCAGGACGCCATTGATGGAGCGTTCGAATCCCTTGCTCGTCAGGCTGAAATCCGGCAGAAGCGCGCCAATAAGCGTGTCATGGGCGGGGCTTCCGCTCAGATCAACAACAGCAAAGCGCAGGGCTCTCTGGACAGAATTCTCCGTCCCATGCGCCTCAACAATGCTCGTCGCAAGAACGAGAAGGAGTAAGCAATGGTTTACACTCCTCAGAGGGGCTTCGCTCAGTTTCAGTACTTTGATCAGCAAGCGACTGCGCTCGCGGGCATGCTCGCCAACGCCTCGGACATCAATCTGGTTGACAGCGCGTTTGTCGGCCCTGTGGACGCTACTGTTGGTCTTACGGCTGGCATCGGCGTCATGGTGAACCCCACCGTTCGCAGCAACCGTCCCGGCCTCAACTATGACATCGTGATGCCTCCGGACAGCGCCGCTACCGACGAGTCCTTCGCGGGCATCGTGGTTCGCAATCAGTTCATGCGCACCAACTCCAATGGTGAAGCTTGCTACTTCTTTGAAGACATGGCGAACTACGCTCGTCGTGACCGCGCCGGGGCTCGAATTTGGGTTCAGCTTGCGCAGGGTTCCACTGTGTTTGGTGGCCCGGTATACTGGATCGTTCGCGATACCAAAAATGCTGGCCTGAAAATTGGCGCGTTCTCTGCCGCTCCCATCACTGGCACGGCTACGCCTACCCCCGGCTCTCTGAATGGCGGCACCCTGTCTGTGAATGACATTAAGGCCGTCACCAACGGTGGCTTTGACATCACTGTTGCCAGCACGCTCTACAAGGTTGCGGCTCTGAACTTCAGCTCGGTCAATACCGTGAGCGACGTTGCCACCATCCTTCAGACCGCTATCACCACGGCCTCTGTGCCTGTCACTGTCAAAGCGGTCGGCAACGGCGTTGTGCTTACCACGACCGCCACTGGCGCGTCTGCCACCATCATGTTCGCGTCTGCTCCTATGACTGCGGATACCACGGATGCTTCGGCTATCCTTGGCCTCACCTCCGCCTCCGGAGCCACTGTTACAAAGGGCTCGGCTGGCACCAGCGAAGACACTGTGCTTCTTACCGGAGCGCGTTTCCTCGGGACGTTCACCGCAGGAGAAGCTCCCTGCAACAACATCGCTCTCGTTGAGCTTCTCTAAGGAGATGAAGAATGAGCCTGAAAAGATTCAATAACGCTGCCCCTACCAGCGGCGCGGCGTGCAACGTCACTGCCGCTGACATTGCGTTTGAGCTGACCACTCAACTGGACAGCCAGTTCTATGACGTCTTGTATCCTGACCGTGAATGGTACAACATCGTTCTCGAAGAGCAGATCTACAGCGACATCAATCCAGGCGCAACGTCCTATGCCTACATGAGCCGCAACCGCCACGGCGCGGCGGCCTTTATCGGCCACGGCCCGAACAACGACATCCCGATGGTCGGTCAGTCCATGGGTGCCGTTCAGGTGCCTATCGCCTATGCTGCTGTTGGCGCGGAAGTTACCAACGAAGATGCCCGCCAGTACAGCTTCGGCGTGAACGGCAATCTGGCTCAGGATCTTGGTGGTGCCATGCGCGAAGCGTGTGACAACCTGATGGAACTGAGCATCATCTTCGGTACTCCCGACCTTGGCTTCAACGGCTGGATCAACTATCCCGGCCTGACGGTCATGACTCCGGAAGCTTCTTCCGCTGTCCCGGCCTCTACTAAATGGGAAGACAAGAACGGCGTTGAAATCGTTCGCGATATCAACTCTGCCCTGAACTTCTTGTGGCAGAACAGCCGCACGATCTTCAAGCCGACCACCATCTTCCTTCCCCTGAAGCAGTTCGCCCAGATCACCAACATGCCTATGGTTATCGGCGCGACGAGCGCCTCCAGCGGCACTGGCATCGCCGTCAACGTGATCGACTACGTTGTTACCAACAACGTTATGTATCGCGTGACCGGGCGGGAATTGGAAATCATTCCCTCTCGTTACCTTGAAGGCGCGGGCGCGGGCGGTTCTGACCGCATGGTCATCATGGATCGCCGCAAGGAGAACCAGATCCTGCCCTTCCCCCTGCCCTATCAGCTCAGCGAGCCTCAGCCGAAGCCTCTCGCTGTTGCATGGTACGCCGAAAACAAGTTCGGCTCCTACCATGTTCGTCAGCAGGGCTCCATGGCTTACGTGGACGGCATCTAAACCATCAAGGGCTCCTAGGCGACTGGGAGCCCTTCTCCAAAGGAGACGCAATGATTATCGGCAATCGCTCTGAAACCCCTCGTACCATCTGCATCCGAGAAAGGCACTACCTGATCCCGCCTATGGGTTTTGTGACCCTTCCGGATGATAACAGCACGACCGAAGCTCTTGAAGCCCTCAAGAAGGTTGAAACCGTCAAGAAGCTGATGGACATGGGCGTGTTGGTGTTTGGGGAAAAGGTCAATCCTTATGCGGCACCTGCCAAGGTGAAAGGGCCTCAGCCCCCTGCTGAACTGCTCGCCGAACCCCAGAACGAAAAGGTTTCCAGAGGGAAGCCTAGAAAGACCAAGGAAACAATGCAGGTGTGACCATGAACTGTTCTAAGAAGCCTATCCCAATGGACGGGATGGTAACATGCGTTGACGGGGAGTTGACGTTTGTAGACGAAAAGTTCTTGGAGTTCTATCCGGAGTTTTCTCGTGTTCCGTCCATGTCAGTCAATACATCGGGTACAACGAGTGTAGCTATTTTGCGTGAATGTTCGTTCGGCCCTATGTTCCAGTTGGCTGTAGGACTTCTTACAGCGCATCGATTGGCTACCTTGTATGACCTTGGTGAGGCGTATACCGAGGGAGGGATGAAGGATCAAAGCTCCTCTGAAGTGGGAACTAACATCTCAGCCGCCACGGGTTCTCTCTCCCAAGGTTCCGCTCCTCTGTCGTTGGTGATGGGAGACGATCCTTTCACCGTCGACTTAGCGGGAACCAAATACGGACTCCAATTGCTCGCGCTCATCAGCACTTGGATACCAGCCGCTGATATTGTTGGCGGCAGACCAATTGGTCGCTTCTTGTACTCATTGCAATGGCCTCCTGTGAACGCAGGGTACTGATATGAAAACGAGCCTGAAGTTGAAACGACAGCCTGTCCAGACCATGGAAGCCCTCCGTAAGATCAAGTCTGCTTTAAAGTACGCGGATAAGAAGGAGGTTGCAGTTGGCTATCCCGTAGACGCTTCGGGACTTGGGGTTCCTGAACCCAACTATGACGATGAAGCCTCGATCATTGAAGTCGCGTTGAAGAACAACTACGGGTTAGGTGTTCCCAGACGTGCATTCATGGACTTGGCTTCTCAATACATGAAAAAGACGTACAAAGAAGTAATGGAAGAGCTAGGGCCTAAACTGCTGAGCGGAGACGCAACGTTGGAAAAGGTTCTAGAGGTTGCCGGACTAGCCGCCGCTGAAGACGTACGAAAGGCCATTACGGAAGGCGAATGGCAACCTAATTCCAAGGCCACCATTGAGAGGAAGGGATCTGACGTTCCTCTCATCGACACGATGACGATGCATAATAGGGCAACTCACATGGTGAGGGATAAGTCATGACAGCGATACCTATGAATTTCGACAAGGTCACGCGAGCCTTCTCCAAAGTTGTTCAGGTTGTTCATTGTGTCGGAAAGCATGTGGACGGGGTATGGGAAGAAGAGCAGATTGGAGAGCCCGAACCGCTGAGGGCAATCGTGTTAGCCCTTACTATAGAGCAGCTTGAATTCTATTCCGACGGAAACTCCTCGTCTGGCGGTATCTCCGTTACAACGGACAAGGAGCTGTTCTATTCTGATGTAAACGAGGAAGGACTGGAACACCGTCAAGATTACGTGTTGTACAAGGGGTTCAAGTTCAAGGTCAGGGGAACAGGGTTCATGATGGGGAATACCAATAAGCATATCTACCACTGCGTAAGGTACTTCACATGAGCGATGTTATTCAACTCACTCCTCAAATGGTCAATGTCCTTCTTAAGGACTACTTTGACTCGTTCTTTGGATGGGATCCTGAACCCAACAGAGTTCTTGTTGAAACTCAGGCAGGAACGAGACCGCCAAAGGGATTGTACATCACCTTGTGGTGGAGAAATATCGAGGTTATGCGTCAGGATCCAGGCGGAACATTCTCATGTTCTCCTGATACTGGCCCGATTGAGAGCCTGATAAACCTTTCCCTGTGCGAAGTGCAGGTGACTTTTAGAGGGCCGAACGCACTTGAAAGTGCGGTAAACGCTCGCTTGTCATTGGGTTCTTCAGCAAGGGCTTTTGATCTATGGAAGCTTCTTGGCTATTCGGGTACGAGTGGAATACAAGACCTGAGTGCTTATTACAATGGTGCAATTCAGCCTAGAAGCTACTTCAACTTTTATTTTTATGCCCTCTTCAACAGAGAGTATCCAGCAGACTACTTTGATAAATCGAAGTGGGATGTTAATGGCATTGAAATCACAATCCCTGGAGAGAAGCCAGTATGCCCGTAGTCAGTTGCGCTAAGACGAGTTTGCCTCGTTCCCTTGACGTTCCTGTGTCCCTGTCTCGTTCTGTCGCCGAAACTGCGACGGATATGACCATGATGTGCTTTGTTACTCCCGGTGTGGCCTTCCCTCCCGGTAACGACAGAGTGCAGTTCTTTTCCACCTTTGAAGCCGTGCAAGGCGCGGTTCCCGAGAACTCTGAGGCCATATTCGCGGCTCAGGCGTTCTTCAACCGTTCCGACCGTCCTCAGACCATGTGCATCGGTCGCGTGTTTACAGCTCCGACCAACGGCGCTCTTGTGTCTGGTTCCATTACGCTGAGCAATCTTGCCAGCGTTCAGAACGGTGGTTTCACTATCAGCGTGGGCGACACCTACTACACTGTCGCTAACCTGACCTTTGGCCTGAACCCGACAATGGCTGACGTGACCCGTCAGTTGAATGCTCAGATGTCGGCTTTTGCTAACACTGTTGCCAACGCTGACGGAAAAAGTGTTGCCATCACTACAAACGCTACCGGAGATGGAGCTGATATTAGCTACGCTGGAACTCCGACTGAGTTTACTGATGTGAGCACGCTTCTCAAGCTCACTTCCGCCACGGGAGCGTCCATTGCGGAAGGACAGGCTTCCACTCCTGCTAAGCTCACCTCTGGCGAGATTACCTTGGCTGATCTGTACAATGTAACGGACGGAGCCCTGACCCTCGACATGAACGGGGCAACGGTTAACCTGTATGGCCTCAACTTCGCCACCTATGGGAGCAGTCTGACTCTCAATGAAGTGATTCAGATCCTTACGGCGGCTATCGGCTCCAACGGCCTTGTGGAAGTGAGCGGTCAGTCTATTGTTATTTCCACAAGTCAGCAAGGCGCAGACGTGACAATTGGTTACGCGTCCTCTGCTTCGTCTATCACCGACCTGTCCGCAATTCTGGCTCTTACCCAGAGCACGGCGGCTTCTCGTATCGATGGTTACACTCCTGGCGGACTCGTTTCTGAAGTGACTCTCATTCAGACCGCCGCTCGTTGCGCGGGTCGCAGCGTGTTCGCATGGACGTTGGATCGGCAGTATCGTGATACGCAGGATCAGAAGGATTTCGCTGACTGGTCAGAAGCTCAGGATCAGGCGTACTTCTCTGCCTGCACCAACAGCGTTCAGGCATACAATACTGCGGACACGACCAACATCGGGTTCTATGCCCACAACAAGGGGTACATCAAGACCTCGGTTATGTACCATAACAATCCGCAGGTGTATCCGGACGTGTCCTACGCGGCCTTGGCTCTGTCTGTCAACTACGCGCTGGAGAACTCCACGCTGACCATGAAGTTCAAGCAGCTCACCGGGATTGAAACTGTTCCTCTCACGGAAACTCAGCTTTCTTCCCTTAAGGCTCGCCGCATCAACACTTACGTGTCCATGGGCAACTCTTCCTCTGTCGTGCGTGAAGGCGTACAGTCGGCTGATTCGTGGTTCACGGACAGCCATGTGAACCTCTCCAACTACAAGGAAGAACTTCAGGTTGAAGTGTTCAACGTGTTCATGCGCAACAAGAAGGTGAAGTACACCTCCGCCGGACAGGATCTTCTTGTTTCTGCCGCAGCGAAGATCAATAACCGTTACATTCGCAATGGCACTTTCGCTGATCGTGAAGAGGAAACGACCGATAACGAAACGGGTTACACGACCCTTCCGGCATGCACGATTACTCCGGCTCCGATCTACAGCGCAACGACTTCAGAGCGGGCAAATCGTGTTGCTCCCCCTATCGCTATTGTGGCGTATGAGGCCGGAGCCTTCCACTCCGTCGCCATTGACGTCACTGTTTACAACTAAGGAGAAGCAGGAATGCGTACCATTTATAATCAGGCTTCCACGAGTATCGTCGTGGACGGTAACCAGATCTACGACCTGTTTGAAGGTGCTACCATCACGTACACCTTTGATGGCGGCGAAGTCGCCAAAACGCAAGGCACTGACGGCGCGGGCATCAACATTGCCACCAATCAGGGCTCTACCCTTCAGTTCACACTGAAGGAAACTTCCCGCTCCATTGCCTTCCTGAACAACCTGCGCTTGCGGCAGGAGAATGGCGGCCTTGGTGTGACCGTTGTGGCCAGAACCGGAGCCAACATCCTGCTTACCATGACCAACGCCTATATCAGCCGTCCCGGTCAGCTTGCCACTGGCGACAAGCAGATGGCCGGATTGCAGTTCACCCTGACCACGGCTGAAGACGACATCACCAACCTGACTGTGGAGGGGTAAATGAGAGACCTCAAGTCGGGAATGGGTGAGTTCAAGGTGAACGGTAGAACGTATAAGTTCGACCTCCTGCCTCCCATGGAAGCAATTGACTTTGGGAGCCGTGTTCTTAAGGCCGCTGGCGGAGCCCTCGTCTCCATTTGCGGTGAAGGTGAAGTACACTACGACGCCATTGCCAAGGCTCTCAGCGTCGTTGAAGCGTCGGAACTCAGTGCGCTCATGAAGGAAGCTCTCAAGCGTTCGTATACGCCTGAGCAGGAACCCCTCAGCAACGAAGCTGTGTTCCATTCTTGGTTCAACCAAAACCCTCAAGACCTCTTTGTTGCGGGAGCGTTGGCTGTCTTTGAACAGGTGAGGGATTTTTTTCCCTCTGGGCTGAGTACAGCCGTACGAAACTCCACCCCGCAACGGTAGGTATAAGCGTCCCAGTACCTGACTCCCATCAGGACGTGATCCTAGTCAATCGGCTTCTTAGACATGGTCTTTGTACTTATAAGGAGCTCATTGACGGGACGCTGTCGTTGAAAGACGTTGTATTCTTGATGAAGTGTGCAGACTGGGAAGATTACGCCACGAGCTACGTAAGAGTAATGCAGGAAGGTTAGTATGGCTGTTGTAGACGAACTAGTCACAGTACTGAGTACTGTTCTCGGTGACGGAAGCGAGAAGGCAGTAGACACCTATAAAAAGGGTCTTGATGGCGTTGTTGCGACTGTCAAAGAGGCGACAAAGCGATTCGCAATGGCGGCTACTGGCCTTACTGCATTCGTAGCCGGGGCAGTCAACAGCGCGGCATCCATCCAGAAGGTATCTGAAACCACTGGCGTCAGCACTGACGCCCTTCAGGAATGGGCTTATGCTGCAAAGAGCGTAGGCGTCTCCGCGAGTGCCGTTGAAAGCGACCTCGCTAAGATGCAGAAGCAAGCCATGTGGACGGGTCGCTCGCTTGAATCGTGGGCTGATACGTTCAAAGGCATGAGTGCTCCTCAGGCGAATATGTGGGGTGAAGCCATTGGTATCTCGCCTGACACTGTTCGCCTCTTGCGTGAAGGACGTGAAGGCATCGCGGCCTTGCGCAAGGAAGCCCACGCCGTAGGCGCAGTTATTTCTCCAGAAGACCTGAAGCGGGCGGCGCAGCTAAAGACAAGCGTCATGTCCCTCACGACTCAATTGCGAGCGTTTGGGACTACTATCGCTATCGGAACGCTTCCTATGATTGACAAACTGGTCACTTCCTTCAAGGAGTGGCTAAACGTCAACAAGGAATGGGTCGCAAGCAACATCACCAAGTTCCTTGAGAACCTTGGAAGGGTCTTCAGTGAGCTCTGGGAAGACGGCAAGAAGCTCGTTGATTGGTTCAAGGAAACTCTCGGGCCTATTGGAGACTTCGGCAAGAAGTTGTGGGAGGCAACCGACTGGGCAAAGCTCCTTAAGGGTGCGCTAGTCCTGCTGGTGGCCTATTTTGCCCCCGCAATAGCCGCTTTTGGTTTAGCCGTAGGCGCAGTCATTGCCCTCAGTGCGGCCTTTGAAGACTTCATTGCCTTCTTGGAGGGCAAAGACTCCATCATTGGTCGTCTGGTAGACAGCTTCCAAGAAAAGTTCCCGAACTTGGCTAACCTGCTCAAGAACGTCGTAGTTGTGGCGTTCAAGCTGGTTACTCAGACAGCCAAAACCATGTGGGAATTGCTCCAGAATATCGCTAAAGGCATTGGTGGAGTAATTGAAACTATCATCACCGGAGTAGACAAAGCTATTGGAGCCGCGAGGAGACTGTTTGGACTTGAGGACCTAAACGAAGGTAAAGATCAAGAGCCTCCGACTACTCGCCAGTACAATTGGGACGGACAACAACGCAATTACAATCCTTATCCTGCGTCCGTTCCTAAGTACGAAGAGTCCATGCCCTCCATTATCCCACCTACTGAAGAAAAGAAGAGAAGCTTTACATGGTGGGATACGCCTCAGCGCAACTACAATCCTTATGCGAAGTCGGCATCCTCTTCCGCTCCTAAGAACGTCAGCGCAAGGGTTCAGTTGGAAGAGGCGGGTAAGGAGTTGGCAAGAAATTCCACCGCTATGCAGCAGTCTTCCCCTTCTGATAAGGGGCCTGTTATCGTTCCTAAGACTGAGACTCGTCCTAGTGTCACAAACCGCAATCAAACGAATCAGTCTAACCTGAATGCCAACGTGAAGATTGAGGTAAGAGATCCTTCCGAGATCGGCCCTGCGCTCAAGAGCCTTGAAACAGCGTACCCTGATGCGCAGATTAACACTCCAGGAACCTATGGACCAAGCGTAGGATAGCATGATAGCAGACAACTATGAAGCCACTACCGTCTTCACCAACGAAGACACCGGGATTGTAAGACAAGGCTCTGTGGTGGCTGGCGTTTCTGTGTCTGTAAAAGAGGCGGAAAGTCACAGCTTCACCTCTCAAATGACCGATATACCCTTGGAATCAGGGGCGGTCGTGTCAGATCACGTTATCCTGCAGCCTGAACAGTTGTCCGTGTCCATTGCGATGACTAATACTAGTGAAAACGGTGATAACTTTTCAGCTTTCGACCAATTCTACGAAATGTTGAACAGCCGCGAGCCTGTGGAAGTTATCACCGAACACTGGATCTACACTAACATGGTGTTGATTTCGTTCACGCCTAACCACACGGCACCATTCAGACAAGCGTACACCGCTGAATGCGTCTTCAAGAAAGCCAACATGGTCACGTTGAACGTAGTCGGAAAGTCTCCTACCAAGTTAAAAGGCGGAGCAAAGAAGACTGGAAGCGGCACAGTCAACGCCGGAACAGTGGAATCAGGCAACGCAAGCGACGCCGATAAGTCACAAGCCGCTGTTTGGTACGATACGATCAAGAAGGGGTAGCGGATGCCTGTAATCGAACTGCCTTTGACCTCAGACGGCGAAAGAAAGTTCACAACTGAAATTGCAGGGGTGAGCTACCTCTTTCGTACTACTTACGTGATGGGTCAGCAGAATCATTGGGTTTTGGACATATTTGACGCAAATGAGAACCCGTTGGTTTACGGAATCAACATCGTGACGGGATCTCTAAACCTGCTCAAGGGCTACGGGAATGTGTTTGATGAAATCCACCTGTTAGCCGTTCCCATTTACAACGAAGATCCTTCCGGCCCTGAGGCATTGGGCACCGTTCTGAAGGTTCTTTGGTACACAGAAGGTGAGGATTTTCCTTATAACCTTGGAGATCCCTTGCTTGACATTGATCTCCTATTAAACCTCTTCGAGTAATCTAATGGCTGACAGCGAAAATAGACCTTGGCTACGTAAAGTCCTTGTTACGTTAGGGCCTCTCGCTGAATGGCAAAACAAATCAGCGGGATCCACTGTTCAGTTTGCCAGTGACGGCACAATGAACGGTCTTCGCGTATCCGCTAATATACAGAAGACCTTGATGGGACTTCCTTCTCCTTCTACCATCAAGGTGTACAACCTTTCGGACGACACAAGGAACGCAGTAAAGAAAGGGCTCACCAAGCTGACTTTGCAAGCTGGTTGGGAAAACACCAACATGGCTACCATCTATAAAGGCTCCATCATGAACGTACAGAGTGAGCGAGCAGGAGCGGACATCATCACGTCGTTCCTTGTTCTCCCTGGATTTGGAGCCTTGGCTATGGGAGCCTCCAGCGTTACTTTTGGCCCTGGAACGTCTATTTCAGCCGCCGCTGGTCAGCTTGGCAAGGATCTCCCCGGAATTACAGTGAACCCTGAGAGCTTCCAAGGCGTAGAGGGGAACATTGGAGGAAAGGGCTGGAGCTACGCGGGATCTACCAAAGACGGTCTTAATCGCTTGGCAGAGGAATACGGCTTCTCTTGGTCAGTGCAGGAAGGCACCCTCAAGTGCATGGGAGACAAGTTCATGCTCGGCTCCTCAGTGGAGCTCAACGGAGACAATGGCGGTCTGATTAACATCTCCCCAATCCTATCAGGGCCTCTTCAGTGGACTACCGGGGTGAAGATTAAGGCGTTGTACGTGCCGGGCATCACAGTAGGCTCCTCTGTGAAGGTGTCCAGCAAGCTGAACAAAAGCCTCTCGGGAACGTATCGTGTTCATACCATTGGAATTGACTTGGATACGTACTCCTCCAACTGGACGATGGACATTGAAAGCTACAAGCTAGGCGTTAAGGTGAAGTGATGGCTGACTACTCAAAGACCTCTCCCAACGAGTCCCAGCGTCTGGTTATTCAGCGCATGTTGGATTCCATGGACATAGCCAAACCTTGCATCATCAAAGAGGTCAAGCCGGGCCCTCCATTGAAGGTCACGGTTCAGCCCACTGAACGCATGAAGATCACCATTGGGCAAGAGACCAAGTACATGGCTCTTCCTGAGATCAACGACGTTCCTGTCATTCTTCCTTGCGCTCAAACTGCTGGATTCCTGCTCACGTTGCCGTTGAAGCCGGGAGACACTGGTCTGCTCATAGTGGCTGATAAGGACATAACGAATTTCGTTGCCTCCGGGAACATTAACGATCCTCCTGTTGGTTCTGACCCTGACGTGTCCAATGTAAGGAAGAGGTCGCTCACTGACGTAATCTTCATTCCCGGTCTTTCCAGCGATCAGGTTGCTATTCAAAGTTACAACACTGAGAACATTGAGCTAAGGGACTTGACCCGCACGTCCTACATCAGCTTAGGGCCTGATGGCATCACGATGACAGACGGACAGGCGGTCTATTCGATGAAAGGTGGATCCGTAACAACTACGGCTCCGGGTACAGTTGCCACCCAAGCCGATGGAGCAATATCCATGAACACAAGCTCCACCTGCACCATTTCAAGCTCCAACATGGAGCTCAGCGGATCGGGCAACACGATTCAGGGAAACATTACTCAGCGGGACGGCACGTTCACTGACGGCAACGGCAAGAACTCGTCCTCTCACAGACACACTGGCGTTGAATCTGGCTCTGATACGTCAGGGCCTGTCGCATAAGGATCGCTATATGTCATGGGACTTCCGACTTAATGAAAATTGGGATCTATCGCCTGGCGAAGTGACCGGGTCTGACGAGGTCATGCAAAGGCTCAAGCTGAGGCTCCTTCGCGAGTTGGGAGAATGGTTCCTAGACACAACGGCGGGGCTCCCTTGGTATCAGGATGGTCATGGCATGTTGGGAGCCAAAATGTCCCAGCAGAACAACGTCCTCTTGCTCATTCGTCGTTGCGTTATGGGCACTGAAGGCGTAAAGGCCATTGAAAAGCTCACCACCAGATACATACTGGGTAACAGAACCTTCTCCGTATACATCCGGGTGATCCTTACAGATCGCACTGTGAGAGAGCTTACTTTGCCCGTCACCGCTTCAACCTTTGCAGCGTAGGATCAATTATGGCTAACTTTGAATACGGAATGCTTCCCCAAGGGTTCGTTCCTAAGCGTCTTGTTGACATCAACAACGACATGCTGGAACGGGTTGAGGCCATTCAAGACCCGAAGACAGGTGAGTTCCCTTTCGCCAATGCGTCTGGTGATACAATTCTTACTCAACTTGTAGGTATCTTTTCCAACGCTTTGTCTGAGTGCTGGGAAGCGGCCTATGACGCCAGCATACAATTCAACCCGTTGTACAATACCGGGGCAGGTCAGAGCGGCACTGTTCAGTTGAACGGCATCGTGCGCAAGCCGGGAAGCGAAACGATTATCATTTGCACCTGCTCTGGTGCTGCTGGAACGCTAATTACTCAAGGTTCACTCATTGGAGACCGACAGGGCACGAACAGCTATCAGGCTATGGCTAATTATATCATTGGAACCAACGGAACCGTTGAAGGACGATTCCAATGTACGACAAAGGGTGCGATTGACCCTGCTGTTGGTTCTATCAATACGATACAAACCGCTACGGCGGGATGGCACAGCGTATCAAACACGTCCACCAGTTCAGTCGGTACGCCTGAGGAAACTGACGATGAGCTCAGGAAGCGTCAGCAGTTGTCCACCAGCCTTACCAGCTATCGTCAGATTGAGGCCATTTACTCGGCAATCATTGCCGTAGACGGTGTTACCTATTGCCGGGTCTACCAGAATGCCATTACCAACCCCGCGGACTCCAGAGGTATTCCTTACAAGGAAATTTCACCTGTAGTAGTTGGCGGAGAACCAGAGGATATTGCCAATGCCATGTTCTTGCGCATGCCTGTAACGATCCAAGGTTACGGCAACACCCTTGTGACTTTGAGGGACAGACAGAACCAGCCTTACAACATCAGGTTCATGCGTCCTACAATGGTTCCCATTTTCGTGGATATAACCATCCGTGTCACCGATTCTGCAGTCTTCCCAAGCAACTACGCCGAATTGATCAAGCAGAGCATTGTTGATTACTCTGTTTATGATATCATGGCAAATACAGGCTTCCCTCCCGGCGAGCCTGTTATCAGAACAAGGCTCTTTACACCTATTAACGATGCGTGCAACGGCTTCTCTATCGTGAACATGACCATTGGAACGTCAGCAGAAGCTCAAGGAAAGGTGGACATTCCAATCGATTGGAACGAGGCGTCCGAATTCACGGTTGATAATATCACCGTAACCTTGGTGGACTAGCATATGGCTGCAACTGAAAAGCTAAACGTAGACTTCTCCAAGGAGCGAATCGACCTTGTAACGCAGGGGACTGGACTGGCATTGTCTCAGTTCAGTAACTCTTGCATGCTAGGTCAGTTCTTCGCGGCCTTCCTTGAAGAGTCTCAAGAACTGTTCGACAGTATCCTTGCGATGGAAGAAGGTCGCACGTTGTATGCCGCTAAGGGAAGTAACCTTGATGCCTTGGGTCGCATAGTAGGGGAGCCAAGAACAGCTTTTCAGTACAGCGACCTTAGCTACATGTGGGCTGACAGAAGTGCACAAGGAGTAGACAAGATTGAAGTTTGGGTCACGAATGCGACCTTGTCTAGCAAGGTAATTCCCAACGACGCCATGTACCGACTTCGTATCCTTGGGAAGATCCTTAAAAACTTCACTATGGCGGCGTCAGTTCCTGAACTGTTGAACCTGATCTCTAACCTGTACGGTTATGACGTAAGCTTCATAAAGAAAGGCCCATTCACTATTGACTTAATGGTTCCGGGAACGATCAGTACGATGGTGTATTCTGCACTCACTCGGTTCTTTGATGACCTCATGGTGGAGCGTAACTGTTATGTAAGCTATCCAGCCACCTTGTCTATTGAAGATGTGATATTTGCTCCCAAGAACTACTTCTGCGCTGACCGTATGGGAGGTCAGCAATGCGATGCAGGTAGGACTGGCATTGTTACCCACAAACCTATCCAGGGGAATTAAATATGGCAAACCAAGACAGAGTCAATTTCGTTTGGGCGGAATCTGCGCTCACGACTATTCCTCCTATTCCGGTATCCGAGGTCGCGTATAGAGACACTACGCAGACCCCTGAACAAATGGAGGTTGGTCAGCAGTATGACACAATCTACAACTCCGCCCGACACAATCAGTTGCTGTTTCTTCTTACCTCAGTCGCAAAGACCTTGTGCGAGAACGGCATAATGCCTTTTCTTGCTGGTCAGGAATACTCACAGTATGCTCGTTGTATTTTTACGGACGGCAAGTTGTATACAGCTTCTCGTGCTATCCTAGCTAATGAGCAGCCGTATCCCACACCTGGAGATGACTCCGGTGTGTGGACAACGGAAGAAACAGGTGAGAACCTTGTTCCAGATTCGCGGCGTGTTATCGCTGGAACCGGGCTCACTGGCGGCGGGCCGCTCTCAGCTGACGTAACGCTCGCAGTGAAGCTGACAAATAGCGTGAACCTTACTGATTCGACGACGGCAGCGTCCGCCACTGCGGTAAAGACCGCTT
>ULTV01037118.1_pt1 | contig 21815 bp, 27 predicted proteins | sample 1957931 | NCBI WGS metagenome assembly ULTV01 (sample SAMEA4835743, study PRJEB28245) | human gut metagenome | biome: gut microbiome; material: fecal sample | place: Denmark | collected 2008
TCAGACAGGTGTTGGTAAGCTCATGGATATGGCAGTTAAGCTTGGTAAGCCAGTTAATCCAAAGCTTCACATCGGTATCTGTGGTGAGCACGGTGGAGATCCTTCATCAGTTGAGTTCTGCCACAAGATTGGTCTTGATTATGTATCATGTTCACCATTCAGAGTACCTATCGCTAGACTTGCTGCTGCACAGGCTGCAATCGCTAACAAGTAGGAAGGATTTCGTTTGTAAAATCTATCTTTGATAATTAGGGGAAAATTCCAAATATTGGGTTTTCCCCTTTTTTATTTTATACAAAATTCTTAAAGGAGGTTCGAGGTTATGAACAACACAGCGTTAAGAGCACAGGACATTTTGCAGGGAGAAATTAGTGAGGGCGAGATACAGGGACAGTTATCACAAGTCACTCATTTACATCCTTGGAATATCTGATGACACGAGACGGCATTTCGATGAAGTCTACGACTTGAAAAGCGGATACATTAAGCCGGATTGCCTGAAAGCAGGCTGGATTACAAGTGGAAGTGCTTGTGCAGTAAGGCTTGACGTCGGTATATGCCCGTCCGTAAACCGAACTATATTTTGTCTTTGCTTTATTATTATATGTGCCAGTCGGGAGTTTGTATCTGCCTTCCCATCTGCCGTCTTTTCTTTTTCGAATGTTTTCAACATGTCGTGGCATTTTCAATCCTCCTACCATAAGTTTGACCATAAATAAAATGATAATTGTATCAATTATCATTTTATCTACAAATATAAATGTGATTTTGTGCAATACTTACTATTTTCATGCTATAATGTGCCGAATTTTGTTGACAATCTGACACGCAATCACTATAATTTTTTATTGTGATGTGACTGAAATCTATGGCAGTATATATGTTTTCCTTTTCGCAGATGTTGAAATTCTGCGAAAGGAATATGTCCTTGCATGATGCGAATTATCTATGCAAGATACCAAATTATAATATGACAAAAGGTCAATCACAATCATCATAGTGTATTTGAAAGGATCTATGCATAAATTAGTAAACGGTTATTATGGCGTTTGGTGAAGTATTGAAAAGTCTGCGTGAAGAACGAGGAGTAACACAGGACAAGCTGGCACAATACTTACATGTAAACAGAGCTACGATAGCCGGTTATGAGGTAAAAGGTAAAGAACCTAGATATGAGACACTGATAAAATTGGCTGATTACTTTGATGTATCGATAGATTATTTGGTTATAGGAGAAGAAAATCGGTTAGGCATACAAAAATAGAAACAATTTGCTGGGGAGCAGAAGATTTATAAATGAAAGTCAGGGGGATAGTCCCTTCTTATTCTAAAATGACATGAGGCTAAAGGTGTAGCCTGATGTTCTATTCGTTTATGAATCCCATGATCTATATAAGATTGTACGTTATATTGACGGTATCATGAATGCTTTTTTGCTTGAAGTGCACGTCCTGCGAGAGGGGAATGCTTCTGGAGGGACATGAACGTCGTATATATCAGATACGCCGTTTGAAATGTCCGAAATGCGGAAAACTCCACCGGGAACTGCCGGATTTTCTAACTCCATTCAAACAGTACTCCACTGAGATTATTGCTGGAGTATTGGATGGAAGTGTCACATCAGAAGATGACGAATCCGTGGATTATCCGTGTGAGGAAACTATTTTCCAATGGCAGCACTGGCTGATGGTAAATCAACTGAGGATAGACGGGTATCTGAAATCAATTGGATATCGTCTGCTGGGGTTCAGTGAGGAACTCCTGATATCCGGCATGTCATTACTTACTGAATTACGAAGTTCCATTCCTGAATGGCTAGAAACCATTCTTCGCTTTATTTATAATTCAGGAGGCTTTTTGGTGTCTGCCTGAGCGATTTGTCTTTGCACCGACTTTGTTTTGATGTCATCAGCAAGACATACGGTAGCAGTATCACATATTCATCCAAATGGTATTAAAGGGGCTGTTGTTACAGCTACATGTATCTGGATGGCGAGGCATGGTAAATCAAAACAAGAAATACATGATTATGTGTTGAAACAGTATCCATCTGATAAATATGCATATAGAATTGATAAAGATATGAATTATCTGAGGGATAATTATAGATGGACCGAAGCGTGTGCAGATACAGTGCCAGCTGCTATGCGATGCTTTTATGAAAGCACAGATTAAGAATTATTTATTCGTAATGTATTTGGTCTTGAGTGTGATAGGATACCATTGGTGCTATTGCAGGTGGCGTTGCAGAAGAATACTATGGCGGTTTTGAAAGTGTAGATGCTGAAGGGATTGTAAAGGAGTATTTGGATGAGACACTGTACGGGATATTGGCTAATAATAACAGAGAATAAAATTATACGTATAAGGAAATCTGAAGTTATATAATCGCTGTATTTGATGTAATGAGTATTTTATAATAATTAGTAGTGTATAAGGAGGGCGATCGGGTTGAATTATAAGTTGTCAAGATTTAATGTTATGTTTCAAAAAAATGATAAATACTATATCAGTAATACATTTGCACATTCTTTGATTGAACTTGAAGAAGATGAGTATAAAAAATTGGTAAAAGGTGATTTGACTTCTTTTTCAGAGGAATCGATGGACATTTTTGCCAACGAGGGCATATGTGTTGATATAGAATTGGACGAAATAGGATTGTTAAGATATGCATATGATTTAGCTAAAAATAATTCGGATTATATGGAATTTGTAGTAGCACCTACATTAGATTGTAACTTTGCATGTCCGTATTGTTTTGAAACTAAAAGGCACCATTTTATGGAGTTAGATGTTCAAAAAAATATAGTTGATTTTTATCTCGAACAAGTTAGCCTTTCTAAATACAAGAGGGTTAAATTAGCATGGTATGGCGGCGAACCTTTATTACAATTTGATACAGTAAAGAAAATGACTGAACAAATTAATGAAATAAATGAAAAATATAGTGTTACATGTGATGTGGTTATGACAACAAATGGATATTTGCTGACAGAGGATATCGTACGTGAATTAGAAAAGTTAAACTTTAAATATATACAAATAACAATAGATGGACCTAAAGATATACATGATAACAGGAGAATGCTTGTCTCAGGAAAGGGTACGTTTGATAAGATTATAGAAAATATAAAATTGTTTAAGGACTCTAGTGTTGTGGTTTCTGTAAGAATAAATATTGATAAAGAAAATGCAGCTATGTATTCTGAATTGTCAAAATTAATCGATTCACTTGATATGGATAACGTGAGAATTTATCCAGCTTTAGTTGAATTTACACCTAATCAGGAATCGTGCAGAGAATGTAAGTGTATGACAGCAACTGAGTTTAGTGAGTTTGCATCGACAGATGCAAGAGAATATTACTTTGATAATGGCGGATTTAATTGTGGTAATATTTCTGTGAATTGTGGAGCAGAACATTTATATTCTTATGTAATCGATGATTATGGCGATGTTTATAAATGTTGGAATTCGGTAGGATATGAAAATGATAAATTATTTAATTTAAAAGATAGAAACAATATGAATCCAGTTATTTTATCAAAGTATTTGGGAAGAGATCCGTTTTCAGAGAAAGAATGTTGTGATTGTGCGTATTTGCCTATATGCGGTGGAGGATGTGCATATGATTATCTTTTCAGAGGAGTACACACATGTGTGCCTGAAAAGTTTTTATATGAAGAAATAATTCTGAAGGAGGTATATGGAGATGAAGGTTGTTAAAAAGGCAGAAGTATCTGCAAAAAAGTACGTTCAGAAGGTTGATGGAATTGTAAATGCATCATGTACTGATTTTAAGTGTAAGCATTGCATTTTATCACCAGGACCAAATGGTTGTCACTGCAATTAAGTGTTGTCATTTGATTGAAATGGTAGGCACTATTCAATTATATTGTGTAGTGCCTATTATTGTGTGCGCCTAGCGGCGCACCAGAATTTAAACTGCGACAACCGTCTTTTATCAAACAATCGAAAGGGGAATTTAACACGATCAGGCGTCGGACAGCAGATAACCACGATCACAGAAAAAGCTGCAGAACTGTCCCCATCTCTGAACAAGAAAAATGTCACACCCCATACGTTCCGCCATAGTGCTGCAATGAATTTGCTGCAGGCTGGTGTAGATATATCTACAATCGCCATCTGGCTGGGGCACGAAAACATTGAAACGACTCATAAATATATGGTGGCTGACATTGAGATCAAACGTCAAGCTATGGAGAAACTTGATGAAACAACAAACAGTTCATTCAACTACAAACCGAGTAAGTCCATTCTCGCATTCCTAGCTTCTCTGTAATAATTATGTTCTGTAAAAACAGTGCCGTGTAGTGAATTCAAAGGATTATGCGGCACTACAGAACATAATTTTGCTCACAGCATAATTCTTGTTATGCTCTGTAGAACATAACAAGAAAAACTGGGTTATGTGCGATACAATAAATGTAGCTGAAGCCAGTGCAATAATTTATAGTCTTGTCGAAACAGCAAAGGCTAATAAGTTAAAGATATACGAATACTTTAATCATTTGCTAACAGAGATTCCGGAACATATGCAAGATAAAAACAGAGATTTTTTAACAAACTCATGCCATGGTCAGATGAACTGCCAGCAGAATGTAGAAAATAAAAAATGCCGCTCGTTGAGCGACTGTTCTTTGTGGGAGTACCCACTAAGGAGCGTTTACGTTCGATTGCAACGCACACAGTTCTCTAAGTCTTAATCCGGAGTACAGACATAACAATATCCCTGCTTTATATGTGTCCGTTCTGTATTGGAGAAAAGAAATCAACTTCTGTTGCTTTCCGGGCGTAAAGACCGAAACATGCTTATCCGAATATTTGTTATCGGCGATGATGACTCCCGGTATAGATACTTTTATATTTGCCTGTGAGTAATCAAGAATCTGATTCAACACAAGCTTCATTCCGTTCATCGTGCTGTATATTCCGACCGCTAAAACCTACTTGCACGGACTTTTAGACCCATCTTCACGAATGGACTGACCCACCTTCACGAGAAGGAGAGCCATTCAGATATATTTATCCTATAATGAGATTGGCACACAGATGTGTGACTACCATTATAGGAGGTCGATAATTATGGTGAATTATCGAGAGATTCTTAGGCTTGACAGCCTCGGATATTAGCAGCATCAAATTGCTGCAAGTATCCACAGTTCACGTAACACAATACGCGAGGTTCTTCATGCGTCAAAAACGAAGGGGCTTACATGGCCGCTTGAGGACACATTGACGAATGAAGAGATTTTAACACTGCTGTTTCCTGCAAAAGTGGAAATGGCAACCAAACGAAAGGAGCCGGATTATACTTACATTCACAGGGAACTGGCCCGTCCCGGTGTAAACCTCACACTGCTATGGACAGAATACTGCAGCACATGCAATGCAGAGGGCGTAATGCCTTACATGTATTCGCAGTTCTGCGATAAGTATCGTCATTGGGCACAAGTTACCAAAGCAACTATGCGTATTAAGCACAAGCCAGGTGAAGCTATGCAGGTCGACTGGGCAGGAACCACACTTCAATATCAGGATCCCGTCACCGGTGAGCTGATTGATGTATATTTATTTGCTGCTGTTTTACCTTGTAGCTGCTATGCTTATGCAGAAGCCTGCGACGATATGAAATCGACGAACTGGCTTATGTGCCATGTACATGCTTATCAATACTTTGGCGGTGTGACACGTTTATTACTGCCCGATAATCTCAAAACCGGCGTGGTAAAGAACACAAGGTATGATACCGTTCTCAACAAAAGCTATCAGGAAATGGCTGAATACTATGAGACTGCAATCGTTCCGGCAAGAGTCCTTCACCCTAAGGATAAAAGCCTTGCAGAAGGAACGGTCAAATTTGCAACCACATGGATCATTGCCGCCCTGCGAAACCGTAAATTTTTTTCTTTTGAAGAAGTCAGGCGTGCTGTGGCAGAGAAGCTCGAAGAGCTTAATCATTATTCCTTCAAAAAACGGGAGGGATGCCGCTACAGTGCCTTTACCGATGAAGAGAAGGAATTTATGAAGCCGCTCCCTTTGACCCCGTATGAACCGGCAGTCTGGTCCACTGCAAAGGTTCCTCTTGATTATGTCATAAGTGACGGAAAAAATAAATATTCCGTTCCTTTTGATCTTATCGGAGAGGAGGTGGACATCCGGCTGACGAAAGCGACTGTTGAAGTATTCTATCACGGCTCCAGAGTAGCATCTCATCCAAGAACAGCCAAGCAGCTCCGGGATCCGATTACCCAGCCGGAACATATGCCGATAGAGCATCGTAAATATCTGACGTACAACGCAGATGAATTTACCCGATGGGCAGAATCTGTCGGAGAGTACACCGCTCGGGTAGTTCAACACTTTCTAAGTGCAGGACGGGAACCTGAACAGGGATACAAATCCTGTGCCAGTCTTATCAAACTTGGAGATAGGTATGGTCATAAAAGACTTGAAGCTGCCTGTGAACGTGTTCTGCAATACAGTTCCCAACCTGCCATCAGAAACATCAGTACTATACTGAAAAACGGTCAGGACAAAGTACACGATGCAAAAAGCCCAATGCCGGCATCAAAGAGTCACGGTATAACGCGTGGCGCTGCTTACTTCCAGAGGGGAGGTGAGCAGGTATGATTACACAGAGCACAATCGATTCCCTCAAGGCGATGAAGTTAACTGCCATGGCTACTGAACTTGAACATCAGCTGGAAGACGCATCCACCTATGGAACCCTCGGCTTTGAAGAACGTCTGGGGTTACTGGTTGATGCAGAATGGAACCGGCGTCAGGCTAATAAACTTGCCAGGTACATCAAGGCATACCATTTTTCAGCACCAAATGCCACCTGAATACGGTAGGGTACTGGCTATGGCGCGTTTACATTATAGTTTATGCGAACAAACGAATTCGTTAAATGATGACTTCAAAGGAGCAATATCCTTTCGTGCGCGATATAGCCAGTTATCAAGGTTAGTTCTGGTTACTTCTTTAGCAGGTATCTTAAAATTTAATTTAAGACCATTGAGATAACGCACATCAATATTTTCTAATTCATAAAGCGTATTTACGACCATATTCAAACAATAGTTATATCCATATGTATTTATATTATTTAACAGGTCAATGCATGACATACCTGCGTAATCGGCAAGCCACCTTAATAGACGCTCGGGGTGTGGCAGGAGTGTTTCTATAATTTTAGGAATAAGCTCTTCGTCAACAAAATTAACTAAGAGTCCGTCTGATGTTTCCTGCTCTATATTAACTTTGCTATCTTCAATTTCAAGTTCCGTCTCATTTCCATCTTCATCAGAGATAATATTATTATTCGAAGGAAATTTTTTTAGCCATGTTTTCATGGCGCGTGTCATATCTATAAGTTTATTAGTGACGCTACGTTTTATAAGTAAGTATGTATCTATAGCGTTATCAGAGTGTGTCATATAATGATTTGTTTTAAGAAGTATATGTGTTAATAAGTCATCAAGTATTTCGTCATTAACAATTCCGGTTGTAATATTATATTGTTTAAATCCGGATTTTCTCATGCTACAAACCATTTGATAGTTACTTGTAGTAACTGGATTATTTTCCTTATCTTTTGCTGACGTTTTCACCAATTGTGATGAGTGCATAAGCGAGGATATGATTTGCCTTACACACATTACATAATCCCTCCACTCAGTATAGTGTCTCGTTTCAAGCAGACGCAGATTACCTGTATCGTATCGAGAGAGTGTTTCGTAAGCCTCAGTAAAAGATACAAGTGCCTTCGGAAGCATAGTTGTACTTGTAATATTTGTGATGCTATGGTTAAATGAAGATGTCATGGTCAGTTACCTCCTTGAATTTTTTCAAGGAGTTTCCGGAAACTACCTTATAAATAGTATTGCCAGATTCATCCTTGGCATGTGTTTCTATCAATTTTGTCGAATACATGAATGCTGATAAGATACGCCTTATACTTACACAGTATTCTACCCATTGTCTAGGGTGATTCCTTTCAAGCGTACGTAAATTACCTGTGTCATAAAAAGAAAGCACAGTACAAGAGTTAATAAAAAAAGTTGGTATTTTGGGGGTTCTAGAGGAGTAATCTCCACTTACATTTGTATGGTTTACTGATATTAACATAGCCGGTTACCTCCTTGTTTGTTTTCCCTTATTATGCAAGCAGAAAATCTCCATTCGCTCTCTGATTATGGTAATATTGGAGATTTATTTTTTTTTGAAGAAAAAGGGCTGGAGTACGTTTTTAACAGGTGTAATGAGAAAATAATATAGGCTGTTATTGTTACACTAGATGCAAAAGGCAGTGAAGGAGTGAATTTACAATGAATGGATATGACGAAAAAATGAAAAAGCTAATGCTTGAAAACGATGGTGGAAAACAAAGTGACTACGTGGCAAGATGGATACGAAGAGAAAATGAAAAAGTTGCAAATGATATATTAAAGAATTTTATTCTTTGTTCTTCTGAAAATAATGATAAGTATAAGAACGTAGATGTTGACAAGTGGGATACATATGTGTCGGATAGTGTGATCAGAATGCTATTTAAGATGAATTATGTTGAAGACGCGTTTTATTTAGAATTAGTAAAGTATATCAGATGTCTGGAGAGTGAGTACAATGCAAGTTGTATTGTTTATGGGTTATCGTTAGATAAGAGATTGCCCTATTCAAGAACGCTAGTTTTTGATGAAGAAAGGAAAGGGGTTCTTACTAATGAGCAGTATATGGTTACATTGAACAAATTGAGAAATGATGGTACAATTAACAAACTGGAGCAAATTATCAACATTCAGTGGGCATTTAGAACAGAAAGGACAGATAGGATTCTGGCTTTAATGGATGACCTAGAAGTTCAAGAAAAAGAAGTCCTACTAACGGTAGCATTGATTAAGTATTGTGAATTTGTAAGTTAACAACAATCTTATAGATGTATATAATCAACTTTAATAAAATTATGAAGCAATAAGTAAAAATTTAGCGTTTGCGGTTATTATTTGTGTCGCTAAAGGGCGCGCAGAATGGAGATTACGATGTATAAAATTATCAGACCTGGAGTAACTGATTATTGTTGGAATTTTGATGAAAATAGTGGAGAGATTTTCAGAATTGCTGCTGATAAAAAAATAGCAATTAATTTCACTAAAAGCCAAAGACTGCTTTTAAAAAAATTAATTACAAGTGAATTGTTGATGGTTAGTTATGATGCATTACTTGCTGCTTCACATGGCGACTTTGGAACGTATGAGGATACTGTTGATGAGAAATTTGTGAATGATGTGCCGGATACAGTGCAAAAGGCGGTTTCAAAAATCAAGAAAAAGGAACCGGAGTTAACAGAATTAATTGAGAATATATCAGGATTGGGGTATAGATTTAACGGTATTAGAGAGAAAATTGAAACTGCTAATAAGAGTAAAACAGAAGTGGAGTTGACAGAAGAATTTGGAAAGAAATTGAAGCAAAGTTCAATAGACATTCTTGCTAAATGGGAGAAACAAAATTATTTGATAGAAACGGAACTATTACCATCGTGTAATGTAAATGGGAAACGCTTTAATACATTGTATGATTATATCAGGATTGAGATAATGCAAAATAGACTACACAATCATTTGATTTATGCAGTAGGTGGGGGTGGAAAAACATCTTCTCTAGTTTATGCATGCAAAAAATTGGCGAATGATAAAATGACAGATAATGTAATATCTGCATTTATAAGAGTGAGGAATTTGGATTGTAGTGTGCCTAATCCGATAAGTAATTATTTATATCAACATTTTGCTTATGTAACAAATATATTTGGCACATATAATCCGGAAAAAATCTTCATGCATAATTTAGAAGTTTTTTTAAAGGAATCTGGTTCCAAACTTTTAATAGCATTAGATGGCTATAATGAAGGGAAAGAACAATCTTTAGCTGATATAAATATTATTACGGAATTACCAAATACAATGGTTGTCGTTTCGTCGAGAAATTCTGAAAAGTCGTTAGCAGATTTTTCTGGCATACAAATCAACGAGCTGGAGAACAAAGCGGTTATAAACTATCTGAGGCATGCAGGAATTACTTTTACCAAAAATTATGATCCTAAAAGTTTGAGACTGCCAATTTATCTTAATTTGTACTCGACAATATATAAAAATGAAAATGGCTGTGAGTGCATTAATAATGAGATATCGAGCCAAGCTGAAATTATTGATTTGTGGGTAAATCGTCAAGAAAAGATTTTTAACTCCACAAGAGAAAAGTTTGCAGTGGAGGTATTTCTCCCCTTGTATTCATTAACAATTTATATGAAAAGGAATAGCACTTCACATAAAAATCTAAACTTTACTGTAAAAGAATGCTTAGATGCTGTAGCAAATATGCAACAAATATTTTCGAATGAAAGTATTGCTGCTTGGATTATGCTAAAGTATAATATTTGCAGTCTTAATAAGAATAGTTGTGTTCAATTATTTAATGAGATTATTGTGAATAGATACGCATTCTTTCAATACGATGAAAGAGAAGCTGGTGCATTATCGTGGTCTCATGAATGTTATAGAGATTGGTTTACTGCTAAAGGGATGTATATATTATATTTATATTCAAAAGAACTGTTTGAAGAGTATTTTACTACATTTATGGAAGAAAGGTTTGTATATCCTGATGTATTTGACATAAACAGGGACTATTCGACATTTGCAGTAGCTGTGTATTTTTGTGAGCTTATTGGTAGAGAAGCCTTAATAAATGCTTCTGATAATAAGTTTGAAAAATTTTTGAGGAATATAGCATTTTTTTATGAAGACATTGGTGATGCTGACAATGTAATTAAATATGGTGATTTAATACTTGATAGATATCGTAATAATTTAATTAAAGTACCGGTTATAGAGAAATCGCTGACTCTGAGTGGCTTGGCATATTCATATTTACATATTCAAAATGTTATTGATAAAACAGTTGGCGAAGAATTGGTTAAGCGCTCATTTGAGTTTTTAAAATTTGCTGAGAGGCAGTTACATTCGGTTGTTCCGATTGAATATTTAACCAATATTGATGATGATAGACTAATGAGTCTATTGCCGAATGATTTGCTCGATCTGTTGGAGTCAGAGTCGGTGTGTAATCCACTAATTCCGATAAACGCGATTTTGTCCAACCATGTTGATGGTACAAAGACATGGAATGAGAACTTTGAGCTTAATGAAGGCGTATTGAGCACAAACGAGTTATTAGAGATAAAACATAATTGGAAAGATTATTGGAAAGATTTGAATTTGGATGATACGGATTTATGGGATATAAGGAATAATAAGAGCAAAGTATTGCCATTGCTATCACGAATATATGGCAATTTGGGGTCTTATTATTTAAATAGATATTTTGCAGATAAAAGTACCGAAAATCTGATAGAAGCTCATAGAGCACACATGACTGGAGCAGTATATAAATATAAAATTTTAAAGACATTAACTAGGGGGACAAAAGGATATAGAGAAGCAGAACAAGCGTTTGCTGTTTCTCTAAGATCACTTGGTATTGATATGTTTTTTGCTGGGAAGTATGAATTATCATTGATGTATTTCTATAAAGCATTAAATGAATATGAATCTTCAAGCAATGTTAAGGCAGTACTCAGAGCCTATATAGTAAGAAGTAAAGTTAATGAGATGCTTAATCATAATGAATTGCATCAAAAATATAAAATGAAAGATATAATTTGTGAAGAGATCAAATTACTTTCATTTTTTGAAGAAAATCAAATGTGGGGGGAGATAAACCATATGGTGAGTATTGTAGCAAACACAATTCAATTATTTCGAGAAAATTATAGTGAATGCGATAAAGTAATGCTTGTTACATTAATAAAAAAAATTGAAGAATTACATACAAAATATTATACAACAGATAATGATAGTTGTAATCTCATGAATTTTCTTGAAGAAGGAGGAGAAAATATATGGCAGACTTATTACGAATAAAATGTCCTGATGTTTCATTAAACAAGAATGAGAGGGTGGACTGCCTGTTTCAGGATATTAGGGAGTGGCTATATTCTGACGCATTAATTAACTTGGTTGAGATTTTTGGCGGAAAAGTAAACAAACAGAGAGATATAAAAAGTGCCATTAATAATTTGCATTTGTTTGCAAATATATGGGATTATAGGAAGAAACAGGCTGCTGGAGGCGAACGATGGAAAATTTATAACGACAGCTTTGTGGAAGAAAATTCGGACCAAATAATGAAATTGGTTGGAAGATTGGGTTTAAAAGATATAACAAGACCATTGTGTGTACCTGATTACATTTTACCATTGGGTGGAGCAAGGCTTGCTAATTTATCACGATGCCAAAAAGCAAAATCGTTGGCAGATAGTTTTAATGAACAATCGGTAAATATTGTTGCGTTAGGAGGTATGCGACCACTTGATGATATAGAGAAAGAGTATACAAATGAATATGCTCCATACGCAGGGACAGAGTATGATGCCATAAATAGAGGATTAGAGCTTTCATTTAATTTGCAAGAAGTCAATTACGTTGAAAATGGTTATTTAGGTGTTGACAGGAATGCCAATTGGTCAGTTAGAGAATATAAGGTTCCACAAAAAATATTTTCTGTAGCTGCACCAAGTTTTGAGTTGAGCAGAAGAGCAAATAGTATGGACACATTTAATTTTTTTATAGAAAAATTTAATGTTGAGAAAGGCACTAAATTGTTATTAGTAACATCTTGTATTTATGTGCCTTTTCAGTTTTTGAAATTCATGAGTATTGCACTGGATAAAGACCTATATATTGACTGTGTTGGAGTGTCGTCATCTCAACCAGGTGTACAATTTTCTAAAACCAGTAATTATTTACAGGAAACAAAAGCAACTATTGATGCGATGAAGATGCTGGCCGATAAGTATTTATAGAAATCTGATATGTAATGACTTTTGTCAAGGGGTAAATTAACAAGAATCATCACAAATTTTATTTTTTTGTAGCCGAAGGCATCGTGAAAGAGCTTTAGTGTATCAGTTCCCGGCATTGGCCACTCTGATATACGTGGATTCAGGGAATATGAAAGATGTCGAATTTAATCTGCGGTATATGTGCAGTAGGAGGGAAGATTAATTTGACGCGTGACAACTGCCTTTGGTGTTAAAAAATTTTATTTTTGCGATGATGATTTACTCGACCCTAATAATGAATTAATTAGAGAGAGAATTGAAGAACTGTGCAATAATATTATTGCGTTGAATTATAAATTAGTATTTACGTGCTTTATTAAAGCGGTTTCATAAACCTTAACCCATATTCGATACCGGAATCTATTAGAACTAATTTTGATTTCCTAGTAGAACATGATATTTCAAAAGTATCTTTGTATATTTAAATTTTAAGACCGTATAAAAATACACCTATATATCGAACGATGATTAGGGATCAATTAATAAACAAAGAATATTCTTTTAATAATTTTATGCATTACTCTTTTGTAGATAAGAGGGTGGAGAAGGTTGCAAAGTTTGTGGTTGAACGTATTTATCGATATTTTGATGATTTGGAAATTGAGTTTGAATGGGTAGAAGAACTTTATTATGATTGTATTCATGTGAATACCGATTGCACAAAGTTTTATGAGGATATTATGAGAATAAAACAACAGCAGCAAGCTGTTATGTTAAACTATTTCAGCAAATTGTATGTCGATATGGATATAGATTGGTGCGAGCAACACATTAATGAATTGTTTGAGTTCTTAAGCAAAATTCAACCAAAATTAAAAGAATTGTATGATAAGATTTTGAATTTGTACATTGTTTGAGGCTTTTAAATATATGTTGCTATGTCAATCTATCTGCGAAGATTATTCAGAACCTCAAAAGATGGACTAGTTCGAAAAAGTTAATGCACTAATGTATATAACTATTTTAAAAATATGTATTATGTAAAAAGATGTATATAGAATATTTAGAACAACGATATCGTTATCTATAGATAACTTTGTTTTGTCTAAAATTGTGAGGGAAAATTATGGAAGTATTGAAATTATTAAAGGAAGTTAGACCAGATGCAGATTTTGAAACTTCGGATGCATTTATCGAGGATGGGTTGTTGGATTCATTTGATGTGTTGATGTTAGTTGGTCTTATTGAAGAAAAGTATAATATTGAAATAAGCCATGAATTGCTAATTCCTGAGAATTTTGAAACAATAGATAGTATTTGTGAACTTGTAAATAAATATTTATTTTAACTATTTTCGTATTTGAATTGCTTTCTTGGTAACAAAATAGGTTATGGGGGTAAAATGAAAGAATTTGATTATTCAGCAATGATATCTAATATTCCTATCAATGAAGGGGATACGGTTGATGTTGTATCAGACATGCTCAGCATAGCCGTATACTGTAAAGAAAATGATCTATTATTCGACCCGAATAAGTTTATTGATTGTTTATGCAAGGCCGTTGGGGAAAATGGTACTGTGCTTATACGTGCTTTTTCACATGACTTTTGCAAAAAAAAATTATGGGATTATTCATTAAGCCGTAGTAGTGTTGGAGCACTAGGAAATATTGCTTTAAGAAGGAAAGATTTTGTGAGATCAAGGCACCCGATTTTTTCTTGGATGATTTATGGACATGATGCAGATTATTTATGTTCTTTAAATAATAGTTCTGCATTCTCAGAAGATTCAATTTTTGGCTGGGAATATAGAAATGGAACATACCTTATAACGATAGGATCGCCTATGTCAGAAGGATTTACATTCTTGCATTATGTAGAACAGAAAGTAGGAGTACCTTACCGATTTGAACAATTTTTTTGTGGAAAATATGTAGATAAGAATGGAAAATCAGAGATAAAACAATATTCAATGTACGTGCGAAATGGCGAAAAGTTTGAGATTGGAAGACCGGATGTTGCTTCTTTTTTTTCGGTATTCAGAGACAAAGATATTCAAGTGCAGGGTATGTACAATGGAATTGAGTTGAAGAAAACGAATATTAGTCAAGCTGCAGATTTATTTGAGGATGTTATTCGTAATAATATTCAGTCATTTATTCCTTATAAATTGAAAAATAAGTGAAGGTCATGTTAGATGAGATTTGATAAAGTTATTATTTTAGGATCAGGGAAAATCGCATGTGATGTTGTTACGTATTTGAATGGGATTTTAGAAAAAAACATATTATATGTATTAGAAATTTTGTCAAATCCGTTATCTTCGTTGAGCAAAATTTCTAATAAGTATGGGATTTCATATTCGAATAATTGTAAAGAAAATGATATAGAACAATTTATAGATAATATAGGTGGAGCACAGAAGCTGATTATAAGTGCTAATAATCAACATATTTTTTCGGGAGTTTTCTTGGCTCATAAAAATATAGAAGTAATAAATTTTCATTATTCGTATTTGCCAGAATACCGAGGTATGAATATCCCAACATGGGTTATATACAATAATGAAGATTATACAGGGGTAACATGGCACTATGTTACCCAAAATATAGATAGCGGAGATATTATTTCTCAAAAACGAATAAAAATAAATGATGATAGTACTGCATTTGAATTAACATATTTGGGAATGAAATTGGGAATTGAACTTTTTAAAAGTTTTATCATTGATTTACTAAACTTTCCAATTGCGGGAGACAGAATTTATAGAAGAGGTAAATTATATTTACAACATATGGTGCCGGATAATGGATATTTAGATGTTCGCTTGCCGATTGAAGATATATATAAATTACTAAGATGTTTTGATTATGGGAAAGTGCAAATTATTGATCCATTAAAAGTCAAAATGGAAGGAAAAATCTATATTATTAAAAAATATAAAAAAGTATACAGTAAAGAATATGTAACCAAGGACGATGAGATTGTAATATACGGAGATGAGTTCAGCTTGATTGTAACTTTAGGAAAAATGGTGTAGTATCAAGTTTGTATGCTTAAAGATAAGGGGTGGTCATTATAAATAAATTCCATAAAATTAATATTGCAGCACAGTTTATTGAAACTGCTGAATTTTATCCAGATAAGATAGCATTGATTTATAATGAAGAAAGATATACATTTGATAAATTGAAAAGATTATGCTGCACCGTGAGCTTTTCTTTGAAGAAGATAATAGATTCAGGAACCATAGTTGCTGTTTTTTTGAAAAAAAAATCTGATGTTGTTGTATGCGACTTAGGAATTCTTTTATCTGGAAATTGTTTTATGAATTTAGATGTTACGACTCCGAAAGAAAGAGTACGGAATGTAATTAACCAAACACAACCATCGATAGTAATAGCTGATAAAGAGTGTGAAACCGAAGTAAGTGAAATATATAGTGATTATATACTACTTGATGCCTTGTTAGATCCAACGGATGAGGATATTAATGGGTTCGTAGAAAGAATAGATACAGATCCTTTCTGTATAATAAATACATCTGGAACCACAGGAACCCCTAAAAGTGTTGTTTTAAATCATAGATCATTTGTTGATTTTATGTCTTGGGCTGATTCCGTATATAGATTCACCTCAGTGGAAAGAATAGCATCTCTTTCTCCAGTTATATTTGATATATATGTGTGTGAATTATGTATGATGATATATTTTGCATCAACACTTATTTTGATACCAGCTAAGTTAGTGGTGTTTCCATATCGTTTGTTGCAGTATCTAGAAGATGTTAAACCAACATTTTTGTTTTGGGTACCGACAATTATGGTGAATATTGCAAATCGTAATATGCTTGAAGAAATCAATATCACTTCAGTTAGAAATATTTGGTTTGCAGGCGAAGTGTTTCCTACAAAGCAATTTAATTATTGGTATGAAAAGATGCCTGAAACGCAGTTTACTAATTTATATGGACCAATAGAGATAACAGTTGACTGCACGTATTATATAATAGATCATAAGCTGAGTGATGATGAAGAAATACCACTTGGATACCCTTGTAAAAATTCTGACGTGTTTATATTAAACAATAATAATGAAATTGCAGGGGTAAACGAGAAAGGAGAGATATGCGTAAGAGGAACTTCTCTTGCGATGGGGTACTATAATGATAAAGAAAATACAGAGAAAAGTTTTGTCCAAAACCCATTAAATAGCACATACCCTGAGCTTATATACAGGACAGGAGACATAGGCTTGGTTGATGAAAAAGGTCTGATAATGTTTAAGGGGCGTAGAGACTCACTCATAAAGCATTTAGGCTATAGAATTGAATTAAATGAGATAGAGCATATAATCATAAATGTTCTTCAGATTGTGGACAATGGATGTGCTGTTTATAATTGTTCAAAAAAACAGATAGTGTTTGTATATGAGGCAGAATGCGATATTTCACCAATGTTGTTCAGAAACAAATTATCTCAAAAATTACCAAAATACATGATTCCGACTATATATATTAAAATGAATGCCTTACCCACTAATACAAATGGTAAACTAGATAGGTTAAGCATAAATGGTCTGGTAAATAAAGACAAGTAGTCAAGTTCTAGGAGGTGATATGAGTTATGAGAGCTTTAATTAGCGTGAATATAAAGGATGGAATTACAGAGTTTGCAAGAAAACTAGAAGAAATGCATTTTGAAATTGTTACAGCAGGTGCCACATATGAAATACTAAAAAAAGAAGGTATTCAGGTATTAAATGTTTCAGAAATAATAGCCTGTGATAATTCGTTAGATGCAATAATTAAAACACTCTATTCTGAGGTCTTTGCTGCGGTAGATGCGGACAGGTATGATGATCTACATATGAGCCAACTAAAAAAAATGCAAATAGTGCCTTTTGATATGGTGGTTATTAATATTCATCAATTCGATGAAGATATTCATGAAACTACACATTTGACATTAAAAAATATAGATGTTGGAGGCGTTACATTGCTGAAAAGTGCATGCAAAAACTTTGAAGAGATAGTTATTGTATGCGAGCCGGAAGATTATGATCGAGTTATCCAAGAAATGGAATGTAATGGTAAGGTATCAATAGATACAAAAAAACAACTTATGAAAAAGGCATTCAATAAGCTGTGTGATTATGATAATATGATACGAAACTATATAAATGAAGTTATATGAGCTTTTTGATAATTTGTGCTGGGTTTCCAGCAACAACACAATTATCATCTACGTCTTTGGTAACCACAGAACCGGCACCAACAACTGAATTGACACCGATGGTTACACCAGGAAGTATAATGCTACCAGATCCAATCCAAGCATTATTTTTAATGTGAACTTTTTTGCAATAAAGAATGTTCCTTTTATGGTAGTCGTGATTTGTAGTCAGTATGGTAACATTTGGAGCAATCATTACATTATCATCAATATCAATGCCACCTCGTGCGATGCAATTAAAGCCATAATTGATGAAGACATTATAGCCAATAGTAATGCAATTGGCTCTGTCTATATATACCGGAGGAAGAATTGTACTATTTTGTGGTAGACGATTCTGCATTAACTTACTTAATTTCCTTTTGATAGATCTTGAGTAAGGAGACATTTTATTTATTTGATGGCACAGCTTTTTGCAACGAATAATCTCTTGCTTGCTGTCGAAATAGTCGGATGAAGAAAGATCATATATAAACATAATTAGTGATATCCTTATTTAAAATGGAAGCACCAGTTGGAATCGAACCAACGCTCAGAACTAATGATAATTCTTGCCTTACCTCCTTGGCTATGGTGCCATTATTATTTTATCATAATTATTAGTATTTGAAAAGGAAAATGAAATGGATAATTTTTTAATATCGTTACCTTATATGTATCCAGTTTGTCCTGTGAGTATTGATCATGCACGATTATTCGTTATTGCTGATATTATTGCTCGTTATCATCGAGAAACGCATAATGTGCTCTTTCCAATTGCTGCACACTATAGCGGTGTGACAGCTGATATTATTATGGACAAAATAGGAAAGCAAAATCAGGAGACAATTAATTTGTATGTAAATTATTATAAAATGCCGAAGAATGATTTGGAGAGAATAAAATCCTCCGTTGAATTGTTGGATTATTACTCAGAACAAATGCTAAATAATTTAAGAGAATTGCAGATATCTTGTGAGTATGAGCATTTTTATAAGACTAATTCTAATAAATATGAGATTTTTGTAAAAATAATGTTTGAACAGTATTTAAAACAGAACATGATTATATCAAATGATAGCAATGAGTTAGCGTTGAATTTTAATAATACCCATTGGCGTTACAATACCCGTGAATTTATAAGTAGCATGGAATTTATTCAAAAATTTCATAAGAAAAATATTTTGGGATCGTTTGATACGTTGACAGATGATTTTGGTTTTATTAGACCTTATGGAATAGGAACTTACTATGCTGCAAATCAGATCATAGATCCAATGTTTGATGGAGATTTTTTTATGTTGTTTGATTCCATTACAAGGGAAATAAACATAGATGACTATTCTGATGCTCTGTTTGCAACATTGGTTGAAAATATTTTTAAAGCGGCTTCGGGGATATCTCATGAGAATGACATTGTGATTGATAGAATACTTTCTTGGCTTCCTTGTGATGTTTTTGTATGCGAAGAACATCTTAAAACTTGGATAGTGAAAAAAGCATTTTCTGAAGTGCTTTTATTGAAACCAGAATATAGAACAAAAAAGTACTTTATTACTGGTTTGGGAAGTAGAAATAATAAAAGAATGTCATCGTCTAGAGGAAATGCTGTATTGTTGAAAGATTTGTTAGAACAACATGGAAGTATTAAAGCAAGGATGCTTATACTACTTTGTGGAGGCCATCCGTCTAAAAATTATCATTATGATGAAGAATTAATAAAAACGGTTGACAATATGATAAATAAGTTTGGAAAGTATTATTATAAAAATCTATTAGGGATTAATACTCATAGTAATTATTTGATAAGAGCCTTAGAAATAGAGGAAAATACTATTAAAAGGTATATAGAGGAAGGTTATTATGGACAGGCAATTAACACATTGATGATTGGTATTCCCAGTACATATAAAAACAATCCGAATTATATTGTACGGGAAGATATAAGTTATTTATGTGAAAAATATTTAGAAATATTATTACCAGGTATTACGGAGTACATAAGGGGGGTATGGGATGGCGAAAGAATTTGAAAGAAATATCAGAATTGCAATTGCACCTATTTGTAATATGAATTGTGTTTATTGTATTGGAGATAATCGAAAAATTGACAATCGAAAAATGGCCGCTATGGAAGATATAAGAAATACACCGTTAAGTTCTGGATGCATTTCTACAGAACAATTATTAAGTATGTTGGAAGTTTTTTGTAAAGTAGGGTTTAATGGTATCTCACTCACTGGTGGCGAACCTATGATTAATAAAGAGTGGGCCTATATCATTGATTCTGCGGCTGATATAGGATTTTCGAGAAGAGAAATAACAACAAACGGTCTTTTATTAGGTAAATATTGCATTGAGCATAGGAGTTTGCCGAAACTTACCACTATAAAAGTTAGTTTTGATACTGCAGAAAAAGAAATCTTTAATGCTATTACGGGCGGAAATAATTTTGATACAGTTGTTAATTCTGTTAGAATTGCAAGTAAATACATTAAGAATATTAGAGCCAATCGTGTCATGTTAAGAAGCAAAATTGATGATTTGAGCGATTATTTGAGGTTTTGTATAGAAAATGGTTTTTCGTCGGCTAATTTAATGGAATTGTACGCCTACCCAGATGAAAATTGGACTATTGAAGAACGCAATTTTTTTACAAGTCAATATGTTCCGTATAAAGAAACCTTTGAGACCCTAATTGGGCTTGGAGTTATTGATGAACATAGACATAGATATGGACATAGTGTTAGATTGAATAATGGTTTTACGGTTTTGGCTACAGATAGTACTTACACTATTCGAGATTTTGAATGCAAAAAATGTAAAGTGTTTTGTCAACAAGGAAAGTTTACAGTTAGAATTGCAACAGATGGTACGATTACAATGTGCCCTAATTTTAATGGAAAGTTATACTCTATAGATGGAATTGAATGTTTAGAAAATGGGACATTGGAGGAAAAGATAAAACCTATGTATAAATCCTTAGCATATACACCTGAAGAAAATGTGTTTCAACATTTCTTAACTAGACACAATATCAATATATAAGTAAGTCAATAAAAATGAGGTGGCAAATTGATGACAGAAATTTTTTCAATATTTAGTTCGAAACCTTCTGTTATGATGTAAACGCTCCATAGCCAGTATCTTACCGTATTCTTAAAAAATTTGAGATAATCTTCCTAAAAAGTTGGAAAATCCGTGCGGATTTTTCAACTACGTTAAGGAGGTTGTCTATGGATACACGATTAGTTGCAAGAGAAAAACAATTAGAAAGCTGGGCTTTGATTATCCAAGAATGCAAGAATAGCGGTTTGAAGACCAAGGACTGGCTGGTTCAGAATAACATTTCAAAAGACCAGAATTATTATTGGCTGAGGCTTGTACGAGAAAATGCTTATATCAAAAGCAAAAATGAGGCTGCTCAAATAAATCAAGTAGTGAGGATCGAGTGCGAAGATGTTGATACCTCGCAAGATATTTCTACAGATATGATCACTATAAATCATGGACAATTAAATATAAGCATACCGGTGACAGCAGACGTGAACACAATACGGACAATTATGGAGGTGGCTGTACGTGCTAAATAACGCCACCTGTTTTAATAATATTTACATAGTATGCGGCTTATAAACATGAAATTTTTATCCTCATCTTTTGTAAAAAAC
>ULTV01062470.1_pt1 | contig 21562 bp, 20 predicted proteins | sample 1957931 | NCBI WGS metagenome assembly ULTV01 (sample SAMEA4835743, study PRJEB28245) | human gut metagenome | biome: gut microbiome; material: fecal sample | place: Denmark | collected 2008
TCTTATCGGTGATGATGAACACGGCTGGGATGACAATGGCGTATTCAACTTTGAAGGTGGATGCTACGCTAAGGTTATCAACCTTGATAAGGATTCAGAGCCAGATATCTACAATGCTATTAAGAGAAATGCTCTTCTTGAGAATGTTACTCTTGATGAGAATGGTAAGATTGACTTTGCTGATAAGAGCGTAACAGAGAATACTCGTGTATCTTATCCAATTAACCATATTAAGAATATTGTAAGACCTATATCTTCAGCTCCAGCTGCTAAGAATGTTATCTTCCTTTCAGCTGATGCATTTGGTGTACTTCCTCCAGTATCTATTCTTACTCCAGAGCAGACACAGTACTACTTCCTTTCAGGATTTACTGCTAAGCTTGCTGGTACAGAAAGAGGTATCACAGAGCCTACACCTACATTCTCAGCTTGCTTCGGACAGGCTTTCCTTGAGCTTCATCCTACAAAGTATGCTGCTGAGCTTGTTAAGAAGATGGAAAAGAGCGGAGCTAAGGCTTACTTAGTTAACACAGGCTGGAATGGAACAGGTAAGAGAATTTCTATTAAGGATACTCGTGGTATCATCGATGCTATCCTTTCAGGTGCTATTAAGACAGCTCCTACAAAGACACTTCCTATGTTCAACTTTGAAGTACCTACAGAACTTCCAGGTGTTGATTCAGGTATCCTTGATCCTAGAGACACATACGCTGATGCTTCTGAGTGGGAAACAAAGGCTAAGGATCTTGCAGAAAGATTTAACAAGAACTTTGTTAAGTATACAGGCAACGAAGCTGGTAAGGCTTTAGTAGCTGCTGGTCCTCAGTTATAATTAAGTTACATTAATAAAAACTGATCACTGGGATATATACCAGATTGTAGTTTAATATTAATAGATAAAACTCCACATACTCTGTTTACATGACAGAGATGTGGAGTTTTTAATATGATTTTATATAGGTATGCATTATAAGTCCTGATATTTAGCAGGACTTAAGAGAAAATCAAGATAAAAAATTAGATTAGAGCTGTTTTCAGAGCTAAATCTCTGGTTTAACAATATTAAGTGGCATCATAAGATGGTTTATGAGGATTCGGTATGCTTCATTTCCATCGCCAGCTTTAAGCTTTTCAAAATATTCTTCATGTTCATCAACGGTTCCGATGCTTCGGCCATCCACCTGGAGAGCAGATTGCGTTGTAAGTCTGATAAGATACATAAGACGCTGGAACATATGGTTGATTTCTTCATTCTCTATATAGTTAACGAGTAGAAGGTGGAATTCGTGGTCATAGTTGATGAAGCTTTCATAATCATCATCAAGATTAATAGCTTCCTTTTGCTTATCAAGAATTTCTCCAAGCTTTTCTATAGTCCGCTGACCTTTTGGCGTATTGTATTCGTCAGCCAGACATTGTGTGCAGAAGCCTTCTATGGCACATCTTATCTGTATAGTTTCCTTCATATCCTTCTGGCTTAACTGTCTTATTCTGAAGCCCTTGCTTGGAATAACTGTTATATAACCATCCTGGCTGAGACACTGGAGAGCCTCACGCATGGGAGTTCTTGATATTCCTAGTTCTTTGGATAACTTAGTTTCTGAGTAAAGAGTATTAGCATCCAGCTTGTGGCTGAGAATAAGATTCTTGATATAGTTGTAAGCCTCAAGCTGTAATGACGACATAAGCTGCATATATTCCTCCGTTGTATAAATGCCTGATAATAGTTATGTCCATAATATGTTATAAAATCTTAATGAACAGTAACTAAAAATGAAAAAGTAACAAAAATGAAAAAGTAATAAAAAACATAAAAAATACAATTTACCTAACATATAATAGTCGATAATTGACTATAGGTCAATGAAATTAATATAAAATCGGTACACCGGTATGCAATATTTATGATAAAATTATTAAAAACTTGGATATGTTAGGTGATTATATTAATATAATTATTGGAAATATCTTGATTATTATGTGATTTAATAGTCAAAATATTTCTTGATTACTAATTTAGTAAAGTTATCTTTACAAATATGAGAAATTTACGAGTTGACGGATAAAATGTTTTTGTGAATATTTATAAATATCATGAATTATTCACGAAGCAGTATCTAAATGCTACACAGCTTGAATGTTATATATCGTGCTGAATGTATTGCTTTTGCAGTAAAAAAATTATTATATCACTTATAAGTATATAAAGCTGCACAAATAATCATGAATAAAAAATGTATTTTTGGTTAATCTGTTTTTGAATACAGTACTATAATACAAACCGTAAAAAGAAATAGATAAACTTAACACCACCTCTTTGTTGAAGGCCTGCTAAGCTAATCAGATTTTTGGAGGAAAAGATAAATGAATACTTTAAAAGCTGAAAAAAGAAGCATGAGTGAAAAAGCAAAGAAATTAAGAAGAGAAGGTTATGTAACAGGTAATGTGTTTGGCAGAAGCATTGCTGAATCGATTCCGGTACAGATTGAGAAAAAGGAAGCAGAAAAGTTCCTTTCTGTCTGTGGCAAAGGTAGTGAAGCACAGCTTTCCCTTGAAGGACAGCAGTATGATGTCCTTGTAAAGGAAGTAGATTATGATCCTATCAAGAGACAGACATTAGAGATTGATTTTCAGGTTCTTACAGAAGGCGAAAAGGTTCGTTCTGTAGCAGAGATTGTACTTGTTAATCATGAACTTGTACAGGGAGTACTTGAACAGCATATGGAAGAGATTCCTTATAAGGCAGGCAAGTCTGCACTTGTTGAAAAAGTCAGTGTAGATGTTGGTAATCTTAAGCCTGGCGACAGTATTAAGGTAGAAGATCTTGATATCGCTAAGGATAAGGATGTTTCAATCTCACCAGATGTATTAGAGAAGGTTGTTGTCAGTGTAACAGAACAGACATATGCTGAAGCAGATGCAGATGACACAGAAGCAGCTGAAACAACAGAAGCTTAGGTAGTGCATGGAGGGATTTGCAGTATAAGGACTTCTGATTCTTAAAGTTAAAATATAGCATTTGTAAATCCGGTATGTATCAAGGCATGCATACCGGATTTTTGTGTTTTTAACATCATTTTATGTGATTATAAAAATGTGCATTTCTGAAATACGCATTTCTTAAATACTGCTTTTATGTTGAATTTTGTTGATTATAGATATATACTATATTTATGTGTCATAAAGACTGTAAGAATGTGACTAAGGTGTAGAAGGTAGGTATTGCGTATGAGTAAAGCGTATGATGCAGAAGAGTTCAAAGCAAGGGCTAATATTAAGACAAGGAATGTATGGTTTTTGTTAAATCTGTTATTGACAGCACAGTATTGTTCCAATGTTACAAAAGGAACATATGAGTCAAAATATATAGTACCCTTTTTACTGTTATGCTGGTTGCCATATGTATCAGGATCTATATATATTAAGATTAAGGGAAAGAATGCACCGTTTTATAAGCTTGCAATAACTATTGGGTATGGAATATTTTATGGCTTTATAGTATGTACAAGCCAGACTATGCTTTCTTTTGCATATATATTTCCTGTTGCAAGTATGTTTATTCTTTTTAAGGATAGGAAGTTTATGATACGATGCGGTGTGTTTAATTGCATTATGTTAATACTGGCATCAATATACCGCTTTGCTATATTAGGCATGAATACCACCGCTGATGTAGATAACTATATGTTACAGATATCATGTATAATATTAAGCTATGTTTGTTATGTTATGTCTATTAATCACCTGAATCTTTCAGATGGTGCACTTACAGATTCAATCAAGGATGATCTTGAAAGAGTTGTTAAGACAGTTGAACAGGTTAAGGATTCAAGTAATATGATTGTTGATGGAATCACAGTTGTACGTGAACTTGAAGAAGAAAACAAACAGGGTGCTAACTTCGTAGTATCAAGTATGAAAGAACTGTCACAGAATAACGCTATACTTCGTGACAGAACAGACTCATCAACTGATATGACGACTAAGATTAATGACCAGGTAGAGAATGTAGCTTCACTTATTAATGATGTAGTAAAGCTTGTAAGTGAATCGGTTGAACATACAGATATGAGTACAAAGGAGCTTTCTGATGTAGTTGAAAGTACTAATACCATGGCAAGATTATCTGATGATGTAGATAATATATTACATGAATTCCAGCAGGAGTTTGAAAAAGTTAAGACAGAAACAGGAACTATTGAAGAAATTAATTCACAGACGAATCTTCTAGCGCTTAATGCATCCATAGAAGCAGCAAGAGCTGGGGAAGCTGGCAAGGGCTTTGCAGTTGTAGCTGATGAGATAAGAAACTTAAGTGATGAAACACAGGAATCATCAGATAGAATTATGACTGCACTTAATCATCTTGGTAACACATCAGGTAAAATGCTTGATTCAGTAAAAGGTATGTTATCAATCATACAGGAGACACAGGGCAAGGTTATAAAGGTTAACGAAAGTGTTTCCGGAATAGCAGCTGACTCTAACCAGATAGGACAGCATATAGGAGTTGTCGATTCTGCCATGCAGGAGGTTGAGAGTTCTAACCGCAATATGGTCGATAATATGAAGCAGATAGAAAGTGTTATGCAGGTTATCAATGACTGTATAACTAATGCAGATGAAAGTACTAAAATTATGCTTAGTAAGTATGAGGAATCTGCACGTAATGTCAATAAGATTGAAAGCGTAGTCGGAGCTATGATGGAAAAGCTCGGAGTTGGTGGTTTCATGGGAATCCAGGATATAAAGCATGGTATGAGATGTACAGTCAGACAGCTTATATCAGGAAAGCCTTCTGATAAAGATTATAGTGGCGAGATAATTTCACAGAAGGATGGAGCTTTATATGTAAGATTCGATAAGGAAGATGTTGATGTTGATAATACAGCTTTAAGATATGAAATAGAGATTGTGGCAGGCAATGTTCTTTATCGCTGGAGTGATGTATCAGCTAAAAGGGCATCTGAATATAAAGAAGATGTATGCAAGCTTGTTGTATCAACACTTCCAAGCATTGTTAACAGAAGAAAGTATACAAGAATGCCGATACATAACAAATGTACTATAATTTTTTCGGATGATACCGGAACAACATTCGCAGGCGAGATGGTTAATATAAGCGCTAATGGTTTTGCGTTTATGGTTAAGGCAGCAGAATTTGCCGAATGTAATGGCAAAAATATGATAGTAAACATTCCTGATTTCCCAATAGAACAGGGAAGATATCTTGAGGGTGTTGCAATAAGAAGTACAGATAGTGATGGCAGCTACATAGTAGGATGCCGTATGCCAGAGGATAGCATAGAGATAGGTAACTATGTTAACAGAAATTATTCGGAATAATGTCTGTTAATATAAAAATGTAAGCCGGTGGTAACATTCTTTTTGTATTATGGTGGTAGAACAATAGTATGGTATAAGAGGGTTCTGGATATTATAATTACAGTAAGATACGAATTGATGCCTACAGAATAAGATCTTTAGATCATGGCATCATCATAATATGGAAAGCAGATGGTTGAATGAAATCGGTTAAAGATTATAATAGCTATGTAAAGCTTATAAGAGCTGTTGTTATGGTTGTTGTATGTTTTACAGTTATATATGTAGTAACGCTTGCTGGGAAAAGCAGGATAAATAATTATAAAAGCAGTGAAAAATCAAAGCAGGATGACAGTAGTGTTATTCCTGAAGAAGATGAAGAGGCATATGAGCTTCCACCAAGAACACTAAACACAGCAGTTATTCCTTATGATGGAAAAGAAAGGACTGTATCATGCTGGGGGGATTCCATGATGTTTGGTATAGGAGCCGGGGAAGCATATGTTTTCGGTGAAGATAACGTATTAGATATATCAGACTGGACTACACCATATACGTTAGAATATCTGACTGGCATTAAAGTGTATAATCTCGGTGTTGCGGGGGAAACATCGAATGAGATAGCACTTCGTCAAGGTGGAATAAAAATGTATGCTGATAACACATTTGAAGTTGGTTATGACGACAGTGTTGAAATCAGTATAATAGATGAATATGGCAATCCTGTATATATGGCTGATTTTAGTGCATATGGATATGTGGAACCACATGAATCAGATGTAGTATATATCAATGATGATATGTTTAAGATAACAGGAACAGAAGAAACCGGACTGTATATATGCCGGTATTCAGAAGAAGAAGATGTCTATGATGCATTTACAACTGTATATGAGGGTACGCAGATTGTAACCAAAGCCGCCCATGAACGTAAGAATGATATTCTTATACTTGAAATAGGAAGTAATGGAGGCTGGGATAATTATAGGCAGCTTATAAGCCAGTATGATGCCATGATTCAGAATGCTGGCTGTGATTATTTTATCATAGTGGGTGATACAGATGATCCTGGAACGTCAATAGCGGATACTGCGCAGGGGTTCAGGAATGATGATGGAACATATGTAGGAGTTGGTGATACTGCATGGGAAGCAACACTAAGGGAAGCATATGGAGAGCATTTCATTAATATGAGAACATATCTTATAGAAAATGGTCTGTCAGATGTCGGTTTAAGAGCGACTAAAGCTGATTACAGAGGATTCAGGCGGGGGCGTATATCCAAACAGCTAAGGTCTGACTGGACACATTTTAATTCGTATGGGTATTATGCGAAGGGGCTGGCAATCTATGCGAAGGGGGTGGAACTAGGATATTGGAAATGATGTATAGGGGCATCAGTTTAAGGAGTAGAAATATAAATGAACAGAAAAGGTAAAAAAAATAAAAATTATGCAGAGCTTATAAAAGAGTTTATAAAAAACAATAAGAAGGCTTCCATATGTACAATGGTAATAATTCTTGTGGTTTTAGCAACAGTGGTAACAACAGTAACTGTAGGTGCTGTTAAAAAGAAAAAGCTTAGCAAAAGGCAGGAAGATACAAGTGTTGTAGTGGACATAACAACTGGTACAACGAATGAAGAAACAGAAGCTACAGAAGAAACGGAAGAAGAAATAGAGGAAGAAACAGAAGCAGAGGTTGTAGAAGACTATGTTGTTGAAGAATTCTTTGAGAATGAGATATCAACAGAAGACCAGGAAGCATTAGAGCTTCCATCAAGAAGGCTGAATGTAGAGAATCGTCCATATGATGGTGCCAGAAGATATATTTCATATTTTGGAGATAGTATGGTAGCTGGTGTAGGCTGCGGTTCGGTCAACGCATCGGTTAATGGAATGAATATAACAGGATGGACATCTCCACGTACTATATCATATCTTACAGGCATTGAAACTTATAATTTCGGTGTTCCTGGTGAGACATCTTACGAGATAGCTTATAGGGCAGGTGGAGTAAAGCTTCATACGGACAGAAGCGTGACAATAAGTGAAGATGTTTCAGCGATTGTCAGGCTTATAGATGAAGATGGGGATGTATTCACATTTAATGATTATAGCGGTTATGGAGTAGAAAGTAATTCATATCCTGATACGATGTATATTAATGGATATCTGTGTAAGGTTATGAATACAGGTTATAACGAAGTCAGTATACAGCTTGTAAAAGGTTATGCAGCATATAGTATGGATAGTATGGCTGATACAGGTGTAAGATATATACAGACCCAGCAGTATGCTGATAGCAATGTAAAGCCGGTAAATAACGATATGACGGAAGCACCATCAGGTGTAAAATCAACAGAGAATACAACAACAGGAAATAAACCATCAGAAAATATAACAGAAGCATCAACAGAATCGTCAACACAGGCACCAACAGAAGCAACAACGCAGAAACCAACAGAACCATCAACGCAGAAACCAACAGAACCATCAACAAGTCCTGCTATAGGTCTTGTAGATATTCCAGAAGGCTCATTGGCTGAACCAAAGGCAGCAAAAGACCATAGCCAGAAGGATATTCTCATACTAGAGATAGGAAGTAATGGAGGCTGGGGAAGCGATTATCAGACACTCATACTTCAGTATGACAATATTATTATCAATTCAGGCTGTGATTATTATATAATAGTTGGTGATACAGATGATCCAGGAACATCCATAGGTGATGATAACCAGGGTGAATATAATGAAGATGGTTCTTATGTTGGTATAGGTGATACATCATGGGAGGCAGCATTAAGAGAAGCATATGGGGCTCATTTCTTTAATACCAGAACATATATAATACAGTATGGACTGGATGTATGTGGATTGAACACGACAACAGAGGATCTTGAAAACTTCAAGCGTGGTAATATATCAAAGCAGTTAAGATATGACTGGACGCATTTTAATGCCTATGGATATTATGCAAAAGGCATGGGAATATATGAAAAAGGAAAAGAACTCGGATATTGGAGTTGATAAGTAGTAAAATCTGACATATAATCTGAAATAATGTATATGATATTATCATTATGACAGTTTATATGTCATTTTTAATATAATGATGTCGGGACGAGTTCCAAGGTCTTTCACCCACATATGAGCAAGCTCATGCTGATTTAGACCTTTTGACCCTGGTATCATATAATACAGGCAGGAGAAATAGTGTGAAAAATATGATTTTTCACACGCAAGATTTGTGCTTCGCACAAACTTGAGATGCGCAAAGAAGCAGCGCAAGAATGGAGATGTTATGACAAAAAAACAGCTGGCAATAGAGGTTATAGAACGGCTTAAAAAGCAATATCCTGATGCAGGATGTACACTGGATTATGATGAGGCATGGAAGCTGCTGGTAAGCGTAAGACTTGCAGCACAGTGTACAGATGAAAGAGTGAATATAGTTGTACAGGGCTTGTTTTCCCAATACCCATCAGTTAGTGCACTGGCACATGCAGATGTGGATGATATAGAGAAAATAGTACGTCCATGTGGTCTTGGTAAAAGTAAGTCACGTGATATAAGTGCATGCATGAAGCTGCTTCATGAAAAGTATAATGATAAGGTTCCAGATACAATGGAAGAGCTTTTAAAGCTTCCAGGTGTAGGAAGGAAAAGTGCGAATCTTATTATGGGAGACGTATACGGAAAGCCAGCTATAGTCACAGATACACATTGTATAAGGCTGTGTAACAGGATAGGACTGGTAAAGGATGAAAAAGAGCCTAAGAAGGTAGAGATGGCATTGTGGAAGATAGTGCCTAAAGAAGAAGGAAGTGACTTATGCCACAGATTTGTTATACATGGAAGAGAGGTCTGTACAGCAAGAACAAAGCCTCATTGTGATAAGTGCTGTCTTTGTGATATATGTAAAAAAATGCTGTAGCCGCATCGTTTTGCAGGAGTTTAACATACTGTGAAAAGCATGTGCAGAAATGGAGATTAATATGGGAAATACCAAAAACTATAAAATGATAATATCCTATGATGGTACAAGATATTATGGATGGGAGCATCAGCCTAATACTGATATGACGATTCAGGGAAAGCTTGAGAATGTGCTTTCACAGATGATAGGTTCAGATGTTGAAGTTATAGGTGCAGGAAGAACGGATGCAGGAGTACATGCTAAGGGAATGGCTGCTAATGTACATATGGATACTGATATGTCAGAAAACCAGATATGTGATTATATGAATAAGTATCTTCCAGAGGATATATGTGTGCAGGAAGTCAGGATTGCTTCTGAACGTTTCCACAGCAGATACAATGCTATGGGGAAAACTTATTGTTATACATGCTATGTTGGGGATAAAAAACCCGTGTTTAACAGAAAATACGTACATATAACTGGTGCGATGCCTGATGTTGAGGCTATGAAAAAAGCAGCGGAATATCTTGTTGGAGTACATGACTTTGCAAGCTTCTGTGGTAATCCTAAGATGAAGAAGTCAACAGTCAGGGAGATATATTCGATAGATATATCACTAAAAGGTGCATATCTCAATATGACATATCATGGCACAGGATTTTTACAGTATATGGTAAGGATTTTGTCTGGAACACTTCTGGAGGTAGGATTCCATAAGAGAACACCAGAAAGTATGATAGAGTTAATAGAAGCAAAAAACAGAGCCCTTGCTGGTGTAACAGCACCGGCAAAGGGACTTAGTTTGTTAAAGGTACATTATGCCAGATAATAAGAAGCTTTAATATCATAAATATGATGAATTGTACCGGTTATAACTATTATCGTTACATGAATTTAGAACGCCATTTCAGTGCTTCCTCTCTGTATTGGGAGGCTACATTCATAAGTTCATCGTATTGAAGCCTGATACTGTTAATAACAGCTGCCTGTTCGTTAATCTTTGCCTGACAGGCAGCTAATTTATTCTTATTATTATCGTTTTCTTTTATTTCAGAGACAAGTCTCATTTCTTTAATATGTCCGATTTCTTCAATAAAAAACATCCGGTTATTTACATATAGAAAAAGAGTATTACCAGCCTTGAAGATATGATAATCAGATATATCTGTCACACAGGATGGCAGTGGAACAGGAAAAGCTTCCGTGCAGTTATGTATATCGCCAAAAGAAAGACAGTGAAGGCAGAGGTGTTTTAAAAGAGGGTTGTTCTTAAGATAAAAAAGAAGTAGAGAATGATTACATACACAGATAGATGGATTATATAACTCAGGAATATTATTGCCACTTACTGTATATATACTCTGGCTTTCCATTATGTTTTTAATGTGAAGTGAATTGTCGGTTGAGATATATGTATAGTATAAAGTGTCATTATAAACACATTCATTAAGTCCATGGTTATAGTCAGTGGCAAGTACTATGGGACGTTCAAGTCCGCCAAAATGAGCGATTCTTAAGAATATATTAGAACCTGCGGCATATATAATAAGCTGACGGTTGTTTCCAACAGAATATACATTAGACATAATAATCCTCCATCATTTATAATACTTATTAAAATGTATGGTAGCATAAAGAGCTTTAGAACATATAATGTAGTAAGAATTATAAAAAGAAAGGAATATGATATGGCGAGATGTAAATGCAAAAAGAGTGGGTGCTGTACAAAGATTGTAAGTGATATTGTATCTAATATGCCTAATGGCTGTTTTGATGTTTGTACGAATCCGATATGTGGATCACCTTCCGAGCTTAGTTTATTTGCACCGCTTATATATGATCAGATTGGCATTAACCTTTGTGCTGTAGCTGCTGCGGGTGTGGATATATCAGCTAATTATCCAACTGTTACCAACGCAGCAGCAAGTGTTGTTGAAATATCATACCAGTATGGCGCAGGCAACGTTGTGATAAATCAGATACCGGGCAGACCAAACTGCTATTCAGTCAAGCTTTCTAATCTTCAAGTAACATTTGCACTTAATCTGTATGATGAAAATTGCAGACTTGTGGCGACTATATATCCAACAGTTGAATATCTGCCATCAGATACAACGGCAGCAACATATGATGAAGATGTTAATCCTTCATCAGTTGAGCTTGAAATATTTGCACCGTATGGCGTATCTTACAACAGGGAAGGGGAAAGCTTCCAGCCAGCTTTGAATTATACAGGTTTCTTATCAGGTGATAATGGAATTACACAGGGGCTTAATCTTTATGCCATACCTAAGGTATTAGATATCGACATAGCGACAGATGAGGTAACTATAGGTCTTTCAGTTATATTGCAGAGCCTTTATTATGCGGGCTACAGAGTTGCAAGTGCTGGAAAGATAGTTACTCCAAAGGGCAGTATAGTGTCACAGGAGAATTCAGATGAGATGAAGTTCGTATGTGGTAATCTGTTAAACCTTGCTATTAAACCACTTGATCTTAGTCCACCACATTGTGAGAGCAGTCTTAAAAATGACTGTGATAAGGGATGCCAGCCAGTATGTGAAGAGAATCTGCCACAGTGTCCAACGTGTTCGATATAGCATGTTAAATATAATGGTTTGATATAGCGGGTTAAGTATAACAGGTTTAATATATCAGGTTATAGTAGGTAATTAAAAGATATAATAGTAAATAACAAAACAGGACCAAGAATTATATACCTGACATGAAATCATGAAAGGTGTTATTCTGGGTCCTGATAAAGTTAAAGGTGACTCATATACATCATACAACATATATTATATAATAATTACTATTATTAAGAATGTTCAAATTTAACAATCTGGGTTATATCGTTGTAGCCAAGAGAATGCATCTTGCTTTGGAAGCGATGCAGTGCCTCATCGAATTCCTGATATGAACGATATGTATCATCAAAATAAGAAATAGCTTTGCTATGGTCTCCATCTTCGTTGGCCTGCCATGACAGAGTGGCATACCTGTGAAGGTCTTCATGTGATTTGGAAAGGGATATATATTCCTTGCTGTGTATAAGCCGTTCATCTGATACCTGTTTAAGCCACTTTCCAAGCTTACATCTACCAGGATCATCAACCTGTTTTTTCTGAAGATGCTCAAAGCCTACAATGTTGTTATATACACGCCATGTGAGTACGAAATGATCCACTTCAAATACACGTACCCAGTCCTGCTCAGTTATTTTTGAGCATCCACGTACAAGATCACTTCTTGTTTTATCTAGATATCGTCCAATCTTAAATACACGTCGTCCAGTCTGCAGGCAGTCGTTCGATAAAGTGTTATAGCTTTGTGATATATTTTCAATCTGCTTGGAGAAAGAACGGGTTACTTTAGTCTGTGTATCTATATCGTTAAACACACTGTCAACACCTTCACGTATGCTTATCATCTGATTATTCATCTGCTGCATGGAAACAATAGACTTTTCAACCTTTGAATTCCCTTCTGCAAGGCTGACAGTTGTTTCATCCATGGCAAGAGCCAGCTCATCTATATTCTCTTTAAGTTCAGTAACATATTTTACTATATCTTCAGCAGATTCAGCTGTGTTACTGGATAAAAGCCGTACCTGGTCGGCAACAACAGCGAAGCCTTTTCCTGCTTCACCAGCTCTTGCAGCCTCTATAGATGCATTAAGTGCAAGAAGGTTGCTCTGGTTGGCAACTTTTTTACAAGGTCCACGATTTCTTCAATCTTACCAATCTTGCCTTTAAAATTCTGTACACGATTGTTAATAACCTCTATGCGCTTGGATGATTGATTAACGGCAGTAATACTGTCATTCATATCGTTAGTTATATTTTGTGATACCTCAATGATATTATGTGTGTTATCCCTGATATTTCCCATGGCAGAGGAGATATTGTCAATAGAATCTTCAAGATTAAGACTGGCATTTTGCATGTGCTTTATAGACATGGTCTGCGATTCAACCTGTTCAAATGTATCCTTCATAAGACTGTTATCACCTATGATACTCATAGTTTCATTCAGTCGCATAACAACAGGATTGTTTATCTGTTTCATGGAAAAAAGCATAGAGTTAAGCTTACCGCCGATAACAGAACTGTCAAAATCTGCTGGATTAATATCGTCAAAACCTCCTGAAATAATATTATCAATAGAATCTAATAATAGCTGCGCATCATGGTCAGATAACACATGCTGCTCCTTTTTTTTACCAAACATATAATTTACATCCCCTTATTCATATTATGTATAATAAATAATCACGAAAAAAATCATTTATATAATAACATACTTTAAGAAAAAATGCATTATAATTATTAAAAAAGTTGTAACATGTTATTAAAAGTGTGCATATTGTTGTTTTGGATAAAGAACATATCGGTTATTTTGCAAAGTAAATATTTTAATATTCAAATATTTAAATAAAAAACAGCGGTCATATATCGATAAAAACAATACATGACCGCTGTGTAGTTAATATTAACGTGAAACCTCGTTGCCAGCTTTGGCAAATGCGAGCTTCATCACCTCATCTACTGATACAAGGTTGAAATCTCCGCTTACAGTGTGCTTTAAGCAGCTTGCTGCATTAGAAAATTCGACAGACTTCTGAGGATCAAAGTTGTTTATAAGACTGTAGATTATACCTGCACAGTAGGCATCACCAGCACCGATGTAATCAAGTATATTCATAAAGAATTCCTGGCTGTAGTAAGCCTTTCCTTCTGTGTATATCATTGACTGAAGCTTGAATGTAGTTATGGAGGTTTCTGTTCTCCATACGGAAGCTACCATCTTGAAGTTAGGGAACATCTTTGTAAGTTCTTCTGCAATATATGCATTCTTTTCTTTATCAGACTTAGATGCATCCATGCCAAATATACCAACTGCATCATCTTCGTTAGCTATGCATATATCTACATATCTGCATACTTCACTCATGACTTTATTGGCTTTTTCACTTGACCAGAGCTTACTTCTGTAGTTAAGGTCGCAGCTTACTGTGATGCCACGTTTCTTAGCTTCCTTACAGGCTTCTATAGTAATTTCAGCCATATTATCACTTATAGCTGGAGTTATACCAGAAAAATGGAACCATGTTGCACCATCGAATATAGAATCCCAGTCAAAATCTTCCTTTGTAGCAAGGGCGAATGCGGAACCATTTCTATTATATATAACATTGGTTGGTCGCTGGCTTGTCTTTTTCTCAAGAAAATATATGCCAATCTGGTCGCCACCACGGACGATTCTACTGACATCAACACCATACTGTCTTAAGGAGTTGACAGCACTCTGACCTATAGTATGCTTAGGAAGCTTGGTTACATAACGTGTATCAACATTAAAGTTAGCAAGTGATACAGCAGTATTAGCTTCACCACCGCCATAAACAGCCTCATAAGAGTGTGCCTGGGTAAATCTTTCATTGTTATCAGGTGAAAGTCTTAACATTAACTCACCAAATGTTATAATCTTGTGTTTCATCATTGTCTCCAATCATTATTTATACATTTGCATCATAATACTATACAGTAACGTATTGTAGCATATTTTGATAAAAAAGTAATGTCTTTTTAAAATAAGTTTGGTATTTTTTGTTATATTTTGTAATAGCTTTAGATTATTAAAATACAAAACAGAGGTAAAGCGGTGGTAAGACAGCAATAAAGCCATTTTATTAAGCGTATCGACATAATTACCAAATTAAAGTATAATACAAATATTAAAAGAAGTTAAAACTGGTGGATTTCCGGCTTTTACGAAGAAGGGATTTATATAGTATGATTAGAAATGCATGTTTAGAGGATATATCAGATGGCAGATTATATGGTGAGAATGATATGGTAAGAGCAGATACGGATAACTGCAGCAATTGTAAAAAAATATGTTGTATTGGCATGGGAAAGACGATAGTGCTTGATCCGTATGATTGCTATAGATTGTCAGTAGGAACTGGTCTGTCCTTTGAACAGATGTCTGACAGCAATATAGAGCTTAATGTAGTGGATGGGTGTATTCTTCCTAATATTAAGATGCAGGCTGATACAGATGCCTGTTCTTTTCTGAACAAGGATAATATGTGCAGTATTCACAGCTACAGACCTGGAATATGCAGAATGTTCCCGTTGGGAAGATATTGGGAGGATGATGAACATTTTTATTACATATTGCAGACAGGAGAGTGTAATAAGGAAAGACTTACCAAGATAAAAGTGAAAAAGTGGCTGGGAATATCTGATACAGAGAGGTATAATGCTTATATAATAAAGTGGCACAGGTATCTTAAGAAGCTGCAAAAAACCTTGCCAGGACTTACACAGGAACAGATAAGGACACTTAATATGTATAATTTGAAGACATTTTATATTAAGCCATACAAGTCAGAGGAAACATTCTTTGATGAGGTGGCAGAAAGGATAGAAAGCTCGGAGACTATGTTTGGCTTGTAAAAGAGTCAGTAAAAAGCAGCAAAAGAGGTTGCTAATTTTAGGATAAACAGGGAGGAATAAAGAGTGAAGACAGATTTATTTAGTATAGGAAGCCTGACAGTACATGGGTATGGCCTCATGATAGGAATAGGCTTCATACTTGCTATGCTGCTTGCAGAATACAGGGCTAAAAGGCTTGGTCTGCGTGAGGAAGCAATTATTGATATTACCATAATAGCAGGTGTTTCAGGCTTTCTTGGTGCCAAGCTTTTATATGTTATAGTTGAGTTTGACGAATTTATAAAGAATCCGAAGGCGGTGCTTGGTTCAGCAGGTTTTGTTGTATATGGTGGAATAATAGCCGGTGTGCTATGCTGTATGCTTTATTGTAAGGTAAAGAAGCTAAACTTTATGGAATATTTTGATCTTGTAATGCCAGAAATCGCACTTGCACAGGGTTTTGGAAGAATAGGCTGTTTTCTTGCAGGCTGCTGCTATGGAAGGGAAACCACAAGCCACTTTGGAGTTATATTTCCAGTAGGTTCGCAGGCACCAGCGGGAGTTAAGCTTATACCAACACAGCTTATATCGGCAGGAGCAGACTTTCTTCATATGATTATACTTCTTGTTATTGCTTATAATTATAGCTTTACAGCAGGAAGGAAAAAGGGAAAGAGTAAGTATCTGCCAGCAGGGGATATAGGTTATATATATATGATACTTTATGGCATCGGACGTTTTCTTATAGAGTTTTTAAGAAATGATTACCGTGGTGAAGTCGGTTTCTTATCTACATCACAGTTTATATCAATATTCTTTGTAATATGCGGTGTGGGATTACTGGTGTTTAATAAACTGCATTCTAAACAGGCAGAAGCAAAGTAATAGTTAGAAATATTAAAACAATATATATTAAAGAAATATATTGTACAATCAATATTAGTAAAAATAGATTCTAAGTATATTGTTCCAGCAGGTCGGAATTAATATATTTAGAATCTATTTTATTAATAATGGTAATATGCATATAAAAAGATTATAACATGTCTAAAAAAGAGCCTTAAAAGCTGCTGCTTTTCTTTGTTTCATTTATAATACTAATTTTATTTAACTCAGATATAGCAGCATCAGAAGACATAACCTCTGCAAAGCCCTCAGCAAAAAGGTCAAGCTCCATATCCACCCATTTTTTACCAGTTGCACCGGCGTGTTCGTAACCGCTTACACAATCATTATCTGATACAAGTGAAGCGAGGCTGTCACATAGCTGTGTTTCAGCACTATTCCTAGAGAATTTGCAGGAGCCATCTTTATTGAGCAGACCTCTTTCTTTATTTCTTTTCCAATAGAAATCGTATGCATAGCCATTACAAAGGCTGGAAAAGATAGAAAATGTAAAAGACAGCGAATTTATCCAGACAAGTGTACCGGCTTCACAGAAGAAAAGCTTCTGGGAAATATGTGTTGTATGGATTGGATATGTGTTTGTTGTAACAGGCATGCAGGTCGGTTATTGTATCAATCTGCTATTTTGTTATAATAGATATTAATTAAACATGGATTTATAAAAAGTGCATAGAATGGAGGATTGTTATGGAGAATAGGGAAGAAGTACTTCAATATGGTTTATCATTTCCAGATACATATGTAGAAGCACCATTTCACGATGCTAACTGGCAGCTTGTAAGAGTTAAAGGAAGTAAAAAGGCATTTTTATGGACTTATGAGAAGGATGGTTATATAAACTTAAATGTAAAGGCAGACCTTGAATGGAGAGATTACTGGAGGAGTGCATTTAAGTCAGTAATACCAGGATGGCATCAGAATAAAGAACACTGGAATACGATCATACTTGATGGTTCAGTTCCAGATGATGCTATAAAGACTATGATTAAGGAAAGCTATGAGCTTGTTACTTATAATTCATCTAAAAGGATATATGAGGCAGTAAAAAAAATACCAAAGGGCTGTGTTGCTACTTATGGACAGATAGCCCAGATGGCAGGAAATAAAGGTATGGCAAGGGCAGTAGGTAATGCACTTCATAAGAATCCAGACCCTGATAACATACCATGCTACAGGGTCGTTAACTCTAAGGGTGAACTGTCTGGTGCATTTGCCTTTGGTGGTGCAGAAAGGCAGGAGGAACTTCTTAAGGCAGATGGTATAGAAGTTATTAATGGAAAAGTCAACTTAAAAGAGTATGGAATGTTTTAATGTATCAATCAGCTTCTTTGCAGCTATGCTTAATGGTCTGCCTTTATCCCATACAAGGCATACTTCACGCTCGGGAAGAGGTTCCACAAGTCTTATAGGACATATTGAACCGCTGGTGATAGAAGCAGCACACAGGTCTTCTGGATAAAATCCTATTCCAAGGTTGTGTTCAACCATAGGAAGAACCTGGTCAGTTGTTGCAGCCTCCATATCAGGTGCAAACTGAAGATGATGGTTAAGAAAGAATTCTATATACAGGTTTCTTGTTGCGGTATCATTTCCAAGACATATAAAAGGAATATTTTTCAGGTCGTGCAGGCTTCGCATTTTTGATGCGAGGTCTGCATATTTAGTTCCACCTATAAGAAGCTCCCTGAATGAATATAATGATTCCTTATGATAGTTTTTAGGTATAGTTACAGGCGTAGTGATAACAGAAATATCAGCCAGTCCGTTTTCAAGGGCTGATATGGCCTGTGGAGATGAGTGATTAGATATTTTTAATCTGACGTGTGGATAAGTTTCATGGAATGTCTCAAGCCTGTCTAATAATATAAGCCTGAGTGCAGTTTCACTTGCACCGATATTAATAAGTCCACGTTCAAGTCCTTTATCTTTGGCTAGTTCACATTCACCAGCTGAAAACTGCTCACATCCGGCAGCAACGTGTTCATATAATCGTTCACCTTCTGGTGTGAGTGTGATTCCCCTGTTGGAACGTACAAATAGCTTGCAGCCTATCTCACTTTCAAGATTATTCATGCAGCGTGTTATATTAGGCTGGTTATTATCAAGCATTTCTGCGGCCTTAGTGAAGCTTTTATATTGTGCAACATAATAAAATATCCTGTAATAATCATAGCTTATCATATATGCCTCTTTTCTTAATATCTTATTCTAAATGTTTATTTTAAATGTTTATTTTAAATGTCTTATTCTAAATGTCATAACAGATGTCATAAAAAGTCATAACAGAGTACCCTTCAGTCGTGACATGATAACATATGATTATGATATGACAGACATATCAAATATATGTTTTACATCTTATTCAACGCAAAGTATAATGCTTTTGATAAGAAAAATCAAGAGTATTTCCGGAAGAAGTCCACATGGCTCTGAATGGTAATATGTAAATGAAAGGAAGGCAGTACGTATGTTAAAAGCAGTAGTTGGTATTAATTGGGGAGATGAAGGTAAGGGACGTATAGTAGACCTTATGAGTGCGAAAGCGAATTATGTTGTACGTTATCAGGGAGGAAATAATGCAGGACATACGGTAGTTACCCAGGAAGGAAAGTATGTGCTTAATCTTCTGCCATCAGGAATCCTTCATCCAGATGTAGTGTGTGTACTCGGAAATGGTATGGTTATAGACCTGGATCATCTTCGTCACGAAATATCTATAATGCAGCAGATGAATGTGAAAATAACACCAGATAATCTTAAGATATCGGATAAAGCAACTATATGTATGCCTATGCATGTACGTCAGGATGTGTTAGAGGAGGAAAGATTGTCACAGTCAGGCTCTGCATATGGTTCAACAAGAAGAGGAATTGCTTATGCATATGGTGACAAATATATGAAAAAAACACTTAGGATAGGAGATTTGCTTAACATAGACCAGCCATCAGTACGACACCGCCTTTCCGTTATAGTCGAGAGCAAGAATCTTATTCTTGAAAATATATATCATCAGCCACCAGTTTCATATGATGAGCTTCTTGAGTGGTGTAAGACACAGGCACATATGTTTAAGGATTATATATGCGATACTTCAGCACTTTTAAGAAATGCTGCAAAGGATAAAAAAAATATATTGTTTGAGGCACAGCTTGGTGCATTGAGGGATATAGATTATGGCATATATCCTTATACATCGAGTTCTAATACACTTGCGGCATATATACCTATGGGTACAGGCCTTATGGGATATAATGTTTCACAGGTTGTAGGTGTTATGAAAGCATATTCAACATGTGTTGGTGAAGGTGGATTCGTAGCAGAAAAAGCTATGCCTGAAAGCTGGATGGAAGAGTTAAGAAAAGCTGGTGGAGAATATGGCGCAGCAACGGGTAGACCAAGAAGAGTCGGTCCATTTGATGCAGTTGCAAGCAGATATGGAATAATGTGTCAGAATGTTGATGATATCGCGCTTACAAAGTTAGATGTATTGAGTGATTTTGATACAATACCGATAATAACAGCATATAGCATAGATGGAACAATAACTAAGGATTTCGTAACAGACAGCAGGTTAGAAAAAGCTGAGCCTGTTATAGAAGAGCTTCCAGGCTGGAAGTGTGATATATCCGGTTGTAGAAGCTGGGATGAACTTCCAGAAAATGCAAAAAATTATATTCTTAAGCTTGAGGAGCTTATCAGTCATAAAATACATCTTGTATCGACCGGGGCAGAGAGAGAAGAATATCTTTTAAGGGATTGATGCTTAATGCAGGATCTATAATAAAATGCTGCGAGATTAATGGAATAAGAAATGATAATAAATATATTGACCATATAAACTGCATGAAAGAAGAGGAATATGACATGAGACATTTGATTGACCCAAAGGATTTATCAGTGGAGGAAACAGGGGATATACTTGCACTGGCAGAAAGAATACGTGATAATATGCCAGCATATAGTGAAGTGGCTAAGGGAAAGAAGATAGCTACATTATTCTATGAACCAAGTACAAGGACGAGACTTTCATTTGAGACAGCCATGCTTAATCTTGGTGGTACTGTGATAGGTTTTCCATCTGCTGATGTATCAAGTGTTAACAAGGGAGAAACGGTTGAAGATACAATCCGTGTAATAAGCTGCTACGCAGATATTGTAGCTATGAGACATCCTAAAGAAGGTGCACCTATGCTGGCATCACTTTATTCGAGAATACCTGTTATCAACGCCGGAGATGGAGGACATAGCCATCCAACACAGACTATGATAGATCTTATGACTATAAAATCAAGAAAAGGAAGACTTGATAACCTTACAGTAGGTTTGTGTGGAGACCTTAAGTTCGGAAGAACAGTACATTCACTTGTGAAAAGCCTTTCAAGATATGAAGGAAACAAATATATATTCATATCTCCACAAGAGCTTAAAATGCCTGATTATATGATACAGGATGTTCTTGATAACAACACAGATGTATATAAGGAATCAAGGCAGTTAGAGAGTGTGCTGCCAGAGCTTGATGTACTTTATATGACGAGAGTACAGAAAGAAAGATTCTTTAGTGAGGATGAATATATAAGATTACGTGATTGCTATATACTTAATGCGGAAAAGTTAAAGAAAGCACCTAAGGATATGCCAGTACTCCACCCACTCCCAAGAATAACTGAAATAGCTGCGGATGTTGATAAGGATCCAAGAGCTGCATATTTTGAACAGGTACAGAATGGTGTATATGTGAGAATGGCACTTATAATGGCACTTCTTGGATTAACAGATCCGGTGACTGGAAAGAAAATTATATAGTTTAATTGAATATTAGTTGGAGACGAACAGACGACAAATATAAGCTACAGGCAGTCCTACACACTATGTTCAATGCCAGAAGCTTTGATTTACGCGAGCAACGAGCCAAAGTCATATTCTTGATATGACCTTGGCGACTGCCGCGATAGCCATAATAAACA